>ERZ780167.3289-NODE-3289-length-11744-cov-17.603901_pt1 | contig 11744 bp, 10 predicted proteins | sample MGYA00510982_ERZ780167 | MGnify/ENA primary metagenome ERZ780167 (study PRJEB29588, sample SAMEA2146107) | human gut metagenome | biome: human gut; feature: human-associated habitat; material: faeces | place: Denmark | collected 2008/2010 ... | reverse complement strand
TTTGGGGGAAAGGGGGAAGTATGCCCTTTTCCTCTTGTTTTTTACTACCAGGAGTAAAAAAGGACACAAAAGAAGGAGTTGTGAAGAAATGAATCCTCATTTTCTTCACAGCTCCTTCTTTTAATTATTATAGATGCTTACTTTATCCCGTGCTTAGGCTATCCTGTTGTCCATACTCTGCAAAGGTTCAAGTTTAGTAATGCGAGTCGCAATAAGTCACGAAGACTCTAGTTAGGCATTCTAATATTGATCTATTAACAAAATATTAGCTTGATTTTTTAGTAAAAAATCGTATAATTAGAAAAGCCTTACGCGCGATTTAATTGCGTTTAAAATGTATTTCGCAGATAAGGAAATAAATATCAGTTAGAGCAAGAGAGAGGAGCTCAACCATGAAAAAGGGAAAATTGTTAAGCGCTGCCATCGCTGCCATGTTGACAATCGGGGGGGTAGCTTAATTCAAGCTGCCGAAAGTTATACACTGGACGGTATCATCGTAACAGGAGATAAGGAATATGACCGATTCGGGAATGTGATTACTGAACAGTCTTATTATCGAACTGGGGGCGATGTGGATGTGATCACGAGCCAGACATTAGAGAAGAGACATTATGCGCAGTTGGGAGATGCATTGAAATCTGTGCCAGGCGTGCAAGTACAGTCTCCTGGAGGATATAGAGGTGGGGAATATGGCTATACCCAGACACATAGCATCGTAACCATCAATGGGGATTCCAGAGTCGTTGTAATGATTGATGGACGGCGAATGGATAATAAAGCAGGGGGAGTCGTTGCAGGCAATTCAGGCTCTGGATCCAAAGCCATGGTCGATATTAACCAGATTACCAGTATGGATAATATTGATAAAATTGAAGTCATTAAAGGGCCAGGGGCATCCGTGTATGGGGCAGATGCCACAGGCGGTGTTATTAACATTATCACGAAAAAAGGGACTCAAAAAACATCAGGAAGTGTAGATTTTTCAGCAGGCTCATGGAAACGATATAACTACGGATTCTCTCTATCTGGCAGTAACACAGATGGAAAGCTGAAATATTTCATGTCCGGACGCAGAGAACTGAGTGGAGATTCCCACTATAAAGATGGACTGACTGGAGAGAATCATACCTGGGAACAGACAGGGTATAGAGATGATTCTTTTAATGCCCGCGTTGATTATGATTTCAATGATACCCATAAGTTGACCGTGGCTTATGCTCATCTGCAAGGTGACGATGATTATCCACTGACTGCGCCATACTATAAATATATCAATCCTACTGACTGGGAAAGAATTCAGAAGGATTATGATAATGGCATTACCGGTGATCCGAAGAATCCAGGCTACAGAAATCTATGGATATTGTGGCTTGGTGCCTATAATGCATACAACAAGAACAATTATGATGTAACCTATTCCTTTAAAAAGGATCACGGAATGGAAAGCTTTGTTCGTTTGTATGATCAAAGAGAAACGTATTGGGGCTCCTTTGGTGGCGGCGATGGTGATATTGCTCCTGTTCCGTTTACCAAAGAATGGAATGAATGGAAAAAGACCCATTACATGGGAAGAGAACATAAATCTTGGCTCCATCATTTAAAGAATAACGGTATCGAAATTCAGCTCGGTAAATCTTTTGGCAAACATGATGTGTTGTCATCCTGGACTTTTGACAAGTCTAAATACTTCAACACAAGTACAAGAACTAAACAGACATCGAGCGTAAAGAGAGATTCTGTTTTAGGCTATTTACAGGATAAGATCCATGTAACGGATCGTTGGGAAATCACTCCATCTTTAAGATATTCTTATTACAGTGATTTTGCGCAGGTTTCCAAGGCGGGAGAAAGCAGTAATACAGGCAGTTCGTCTTCAACAATTACGCCATCAATCAATACACAGTTTGCATTCAACGACTCTACAAGTACTTACTTAGGGTATAGTAAAATTTATAGACCTCTTCGTGTGGGAGATTATGACAGAACAAACGGCAATGAATCGGCGGGTCTGGAAGATGAAAAGGGGGATGTATGGACCTGGGGGTTAAGAAAAAACATCTCTGACAAGACATCGGCATCTATCCATTATGACTACACGAATATGAGTAATGCTGTAGCAAGATATAGTGTATGGGATAAGAGCATCAAAGACTTCAAATCGAAATATGTCAATGCCAAAGAGGTCAAGAAATCGTTCAATATGAGCGTTTCCCATAAGATGGGTGAGCATTGGACATTGGATCTGAACTATTCTCATGCCAATGATGATTGGAAAGCCAAAAACGGAATGGTTTTCGATCCAGATCTGAAGTGGGCAGATGGAAATGTAAACTCGGTCATCAATAAACTTCGTCCGCAGAACACTTACACTGCAAATTTGACCTACGAAAATGCAAAGTTCTCGGGTTCTCTGTTGATGAATTATTATACGGGTCTCAGCAGACAGGCGTATACTGACAACAGATTCCTTGTTATGGATTTGACGCTCAACTATGATTATTCCAAAAACATTTCGTTATATGGAACTGTTACAAACTTGACAAACGAAGCATGGGAAAATACCTATACTAATTACCTTGGCATGGGGGCATGGCCACAGCCTGGTCGCGCTTTCATGTTTGGGGCAAAGTATAAATTTTAATTCTGAGATTTGATTGTGCGAAACAAGTTGGGGAATATCCTCAGCTTGTTTTTGCATATTCACAGGATGAAACTATGAAGAAAATAGCAGGCATAAGTGTTCTGGTCATTATAATGATACTGTTAACTGGAGCCATACTGGGCAATCGTCAAGAAAGGGTGCAAGTGCCAGACAAAACTGTTTCCCACACTAGCGATCATTATCCAACAACGGTAAAAACTTATGATTCAGAGAACCATCCGATATCAATGACTTTCACAGAAAAACCTCAGCGTGTCGTGGTACATGAACTAAACACCCTGGAAACGCTTTTGGTATTGGGCTTAGGTGATAGGGTTGTAGGAACATCTGTAACACCTGGCAGTATGACTTATAAAAGGCTTATGCAAAAATACCCGGATCAAATGCAAAAAATTATGATCCGAAATATGCAGGAGCTGAATACGGAATCCGTATTGGCATCTTATCCAGATGCCATCATCGGATGGAAATCGACATTTACAGCTGCCTTAAAGCGGAATACACAATGGTGGAATGATCGAGGCGTCAAAACCTATGTGGCAGCTACGTCCAATCATATATTGAATTATGGAACCATAGAAGATGAGTGCCAATACCTCGCGGATATGGGAAACATTTTTGATATGGAAGATAAGACCAATCAGTTGATCGATGAAATACATCAGGAGATTCAAGCAACTAGGGAAGCCGTAAAAGGTAAGCCCAAACAAAAAGTCATGGTCATAGAGATGAGCGGCCGCGGTGCTTTTATGAACTATGATGAGGGCTGGCTGGTTGGTGACATGGTCACATCTCTTGGTGGTTATATGCCAGTCAAAGAACGGCGTGTTGGTTTCGAAGAGCTATTGGAGCAAAACCCAGAAGTCATTTTTGTGGTGTATTTCAATGAATCACAAAAAGATACCATTCGACAGTTGCTAAGGCAGCCACAATTCAGTTCATTACAGGCTGTCCGAAAAAACAGAATTTGTCTTTTGCCTTTTGATTGCATGTACACATCTGAAATAAAAACGATTCAGGGAATAAGGCTCATTAAAGAAGGATTGTATCCGGAACTGAAAGAAAGCGGGGAAACGGTATGAAAAACTATTTGGAAGAAATTGGTTTCGTGTTAGTGCTGTTGTTCCTTGCTTTGCTGCTCGTATTCTCCCTGTTTTGGGCACTCAGTATCGGGACAGTGAAGCTGCCGGTTCGTGAAATTTACGAGACGGTGCTCGCGCAGTTTACCAGCGGAGAGCCTATCACGGCGCCAGGACAGGGGCCTGTCCATGATATTGTCTGGCTGCTTCGTCTGCCGCGCTTGATCCTGGCGTCCCTTGTTGGCTGCGGGCTGGCAGTATGCGGGGTCATCATGCAGGCGATCGTGAAGAATCCATTGGCGGACCCCTATATATTAGGCATTTCTTCCGGCGCATCACTGGGAGCGACGTCGGCGATTCTCTTGGGCATCGGCGTTTCGCTGGGGCCGAATTTTGTGGGGATCGCGGCATTTATCGGCGCCTTTGCGATTTCACTGGCGGTGCTTTTCATATCGAATCTGGGGGGACGCTCAAATTCTATGAAGCTGCTTCTTGCCGGCATGGCGCTTTCGGCGGTGTGCGGGGCATTTTCCAGCTTTATTGTATATTTTGCGAATAATAAAGAAGGCATGCAGACTATCGCGTATTGGATGATGGGGAGCCTTGCGGGAGCCAAGTGGGGAGAGCTTGCGATCATTGCACCGATCATCATGGCTTCGGTTATTTTTTTCTGGACACAGAGCCGCGTGCTGAATCTGATGCTTCTAGGGGATGAATCGGCCATTACCATGGGGACAGACCTTCATGCCTATCGCCAGTGGTATCTTTTGATCTCCTCACTCATTGTCGGCTTTGCGGTATACGCGGCGGGCATGATCGGCTTTGTGGGACTCATCATCCCTCATGTCATTCGTATGTTCACGGGGCCGGATCATAAGCGGCTGATCCCCGTATCGGCGCTGACGGGGGCGATTTTCCTCGTCATCTGCGATGGCTTGTGCCGCATCATCATCCCGCATACCGAGCTTCCTATCGGTATCCTGATTTCTATGATCGGCGCGCCGAGCTTTATCTATCTGATGATCAAGAAAACGTATGGCTTTGGAGGGAATGACTGATGGAGATACTGGCAGAGGCGGTGAAATATTTCATCGGCAAAAAGGAGATCCTAAAGGGCATCGACCTGCACCTTTCGCCGAAAGAATTCCTGGGAATCATCGGACCCAATGGCAGCGGGAAAAGTACTTTTCTGAAGTGCGTCTATCGCGTGCAGAAACCGACCGAGGGGAAGATCCTCTTTGATGGGAAAGCACTGGATGAGCTGTCGTATCGGCAGTCGGCGCTGATGCTTGCGGTCGTGGCTCAGCACAATTACTACAATTTTGATTTCTCCGTGCTTGATGTCGTCCTCATGGGGCGTTCGCCGCATAAGAAGATGATGGAGCGGGATAACGAAGAGGACTACCGATTGGCGCATGAGGCGCTGGATATCGTGGGGCTCCATGGCTTCGAAGAAAGAAATTTCTCGACGCTCTCCGGCGGCGAGCAGCAGCGCGTCATCCTGGCGCGTGCGCTGACGCAGGGATCAGAGTGCCTCGTACTGGATGAACCGACGAATCATCTCGATATCAAGTACCAGCTCCAGATCATGGATATCGTGAAGAGCCTCGGTCATACCGTGGTTGCGGCTGTGCATGACCTGAATATCGCAGCGATGTATTGTGATAGACTGATCGCGATACAAGGCGGGAAGGTGGTCGGCGCAGGGACGCCGAAGGCGCTTCTGACACCGGATTTTATCAAAAAACTCTATGATGTGGACTGTGAGATCCACTATGGGGAGGATGAAAGGATGAATATCGTCTATATCCCGCAGCATTGGAAGAAGTAAAGAATGCGTGTGATGATGATTCAAGCTGCAATCAAAAAAGCAGGACGTCAGTGACGTGCCTGCTTTTTTGATTTGTGATGCTATTCTGGTGTAAAGCAGCTTTACTTTAAAAAATCAATTCGAATCATGGTGGTCATGATCCATCGACTTTGCCCTGTCATCCAATACTGACTCAAGGGAAATACCATGAAGTGATCATCGGCTTTCATATGATTCCGTTCGATAAAGTCTAGCAGAGTACGTTTCGTTTCTGTATCAATGACACCATAATGACCATATCCATGGACTTTGAGATAGATGCCCGGCTTCATGGTGTATACGGCTTGCTCTTTTATACCAGGTATGTGCGGGATGTAATGTGTCAAGAAGGAGTAGGTTGTGACGGGCTGTTTCTCGTGCAGGGACGACGATGGTAAAATGAAGCCGAGAATGCTGTCTCGAAAGCAGAGAAAGATCAGTCACTGTAATCTCATGCAGGCTGCCTTGGGGGCAGTACAAAATCCAAGATGTGCGGTGGTTATCCATAATGTCAAATCCTGCTCCAAGGTGGTGTGGGATGCTTTCCGCTCGTTTGGAGAGAAATGCAGAGAAATCACTGGGAACAGAAAAATGGATGGCTTTCTTTTCTGTACGGGCTTGACCGATCAGGATGCTGTATTTGGCGGCAATGAAAAGCTCAGACGTTGTCTGGAAGATATCTGTGATGAGATCCATCCCGAAGTGATTTTAGTCGTTTGCGGATGTGTGCCGGGTGTCATTGGGGATGATACCGAGGCGCTGTGTCAGGAGGTAGAAGCGGAAACCGGCACGACCGTCGTTCTGCTGCCTGGGCACGGCTTTATGGTGCCGGGCCTGGTGGATACTGTTACTTCCATGGCGCGGCTGCTGTTTGATACATGGACTCTTCCGCAGGTGAAGGCAGAAAAAGACCGGGAGTTCTGCCTAGTGTCCGGCTTGTCACCGGCTTATAGTTCACCGGAAGAATATCATGAGCTCATGGAGGTGTTGCGCCTTTTGGGGTTCACACGCATTCTGTGTCCGCCCGTGGGTGTCAGCAGGAACGATTATATAGACATGGGGCGTGCGTCACAGGTCGTATCGTTCACCAGGGGGGGCTTTTCAGGAACAGGCATCGACAGAGAATGCTCTGTATATGGCACATAGACTGGATGTACCCATGGTGAATTGGACCCATGTCCGCACGCCTGCAGAAAGCCGATGTGCTTTTATGGAGATGGCTTCTTTGCGAGAGAAAGAAGAGGTCATGGAAATGTATTGCCGGAAGCAGGAAAGCCGTCTGGTGAAATTGCTGCAGAAGGGGAAACGTGCTGTTCGTGGGAAAAGCTGCCGGATGCAGCTGGGAATTACCCGGCAGGCAGAGGGGCTGAGGCAGCCGGTGACATTTCTTCGGGCGATGGGGATCGAAGATATCACCATCGTCTTGGCGGCGATGATCCCACAAGAGGATGAAGCGTCGATACGCTCTGTCGTGGAAACAGAGTGCGGGGCATTGAAATGGAGCAGGCAGGAGGTATCAGCGGATGTACGGCTGTCTACCGTTTCTTTTGATCTGCGGCAAAGTCATGAGATTCTGATTCCGTCATGTCTGGGGTATGCGGGATGGATTTCCTTTATCACGCAGATCGTAAAAACCTATGGAGGCTGTGATGAGTAAGCTGGATCGATGGTGGGTGTGTAAAGAAGAAACGGCCATGGCGAGAGCGGTTGCGGCGTTTCTCAGTATTTCCGATCTGGGGTTGGTTCTGGATTCGCCCATGTGGTGCTCGGCTCTGACATCTCGGAGGATCGCAGAGTGTGAGCCTCTTTGGGCGAGGCGGATGTACAGCACGCTGATCGAGGAGAATGACCTGGTCTTTGGAGCAAAGAAGAAACTGCTGCAAGTGGCACAGGATATGCGGCAGGAGGCGGACTATGCTGTCATGGGGGTAGCGGTAAACTGCGGCCCTGCGCTGATGGGGGATGATATCGAGGGGATCTGCCAGTCTGTGATGGACATTCCCGTGTGCGTATCTGACGCCAGCGGGTTTAACGGTGATGCCGATCGGGGTTGGTCGGATGCTATGATTTCTCTGCTGCGTAAAGTGCCTCACTTTTCAGAGAAGAAGCAGGCGGGGAAAATCAATGTGATCGGTCAGTGCATCCTGGATCCTGCGTCCGATGAAAGAGGGAATAAAGTGTTGTTCATTCCCGGCTGCCAGCCAATGAAGTACGAAGAGCTAGCCCGGCTGTCGGAAGCAGAAATGAATCTGGTCGTGCATCCCAGAGGCCTTGTTGTGGCGCGCTGGTTGCAAGAACACGCGCACGTGCCGTACAGCATTCAGTAGGAGTCAAGCCTGTGCCCAATGCTCGGTTATTCTGGCATCTTCTAAGGAAACGCTGATGCAATCACAGAGTCAGTATTTCCCTATATATAATGACGCCCTTTAGCTATAGCCTGCAGCGTGGATAAAAGGCATGCAATCATTCGAGAAAGACTGGGGAATCGTATAGACTTTTAAGCGGCGCGGAAGTTCGCACTTATTCTTGGGTTTTCATTAGGAGAAGCCAGTTAACGTTGCAGATATTGAGATTTTCATAAAAACTGCAACGTTAACTGGCTTTTTTCTCGTAGGCAGATATAATAAAGAAAGGAGGATTTCTACTATGGAACTGTTCAAACGAGAGAAATATTTATCCAAAATTCGTGGATTTTATGATGCGGATGATATGATCAAAGTCATCACCGGGGTCAGACGCTGCGGCAAATCCTGCCTGATGCAGACCATCATGGGTGAACTTTCCGCTAACGGGGTCCCTGCGGATCACCTCATCTATCTGAATCTAGACAGCCGGAGCTATCGCCATGTACAGACCGCTGAAGTGTTGGATCAGCTTATCGCTTCTTATGCATCGCTCCCCGGGCGCAAGTATCTGTTCATTGATGAAATCCAAAATGTCAGCCAGTTCGAGCGAGTCATTAACAGTTTTCGTGAAGACGGCGATTTTTCCATTTTCATTACGGGATCGAATTCCTATCTTTTGAGCGGTGAGCTTGTCACCAAGCTGACCGGCCGATACATTGCGTTCGAGCTTTATCCCCTGAGCTTCGACGAGTATGAAGAGATGAAGCAGTTTTATCACAAGGCGATTGATCCAGACCGCCTGCAGGAACTCTCCCAGTATATTTTGGAGGGAGGTTTTCCTCGGGCTATCGGATTCGCTGAACTTGCTGACAAGAGAACCTATGTCCAAGGGATCATACAGGAAATCTTTGAGAAAGACATTCGTAGACGGGTCAAGATCCGCGATCGCCAGTCTTTTGAGACGGTGAGAAATTTCATCATCAACAACTTCGGGGCGACGACAAGCATCAGCAGTCTGCGTGATTCGCTTCGCAAGAACGGGCTGGAGATCAGCCGCCAGACCATCGCGAGGTACATTCAGATTTTGGAAGACGCCAAAATTCTTTACTGTTGTGATCGATTTGACATGAAATCCAAACGTGCTTTGAGCGGAGAGAAGAAATATTATCTGGCAGATTTGAGCTTCTACTTCGCGCTAAACACTGACAATCGGATCAACTATGGCCCTGCACTGGAAAATATCGTGTTCATTTATGCAAGAAGTATGGGCTATGCGGTCAGCATTGGGCGCATCGGGGCGCTGGAATGTGATTTTATCCTGCGAGGCGGTGATATGCAGTATGCTTATGTGCAAGTCGCGCTCACTATCCTCAGCAGCCGGAAAACGGAAGATAGAGAGTATCGTCCGCTGGAGATGATTAGGGACAATTATCCAAAGTATGTCGCCACGTCAGACGCATTCCTCCAGCAAAGAAATGGAATCCAGCATATCAATATAATTGATTTTATGAAAAAACAGAGACGTTTTTAATCAGCGCTTCATTAACAGTATACAGCCTTCAAACTTATCGTATGAAGCAAGAAGGTCATTCCTATGCATATCGCGATTTCTGCTCCCATCAAGAAGGAGTTTGAGGAAACGGTTTCTCAGACGTTTCCTGACGCAACTTTCCCAGCTGGAAACTGCCTATAAAAGCCCATAAAATCTATGAATCGGTCCAATCCAATAGGTCACTTTACATTTTATCGATTCTGTGTATTCCTTGCCAACTGGCGCATGCACTGACGCAGGGCTCCGACTTGGTGTTAAGTATGAGTCTGTCATGGGTCATACTCCGGTGACTTGGTCGGCAATGTGCTACGATGTGACCAATAAGAAAGGTTGGTATAGTGCGGATCAGGGAAACCAGATTCTTGCTGCAGATCCTAGAACTTTCGTAGTGTCTGCGGAAATTAAATTCTAATCGTGTATTCTGATTTCAAAGGAAAGCGATAGTTCACGCAAAAAGCCGGCACCGATCACGGTGCTGGCTTTTTGCGTTTGAAAATATACATAGAGCAGAAGCCCTGCGCGTTTAATCAGCGTCTCTTTAATTCGCCTTTTACGGTAAAACACTCCCGTGCAGGGCAAAAACATGATATAATAATTGTCGATACATGACAGGCGGCGGTGGGCTGCCTGGTGAAGAGTAATGCCATTAAGTTAAGCGGCAGAACGTTCTTGGCTCCCCATCGGGGGAGCTCCCCGAAGGGGGAAGCAAGACGTTACGTAGCTAACGATTTCTTTAACTTAATAGCATTACGGTGAAGAGGGGTATATATATGCATTTTCAGGATGAATTGACCATTGATATGACGCATTTTTCAGGCGATGGCTGGGGGATCACGGAGGAGGAGATCGATGCCTGCAAGGAGCGCATCCGTGAGGCGGCGCTTTCTGTGGAGCGGCTTCGGAAGAGCGGGAAGGGGCCGGACGGCAGTCTCGTGCTTTTCCCGCATCTGCCGTATCTTCTGGAGGAAGAGATCCTGATCTCCAAAGAGGAGAGGGAGAGGCTGCTTGCCCTCTCGAAGCTGGCGAAGGAGCAGGATATCGTGGTGTCGATTGGTATCGGGGGCTCGTATCTTGGAAATCAGGTGCTTTTTGATCTTTTCTGCGGACAGTACTGGAATCTGATGACGAAGGAGGAGCGCCATGGGTATCCGCAGCTGTACTTTGCAGGGCAAAATCTGGATCCGGTGAGTCTTCTCTCGCTGGTGGAGCGTATCCGGCGGAGCTCGCAGACAGCGTGGTGGAAGCACAAGGTGTTGCTGGTCGTGAATTCGAAGTCCGGGACGACTTTGGAGCCGGTCATGGCAGAGCGGGCGCTGCGTGAGATGCTGGGGAAGTTCTGCGAGGTGAGCGTCATCGCGGTGACGGACAAGGAGAAGGGGGCGCTGCGTCCTCTGGCGAAGAAGAATGGCTGGCCGTGCTTCACGGTGCCGGATGGCATCGGCGGACGTTTCAGCGTTTTCTCTCAGGTGGGGCTGGTCTTTGCGATGCTTTCGGGGATTGATATCCGGGATTTCCTTGCGGGGGCGAGGATGACGGAAGAGGCTTGCCGCAGTCTTTCGCTTTCGGAGAATCCGGCGTTGCAGCTGGCGGTCCGTAAGTATCTGGCGCGGAAAAATCATGGTGTCGATGCGGAGATCATCATGCCGTATGGGGACAGTCTCCGCTCGCTCGGCTGGTGGTATGCGCAGCTTCTGGGTGAGTCTTTGGGCAAGGCGCTCACGGTCTCCGGGGAAGAGATCCATTATGGCCGTATCCCTGTCGCAGCGGTGGGGACGACGGATATGCATTCGTTGACGCAGGAGCATCAGGAGGGGAAACGGAATAAGCTCGTGCAGTTCATCACGGTCAGGGAATCGCGGAAAGACGCGGACATCCTCTGTGATGAGGGAAAAGAGCGCGGCCCGGTCCCGCTTTCCTATATGCTTTCTGCGGCGCAGCGCTCGGATGAGGAGGCGCTGGCCCATGATGGCCGCATGAGCTGTGATCTCATCATGAGAAGGTGTACGCCTTTCCATGTGGGGGCGCTCATGTATTTTCTCTTCCTCACGATCGCCTACGAGGGGGCGCTTGCGGGCGTCAATGCCTATGACCAGCCGGGGGTGGAGAGTTATAAGAAGATCCTCCATGCGGATCTGAAAGAATATATCGTGAAGCATAAGAAGTGACTGGTGGCTAGGGACTAGGAATAAGGGAGTAGGAATAAAAAAGGAGCTGTGAAGAAATGAAGATTCATTTCTTCACAGCTCCTTCTTTTATG
>ERZ780167.3277-NODE-3277-length-11771-cov-13.809235_pt1 | contig 11771 bp, 10 predicted proteins | sample MGYA00510982_ERZ780167 | MGnify/ENA primary metagenome ERZ780167 (study PRJEB29588, sample SAMEA2146107) | human gut metagenome | biome: human gut; feature: human-associated habitat; material: faeces | place: Denmark | collected 2008/2010 ... | reverse complement strand
CACCATTGTTGCAGACCTCGAGGATAGAAGCCATAGAGAGACCAGGACCTGAGTGGCCGTGATACTGGATGATGATCTGTGGATACTTGTCCTTAATCATCTTGGTGAGTTTGCCGAGGAATGCTGGCTGGCCGATACCTGCCATATCCTTCAAACAGATTTCCTCTGCACCGGCAGCGATGAGCTGGTCGGCGATGTTCATGTAATATTCCAGGGTATGAACAGGAGAGTTGGTGATACAGAGTGCACACTGTGGAGTCATGCCACCCTCCTTTGCCCACTTGATAGAAGGAATGATGTTGCGCACATCGTTCAGTCCGTCGAAGATACGTGTGATGTTGGTACCCTGCTTAGCCTTTACCTTATACATAAGGGCGCGCACGTCGTCAGGCACAGGATACATACGAAGAGCGTTCAATCCGCGGTCGAGCATGTGAGTCTTGATACCCACCTCGTTGAAAGGTTTGCAGAATGCGCGTACGGCATCGTTAGGGTTTTCACCTGCCAGGAGGTTAACCTGTTCGAAGGCACCGCCGTTAGTCTCTACACGGCTAAAGCATCCCATTTCGATGATAACTGGGGCAATTTTAGCCAACTGATCCTTGCGTGGCTGGAACTTACCAGAGCTCTGCCACATGTCTCGATAAACGAGACTGAACTGAATTTTCTTCTTCATTATTCTTGTTCTTTTTCTTTATATTCGATGTATGAATTTAATTCCAAGGTGCAAAATTAGACAAAAAAATTGAGAAATCGTCCTATTCGCCTCTTTTTTTATATTTATTATGTAATTTACTTCAATATTTCCTTCTTCATCTTGCTGTTCAGCTTCTCGGCTGCAGCATGGGCCTTGGCGTTGGCCTTCATCGCATTGAGCGAGCGGTGGAAACCCTGGATGCGACCCTCACGATCAGAGAGAGCCAGACTGTCGCCCTTCATATATACAAAGGTGAAGGTATCGCGCTTCGTCTTCTCATTGAGCACCACGCCATCCAGCTCGCGGTGGCCCTGCACCAGAATCAGCTTACCATTATAGGCATGCCATTCCGTATACTGAGGCACGGCAGGATATTCTACCGGACTGTCGTCATCCACATCCTTGTTTATCATCACCCTGCCCACGGCCATCGCCTCGCTCATGCGCTTCAGGGTGAAGCCATACTGGCGCGGCACCATATAGGTTTCTACGATGCTGTCGGGCATATTGGCAAGGATTCTCGCCTGCTGGCGCTTGCTCAGATGCGATACATCGCGCAGCTTCGGCATCACCGGATAGGTCCAGGTGGCCTTCAACTGGTCCAGGTCTATCACCATGTCGGCACGGTTCTTCTCATCCTTCTCCTCGCATGGCATCACGCAAACCCAGTCGCCCACCTCTATATCTCCAAATACCTGATGGTTGCGAGTGGCATCCAGAATGTTGTATCTCACGGGGTCGCCGCCTCCGTTGGGCAGCAGCACCAGCGCGGTATCCGAGCAGCCCAGGCAGGCAAGTCCGTAGATAGCCCTGTCGCCCTTAGCCGGTTTCGAGAGGCTGATGGCGAGTTTCGAATTGTCCATACGTGGTGGTTTCTTTCCCCTGTGACATGCTGCGAGGGTTGTGGCGGCTAGCGCCAGTGTGAGTATTGTCTTGACTTTCATCTTTCTATTCATTATTTCAGATGCAAAACTACAACTATTTTTTGGAAGCACCAAATATTGAATCGTAAAATAATTAAAAAAATAGGTGATATATTTTGTAGTGTCTCGATTTTACATTACCTTTGCAACCGTTTTTTGGGATCAACATCCCCCTCGTCCTGCCACACACGCCGGATGATGAAAAGAAATAGGACCAACTCAAGAATTATATGCAACAAGAGAATATGACAGACAAGACAAATACACACGCTCTCCCGGCATGGACCGAGGTAGAGTATACCGCATTATGCAAAAACCCGTACCTGTTAACCCCATTCTTCATCCCTAAGGAGGCGAAGTGCTTCACGTGCCGCGAAGATGGCACGAGGGAAGAAGAAAGAATGGTTTTCCTCGTTTTCAAATCTACTGCAGCCCCTGCTGATGCCGAATGGGAAGATGATCCTGTTCCGGGCGAGATGTGGGTGCGAGCGCTGGGCGATGACGATGAGGAGATTGAGCCTGCCAAGGTGATTTACCTGGGTCAGGACATTGAGGATTTCATCCGTGTAGCCGCTGAGGACGACCAGACTATCACCTTCGATTTCTGGTGGCGCCACGGCGAGGTGAAGGTGGAGAAGGCCGAGAAGACGGATGACGGATTCGTATGCCGCAAGGATGATTTCGGCGATGACGGACTGGCTGTTACCCTGATACCAGAGGACGGCGGCAATCCGGTTGTCCTCCGCCTTCAGATTCCTTACATCGGTTTCTCGCTCTACGATGCCGAGGGCAACAAGGTGCATGGCGAGCTGAGCATTCCGCAGGATAAGGTGGATGACTACACCTACGAATTTGTGGGCGATGACAACAACGACCGTTTCACCCTTCAGCTCGACAGCAACAGGCTGGTTTACATGTGTGTATTGCGCCATGAGGACCATCAGCTGGTGGTTCGCAACCAGCGCGACCGTCTTTCGGTAGTAGATCAGATTCCTACCGAGGGCAAGCTTTCTGAGTTGCTGATGAACACGAATTCTGCGCTCATCAAGAACAGGAATCACCGTTGGCGAATTCAGATTGAGGGCACCACGCTGTCTCACGAGGTTGAGTTGAATGTAGATGCGGCATCTCTGGTAGCTTTTGCTGAGGAGCAGATGCAGAAGGGCATGGAGATTGACGAGCTGGGGCAGCATCTGATGGCACTGGAGCAGAAGTATCATTTCCAGTGGTTCTGGCTGAGTGAGGACGACTGGAGTCATGACAATCCGGTATTCGACATGTTCATGAAGCAGCTTTGTGCCTTTTCGTATGTCAGTCAGAATCCTGTTCAGGCAGATGCATTGATGGCAAGGAACTACAAGCGTAAGATTCGCCGTTACAGCAGTATGCTGAAGGCTCACAAGCGTGGCGAGTTGAATCTTTTTGAAGAGAGTGATGAGGTGCGAGCCGAGTATCTCCGCATCTTCCAGGGTTTCCACCAGCCTTTCGTAGAGGCTTTTGAGAAGGAGGAAGAGGAATAATCTTTTAAGTTTTATCCCTCACATTCCTCACTTTTTCTCTTCTCAAAATGTTAATCATCTGATAATAAGAGAATTATCTATTTAGGAAAGCGTGATGGATAGACAAATTGTTTACAATATCCATCACGCTATCCATCACTAATAGCCTTCATCTATCACGTTTTTCAGCTTATCTTCTTGCAAAAAGCAAGAAGATCTTTGCAGAATATGGTTATGGGACCTGACGAAAACGGACCACACGTTGTGCTGCGCTGGCTCACGGATATTACTGCGTCGGGATACAGATATTACTGCGTCGGGATACAGATATTACTGCGTCGGGATGCAGATATTACTGCGTCGGGGTACAGATATTACTGCGTCGGGGTACGGATATTACTGCGTCGGGGTACGGATATTACTGCGTCGGCTAGCGCAGACGTATCCGTAGGCTTATTGAGACGGCTGAATTCGCTGACTGAACTACTTGAGTTAGCAAACTGAACTACTTGAATAGCCCGACCGGGATAAAAACAAAGCGGGCGGACCTCTTTTCACGAAGAAGGCCGCCCTGTTTCCTAATTAAACTTTGTTTTGCATTAAAGAAATGCAATGCTTGAGCAAAAATATTTTTATTTCTCTATCAGTCCCTCTACATACTTGCAGAGGATACCGATGCCCTTGAGGTTTTCGCCACCCTGCGGAATGATGATGTCAGCATAGCGCTTGGTGGGTTCGATAAACTGCTCGTGCATCGGCTTCAGGACCTTGAGGTATCGGTCTACCACCATCGATACGGTGCGACCCCTGTCGATGGTATCACGCTGAATGTTGCGTATCAGGCGCTCATCAGCATCGGTATCCACGAACACCTTCAGGTCCATCAGGTCTCTCAACTTCTTGTCCACCAGCGTCATGATGCCTTCGATAATCACAACCGGTTTGGGGTCAACGTGAACCGTTTCCGGTTCACGGTTGCATTTGATATAACTATAGGTGGGTTGCTCTATCGCCTTGCCAGCACGCAGATCAGCGAGCTGCTGGTGCAAAAGCTTCCAATCGAATGCCGACGGGTGGTCGAAGTTGATCTGATGACGTTCTTCCTCGGTCATCTGCGAGGTATCGTTATAATATGAATCGAGGGGCACCACAGCCACATAATGAGGCGGCAGCACTTCTACGAGTTTCTTCACCACAGTGGTCTTGCCGGAGCCTGTACCTCCCGCAATGCCAATAACGGTCACTTTATCTTTCATATTCTTTCTTCTTTCTATAAGATTTCATCAAACATCTTGCGGTAAAATTCAGCCTTCTTCTCCACCGCCATGGGATAGGCACGGGAACTGGAGGGCATGCGGTACAGACGGAGTCTGCGGCCCTCGAACTGGAATTCTGCATAGCCTCCCATATCAGGCTTTTCCTTGATGCCGAAGTGTTCTGAAAATACCTTCGTGGCAAGCTGGCCGGCTGTGAGCACCGCCCTGCAACGGGGCAGCTGGCGGAGCATGCCGTCGAGATCGGCGGGTTGCACGATCTGCAGATCCTTATCGGATGCCGTATTCTTGGTGCGTATCACCTGCTGTGCGGTATCATAGATGGCGACGCCCTTCTCCCTGAGAAATTCCTTAATAGCATCGAGGCGGTAGGTCTTCTTCTCTACATTCACGAAATGGAACTTATCCTGGAAGTAGATAATCCCGAATATCCTCCACATATCATTCTGGAAATTGGGATAATACCAGGGCATGCACCACCGCTTCTCTGCAGGCGGAAACGTGCCGAGCATCAGCAGCCGCGCATTATCGGGCAGCCACGGCTCAAAAGGATGATTCTCTACCATTTTCTACTTCTTTTCCTTCACCAGGTACATCACTACCGGCAGGTGATCGCTGTAGCCGTTAAGCCATCTTCCACCTGCCTTGGTACGCAAAGGAGCACCCTTGTACTGACCTTCCTGCTGGATGAGGTAATCGCGGCGGAAGATGTGGTTCTTCCAGAACTTCAGAGAACTGTAGTCCTTGTGCTTACTATCCTTGTTCAGGAGATTAGGCGTGATGACAATCTGATCGAAGAGATTCCATGAACCGCTGTAGAACAGGGTTCCCTTGCCCTCCTTAGCCAGGATGTTGTACCATGGATTGTACATATCATCGGCACCCACCTCGCTGATTTCAGCTTTCGCCTTCAGCACCTTGTGCATGCTGGCATTGGTAGGATCATCATTCATATCACCCATCACGAACACTTTCATCGCCGGGTTCAGACGGAGCAAACTGTCTTTTACCACCTTAGTCTGGCGCGCTCCGCTCTCGCGATAGAACGGACCGGAGAAACGGCTTGGCCAGTGGCATACGATAACCGCCACATCCTCGCCCGCCAGCTCACCACGTACGGTGAGGAAACCACGGGTCTTGTAGGCTGAATCCTTGGCGAGTTCCTGTACATAAGGCACCAATCGGGTGTTCTTCACCGTGAAGAGTGCCGGATTATAGAGCAGCGCACAATCGATGCCTCGCTTATCGGGACCCTCGATATGGCAGAACTGCATGTTTCTTGCCTTGAGAGGCGGCTGCGCGGTGAGATCTTTCAGCACGTTGGCATTCTCAACCTCAGACAGACCGATGAAGGCACAGCCCACGTTAGGCAGCACATCGGTACCCATGTCGGCAAGTGCACGCGACATATTCTTGAGTTTATTGGTATATTTCATACCATTCCATCCCTTAGCTGGGAGATACTCGTAATCATTCTTACCGGCATCATGACAGGTATCGAAGAGGTTCTCCTGATTGTAGAAACCTACAGCATACACCTGATACTGCTTGTTACCGGAAGTCTGCGACTTCTTTTTCTGTGCCGTAGCGCCCAGCCCTATCATGAGGAGGGCTGCCAGCAAGAGCAAATGTTTCCTCATACTAATAGTAATTATTAATGTTCACCTTATTATATATAATATATATGTTCACCTTAACGCGGTGAGGTAATAGGCAGCAAAGATACCTAAAAAAAACGGAAATATCTCCATAAAAACGAATATTTTTTCAGATTTCATGCATTTTTAACATAAATAAATTCATTTTTCAAAAAACTTTTTGTTACTTTGCAGCATTAAACACATTGAATCGGAACAGAAGACACAAGACCAGGGACCACGGTAAGTCCCCTTATCGCCTAAACAAGACCTATCGGGACATATATCATCACTGCTCAAAGAGACTACTGTTGCCGGTTTATTAATACTTAATACATATAAACTATGCAGAAGAAAGTAAACTTAGCAATGTTAGCACTCTTCTCATGTTCATTGGCTATGGCTCAGAACGAAAAGACTGACCAGAACATAGCACAGGGACTTGACGAGAATGCTTTCACCTTCTCCGAGGCACAGTTGGGCGAGGACGATGACATGTCATCCAATGTCACCATCCTCAATTCTACCAGCAACGTATACGCGAGCCAGGCAGGTTACCTGTTCTCGCCAGCACGTTTCCGCTATCGTGCCTTCAACCAGAAGTACAACGATGTCTATATCAACGGTGCTTCCATGAACGATATGGAGACCGGACAGTTCCGTTTCTCCAACATCGGCGGTTTGAACCGATTCTCCAGAAACGTAGACTTTGCCCTGCCTTTCGAAGCCAACGGCTATTCGATGACCGGCATGGCAGGCTCCAACAACTATGATTTCCGTGCCGGAAGCATGCAGGAAGGACAGTATGCCAGCGTAGGTGTTGCCAACCGCAACTATACCCTGCGCGGACTCTACTCCTACTCCAGCGGCTTCAACGAGAAGGGATGGGCAATAACAGCCGGTCTCACCTACCGTTGGGCTAACCAGGGATACGTAGAGGGAACCTTCTACAACGCCCTCTCCTATTTCTTCGGTGTACAGAAGAAGTGGATGAACGGCCACTCGCTGAGCTTCTCCACATGGGGTAACCCGACAGAAAGAAGTACCCAGGGAGCATCTACCGACGAGGCTTACTGGCTGGCAAACGACTACCAGTATAACCCATACTGGGGATACCAGAACGGACACAAGAGAAACTCACGCGTAGTGAACGACTTTGCCCCTTCGGCTATCGCTACATGGGACTGGGAAATCAACGACCAGATGAAGCTCACCACATCGGTGTTCGGAAAATACTCTATGTACAAGAGCACCAAGCTCAACTACAACAACGCAGAGAATCCACAGCCAGACTACTGGAAGAACATGCCATCAGCCAACTACTATGTATGGGGCGACTACAAGAACGGCAACAACATGTATACCTGGGAAAACTGGAACAACGCCGTAAACTACTGGCAGGCAAGCAAGCAGAACCGACAGATTAACTGGAACCGCCTGTACTATGCCAACCAGCAGGCAGCCAAGAACGGACAGGATCTGCTATACTATGTTCAGGCTAAGCACAACGACAACCTGACCCTGAGCCTGTCATCCGTTCTGAACACCAAGCTGACCAAGAAATCGAACCTGGCTACGGGTATCATGCTCGGAAAGAGTACCAATCAGCACTATCAGACACTGGAAGACATGCTGGGCGGTGCCATCTTCCACAACATCAACACATACGCCCTGGGAGATTATCCTAAGACCGACCCACGTGTGCAGTACGATCTGAACACAGCCGGTCCTAACAACACAGGCAAGCTGGTTTACGAGGGCGACAAGTTCGGTTACGACTATCGCATTGACGTGAACAAGGCAAACGCATGGAGCACCTATACAGCCGAATTCTACAACATGAAGGCGATGCTGAGCGGACGTATCGGATATACCGGAATGAACCGCCGAGGCTACATGCGCAACGGTATGGCACCGAACAACAGCCAGGGCAAGAGCGGCACAGCCAACTTCCTGGACGGTGGCGTAAAGGGAAGTCTGAACGTGGATATGGGCAGAGGTCATGCCTTCAGCATAGGAGCCGGATACGAGCTGCGTGCACCGATGGCAAACACAGCCTTCATCTCGCCTGAAATCAGCAACGACTTCGTGACTAACCTCAAGAACGAGCGCATCTTCAGCTCTGAATTCAGTTACCAGTATCGCAACGCATGGCTGAGTGCCAACGTGAGCGGATACTACAGCCGACTGGAGAACGTTACGGAATGGCAGAACTTCTACAACGATGATGAGAACTCATTCACCTACGTGAGCATGACCGGACTGAAGAAGGAATACTATGGTGTAGAGGTGGGCGCTAAGATCAAGCTCACATCATGGCTCGACCTGAAGACCCTGGGCGCTATGAGCGAGGCGAAGAACATCAACAATGTAAACGCCGTATACATGCTCTCAAAGAGTGCTGAGGTTTACCAGGACAAGGCTTACGTGATGAATATGCGCGAGAGTGGCACACCGCTCACAGTGGGAAGCATCGGTCTCGATGCCCATGTAAACGGATGGTTCGTCAACCTCAATGCCAACTATTACGACCGCATCTACCTCTCTTATTCTCCAAGCTACAGATATGAGAAGGTGCTGACCAACCGCCAGGCTGCCCACAAGGCATTCCCTGAAATCTTTGCTCCTACTACACTCGACGGTATGAGCTGGACTGAGGATGCTGTAGCCCAGGAGAAGGGTCACGGAGGATGGATGGTTGACCTGAGCATAGGCAAGAGCGTGAGACTGAAGAAGGGTTCTCTCAACTTCAACCTCATGATTACCAACCTGCTGAACAACCAGACCATCGTAACAGGCGGATATGAGCAGAACTCACGTTCAAGCTATACAGTGGATGCTAACGGCAACGTGAAGAATCCACGCCTCTACCAGTTCTCCAAGAATCCTAAGAAGTATTACACCTGGGGTACCAACGGCATGTTCCAGGTATCTTACAGATTCTAAAGAGCAGTTTCTCTTTAACATAAAGAACAGGGAGCAATCCCGTTTCTCTATAACAATAAAAAGAAAGAACAATGAAAAAGATAAAATTCATAGCATTGGCATTCCTGGCACTGACTCTGGGGTCGTGTATGGGCGACGGTTATGCTGACCCAGACCTGACCGACAAGGTGCCTGCAGCTCCATATGGCAACAACAGTCTGAGGGAGAAGAATGTAATCAGCATAGCAGATTTGAAGACCCAGTTTGCTACGATTATCAACAGCGACAATGGCTACAAGCAGATTGAGAAAGACATGATGATCAAGGCGATAGTGACGGGCAATGATGTCAGTGGCAATATCTACAACCAGGTGAGCGTACAGGATGCATCCGGCGCTATCATCATTGCCATCAACGGAAGCGGTCTGTCGGGTTATCTTCCTGTCGGTCAGGAGATTCTTGTAAACCTGAAGGGTCTCTATATCGGAAGTTACAAGAAGTTGCCTCAGATTGGCGGTGTGAATACCAAGCTCTCTGACGGAAGTCTGGGTATGGGAAAGATAGAGCGTGCCATCTGGAACGAGCACTTCAAGATTCTGAACCCTGGCGAGGCTGATGCAAGCACGGTAGTGCCAGAGGAGTTTGACCTGACAAAGCTTACTGATGCAGCCTATATGGATGCTAACGTGGGCAAGCTGATGACCCTGAAGAAGGTGAAGTTTGCTTCAGCTAACGGTACTAACGTATGGGCGCCAGATGATACCAATACGAGTCTGGAACTGATTGATGCCGAAACGGGCAAGAAGATAAACAGCAGCAACCTGGTAGTGCGCAACTCAGGTTATTCTAAGTTTGCCAACGAGGTGGTTCCACAGGGTGTATTCGATATCACCGGTATCTTCACCCGTTACAATAACACCTGGCAGATTGTGCTTCGCAGCACGGATGATCTGAAGGCATCAGAAACAGGTGGTACATTGGAGAAGCCTTATACCGTGGCTCAGGCACTGGAGAAGATCAATGCCGGTACAGCAGGCGATGCTAAGGTTTATGCTACCGGTATCATCGTAAAGGTGAAAGATGTAGATACAGGCACGTATGGTAACGGTACATTCGTTATCTCTGACGACGGTAAGGATACAGAAGGCAAGACTCTCGAGGTATTCCGTTGCTTCAACATCGATGGTGCAAAGTGGACAGAGGAAACCAAGGGTATCCTTGTACCAGGCAAGAAGGTGGTTGTATCAGGCACCCTGCTTGATTATAACGGCACCAAAGAGATTAAGGGTGGCAATCTCATCTCTATCAAGTAATTACTGATTATCAAAATAGTAACAATATTTAAAAAGACAATAATATGAAAAAGTATATATTTTCAGTTTTGATGGCGGCGATGGCTGCCTTCACATTCAGCAGCTGCGAAGATGTACCAGAGCCTTATACACTGCCTACTCAGCCTGCTGGTCCAGGAAACACAGATCCTAACCAAAAGGGTTCTGAAAGCAATCCATATACTGTAGCAGAAGCTATCGCCCTCATCAAGGCAGGTACAGCACCATCTACAGCTGTATGCGTAAAGGGTAAGATTACAGCCGTAACTTTCTTCAACGAAGCCTATAGCAGTTTGTCATATAACATCGCAGACGAGGGTTCTTCAGATGTTATCGAAGTATACTCTGGCAAAGGCAAGGATGGTGCAAACTTCTCTTCCAAGGATGACTTGAAAGTTGGTCAGACCGTAGTAGTAAAAGGAATCGTCAAGGCATTCACGAAGAATGATGGCACTATTGTCAATGAAATCGACAAGAACAGCACCATCATCTCTATCGAGAACGCAGGAACTACAACTCCTGATACTCCAGCAACTGGTAAGGGTTCTCTCAGTGACCCATACAACGTGGCAGAAGCTATCGCAGCTATCAAGGCTGGCACAGCGCCTACCACACAGGTTTACCTGACAGGTATCATCTCAGATGTTGCTTTCTATAATGACCAATACAAGAGCATCACCTATTACATCTCAGACGATGGCAAGGGCAAGGACATGCAGGTTTACTCTGGTAAGGGACTGAACGGCGCAGACTTCGCTTCTAAGGAAGATTTGAAGGTGGGCCAGAAGGTTACTATCCTGGGTAAGATCATGAAGTTCGTTGATAAGAATAATAAGGAAATCATGGAGGTTGATAAGACCAGCTCTATCGTTAAGATTGAAAGTGAAGGTACAGGCGGCGGTGAGGTTAAGCCAGACCCTACCCCAGATCCAACACCAGGCGAGGTAGCAACAGGCGAGAATGGCGGCTTCGAGAACTGGACTGATGGTAAACCAACCAACTGGAAAACAGCTTCTACAGCAGGTAATGCTACCCTTTCTCAGAGCGAAGACGCTCATAGCGGCAAGTACTCAGTAAAGGTTAAGGGTGTGAGTGGTAAAAACATGCGCTTAGGATATAAAGAAATAACTCTCAAGGCTGGCGAATACAAAGTTAAGTTCTATGTAAAAGCAGCAACTGAAAATGGCGCATCTATTTGTCCAGGTATAGTTCCTGTTACAGATGGAAAAGTAGGTAAATATATTTATGGTAATTACGTTAATGAACTCAAGAATACAGAGTGGAAACTAGTAGAGCAAACACTCAAAGCTGCTGAGGATGGCACTTATTGCTTCGTAATTATGAATTCAGGCAAACCAGGTGGTGATATTCTCATTGATGATTTTACAGTAACATTTGGCAGCACAACGATTATCAAGTAATTCCCTGACTAGATATTATGTATTAGAAAAAATACTGATCCCCATCGTCCTCTACACAAACAGA
>ERZ780167.3274-NODE-3274-length-11777-cov-2.395496_pt1 | contig 11777 bp, 9 predicted proteins | sample MGYA00510982_ERZ780167 | MGnify/ENA primary metagenome ERZ780167 (study PRJEB29588, sample SAMEA2146107) | human gut metagenome | biome: human gut; feature: human-associated habitat; material: faeces | place: Denmark | collected 2008/2010 ... | reverse complement strand
AAACGCACCCCAAAATCCCGACACCGCAATGAGCGTATAGTAAACCCCGTTTTTCTCACAAAATAAAAACAGATGACCTGCATCACAATCGTGATGATCCAGGATGCCGGATAAGAAATAAACAGGAAGTACAACGATTTGTGATGTGGGAAAAATCCAAAAATCCAGAGAATTCTCGTTCCGACCGTACCGATCACCGACAGGATCATCGGCACTGCCGAATGTCCCATCCCCCGCAGTGCTCCGGGAAACAGATCCATAATGCCACACAAAAAATACGGCACTGTTGTAATGGCAAGAATCTCCATGCCACTCTCGATCACATCCTTTTCTCTCGTATATATACTAAGTACCTGCGGTCCGAAAAGCCATGCGCCACATCCCAGCAGCAGGGGAACACTGACCGTAAGAATCAGACAGTCGATCAGCACACGATCCATACGTTTATATTTTCCCACACCATAATTCTGACTCGTAAAACTCATACATGCCTGTGTAATGGAATTTACCGACATATACAAAAATCCCAAAATATTATTTGCCGCTGTATACCCCGCCATCGCCGTATCTCCGAAGGAATTCACGGAAGACTGCAGCAGCGCGTTTGAAAAGTTAATAACCGTACTTTGAATCCCGGCAGGAATTCCCACCTGAAAAATCTGCAGCAGATAAACCTTTTTTATTTTCAGCTTCGAAAAGCGCAGCTGATAGCAGCTGTCGGTGCGGTACAGGCATAACAAAACCAGAATGCAGGAGATCATCTGTGCCGTAATCGTCGCAGTGGCTACGCCTGCCACCCCCAGATGAAAACCGATCACAAGAATCAGATCCAGCAGCGCATTGGCACATCCGGAAATCACCAGAAACAACAACGGCCGCTTGGTATCTCCCACCGCACGCAGAATCGCTGCCCCATAATTATAGAGCATAAAAAACGGCATTCCCAGAAAATAAATCCGCATGTAAAGGGTTGACTGTGCAATGACATTGTCCGGCGTTCCCATAAGAAGCAGCGCACCTTTTGCACTGATTACCCCGATTCCAGCCATGAGAATTCCACTGATCAGTGCCAGCAGAATGGCGGTATGTACCGTGTCTGACATTTCTTTTTCCCTGCCAGACGCAAAAAAACGTGCCGCAAGCACGTTAGCCCCCAGCGAAATTCCGATAAACAGATTGGTGAACACGTTGATGAGTGCCGTGGTCGATCCCACTGCCGCCAGTGCCTGCTTTCCCGTAAAATGCCCCACAACAATGATATCCACCGCATTGAACATCAGCTGTAAAATTCCAGACAGCATGAGTGGGAGTGCAAACGAGATCAGTTTATCCATGATCGAACCATTGCACATATCTATTTCATATTTGTTTGTTTTCAAATTTTCTCTACCCCTTTCCGGTTCTGTTATCCCTCTGAGCCATAAAATACGCCGCTACTGGCGGCGTATTTGTTTGTCCTTATACATTCTCTGATCTGCGATCTCGATCAGTTCCATTATATTTTCATATTTTCCCACGGCATATCCCACGGAGGCAGATACCGGAATCTCACTGTTTTTCTGAATCGGCTTCATCACCTGCCTCCACTTTTCAATGACATCTTCTGCAATCTCCTGTGTCCCATCCGGAATAATCATAAGAAATTCATCCCCACCGTAACGGTAAGCATTGGTTTCCTCACTCGTCACTGCTGCCCGAATGGATCCCGCAATTTTAGCAATCAGCTGGTCTCCGTACAAATGACCAAACGTATCGTTTACATATTTCAACTGGTTGACATCCCAATAAATAACCGCAACCGGGCGTTCTTTTGGCTCCATATGTTCCACTGTTTCAAGCAGTTTATTTTTGCTGTAAAGTCCCGTCATATCATCCATGGAAGCCGCCTGTACCATACGTATTGCATTTTCCATGGACTTGCGCACAATACTGTTTACACTGTTACTTACATAATAAAATGCAACCGCCATCAGCGATCGCGGCATCACATAATAAAGTGCCAGCGTAACCATAGGATTTTCGTTTACTTTGTTGAGCAAAAACACACCATCCTTCTGCAGATGATCCAGTGATGTCACCGTCAGTAGTGCCATGTTTGCATCACATACCCCAAAATAATAGCCCACATAAGTACTGATCGTAATCCCACCCACTGTAAAGATAAAGGCATAAACCGACAGTCTCTTTGAAGTATACATACTTGCAATGATAATCGGGATCATCATAATAATGATCATATGGTAGGTAAGGGATGCACTCGCGGCCATGACGATCAACCCGATGGCCGTAACGCTGAGATACTTGGTAAATGGGTGCTCAAGCCCCATCTTCACAAGCAGCAATCCATAAATCAGCGTCAGCACACATGCCACCACATAGCCTCTGATAAAAATCGCCTGATCCACGATAAAAATATGCAGGCAGTTCAGAATCATCACAAACGAATAGAATAAAATGCAGATTCCCACCACACGGAACGCAAAAATATTCTGTGTCACATCCTCCTGCTCATAAAAAGCATTTTTATTTGTAATTTTAGATAACAGTGCCTTGCAGGTGCTCATCCATATATCCTCCAGCTTTGTCTGCCTTTAGTATAACATATTCCTGCATGAGTTTCACTACTTTGATGAACTTATAAGTGGTATATATGGCAACATTAACTCATAATCAGAAAGAAACTATCAGAAAGTTAAAATTAAAGATTTCTGACACTACTTTTACGATAGTAAAAATTCAGGATTTATCGCCTATCGAACAAAATCTCTTAAAACAGGCACTGAATTATGTTGTAGTCGATAAGGTCGGAGATTATGAAGACGGGAGGGTGCGGACAAAATTCTGGACTACTATAGGGCTTCGAAAGGAGCCTTTTTATGTATTCAAAAGAACAAAAGGATATTGCACTACGGATATATCATCAAACGGAGTCTGTAACTGAAACTATTAGGATATTTGAGTCCTATAGAGTACAGACATAGACTTGGATTGGTCACTTAGATAGTCCAAGAAAATGTCCGCACCCTCAATTGCATCTGTAAGTGTGTAAATTGACATTACCATTGCGCTACCAAGTGACGGTATTATAACAAATATAGAATAACTGTCAATTACTTATAAAACCGCTTACTCACTTTAAAAGATTTTACACTACTCCATTTGCCTTTGTCTTTTCCAACTATTGCTCTCACTCTTACATAATATCTTTTTCTAACACGTAATTTTCTTAACAGATATGTAGTTTTTCCTGTACGTTTTGTTCTTACGTTTTTCTTAAATTTTCTGTCAGTTGAATACTGTATCCGATATATTTTAGCCTTACTTACCTTTTTAAAAGCAATTCTCACTTTTCTATTTTTAAGTTTTTTTACTTTTAGAATTTTTGTTTGCTTTAAACTCTTTTTATTTACACCGTCAACACGAGTTGTAGTTTTTCCGTTAGTTGTTGGTTCTAATGTAGTTGTCACTTCCGTTGTTGGCTTTAGTGTTGTTGTCACTTCCGCTGTGGTTGGTGCTTCCGTTGTTGGCTTTGGTGTTGTTGTCACTTCCGCTGTGGTTGGTGCTTCTGTTGTTGGCTCTGATGTTGTTGTCACTTCCGCTGTGGTTGGTGCTTCCGTTGTTGGCTCTGATGTTGTTGTCACTTCAGTTGTGGTTGGTGCTTCCGTTGTAGGCTCTTCTATAGTTGGATTCTCCACTTTGTTCTCCAATTTTGTGTATACCTTTATTCTTCCTACATAATTTTTAAGTTGTGTCCATCCACTACCATTGTTTATATATGACATTTCCCTGCCATTTTTATATGAAGTCATTATTTTGGCGTCGCCATTTTCATTTGATACACTTACTATTGCAGAGAACCATTGGTCTTTTTCAATCTTTACCGGCTGATTCAGTTCTATTGTTACATATCCACTGTTTTCAAAATACGCCGTTGTAGTATTTGCCAGGTAACCACCTGAAACTGGTACATTGTCCTGTCCGCCATAAGGATAATCTACATTTTTGTATATCTCCACTTTAACGGTTACATTTTCACCACCAATAGCCACATTTACTGCTTTTATATATTCATCTTTTAAATCATCAGATTTTTTTGCTTTAAACACATTTGCCACTGACTTATCTTTTCTTAATGGGAAATCGTCCATGCTTCCATCATAGTAATAATTAAAGTCATACTTGTCCTTTGGTGCAAATGAAAATGCATAAGAACAACTGCTTGTATTGTCATATGACAGCCAAAAATACTCCAATGATTTGTAACTGTTTTTTACAAGCCAGCCACCCTTTTGGGTAGCACCATTTGGCACAAATTTGTCTGATGGGATATTGTCATCCCAGCCAATGATTGTGCATGCATGTGGAGAAATTGTACTGCCATGTTCATTCTTTGGATTGTAGTATAATGTTTCTCTTGCATTGTTGTACTGAAATGTTACTGCCCCATATTTTGCTATGGCTTTTTTTATTGACCTAATGTATTCTTCCGGATTTGATTTGTTTTCAGGTATATAAATTGCATTTTCAAATCTATATGATGGATTTTCATATGGGTTTGTCGTAACCACATTACCCGATACCGGTGCCCACCACATTGAATATAACTTGGCAATTTTTAGTGGGTCTCCTGACTGCGTCAAATAATTTACTGATTGCCAGTCTCCATCTGTATTTCCCAATGGATCGCTTTCTCTCTTAAAAACTCTATAAGCTGCCGCCATCGGATTTAATGATAATGTATCTTTTGTTACTGTAGGATCAATTCCACTTTTCAAAATGGATGATTCTGCTGCTGCAATGCTTGAATATGCCCAACACAAATTGGTATCTCCCTGATCTTTTACTGGTGTTACTATGCCATCGTCCCTTCCATCATATTTTTCCCTGTCTGAGATTTCTTTAATTTCAGTCTGTTGTTCTTCAAAATCACCTTCTATTTTAAATGTTAATTGATTATCAGTTATGTTTGTGACTTCAACATGCATATCATCGGTTATTTCCAAGCTCTGATTCAGTTTTAATGGTGCGTCAGATTTTGTTGCATATGTGCCACCTAATGTTTCATAATTCCACTTTCCTGCAACGCATCCCATATTGTTTGGGAATTTTGTGTCTTTGTCCACCAAATAACAAACAAGTCCTGAACCAATTATCAATCCTTTTAGCTTCGTTCCATCTGTTTTATACAATTCTTTTGACTGACAATCATACTTATTACCACCTGTGCCAAAATTTCTATATTCTAAGTACAGTGTTTTATTGGTTCCTTTTAAATTTAATTTGTATCCGACTATCTGTGAATCTCCTCTAGTCGATGCTTCCTTTAAGGTATACTGTCCATTTTGATAAATTGTTTTAACATTGTCAGATGTAAGCCACCCCTTTGCTTCTCTTTCTTTTACAGATATAAACTGTGGCACAGGTGACATATGCTTTGCCATTGCAGACATATAATATACCGGCGAACTATTTGAACTATTGTACAAGTCCTTAAATCCTAAAATGTGCCCCATTTCATGAGTTGCCACTGCCATAGGCAAAATCACGTTTTCCCGATTATCCTTGTATAAATAATTATAGGAATTTGTTACCTGTACATAGTTTTTACTTGTAATTGTTTTTCCATCTGCATTTATTTTTACGTAATCTGCATAATCCTTATAATTCCACAAAGGTGAGGACCAACCCACAGAGATACTCTGAGTTGTATTTTTATAAATAATGGTGATTGCATCGATTACCCCATCATTGTTTTTATCAAGTTCAGAAAAGTTGTACTTTTTTGTACCATCATAATTTGTAATCACATTACCCGCTGATATAGCTCTGTTTATAGATTCAGACCAGTCTGTTTTTAATTCGTACATACGCTCTGCTCTCTCTCCGTTGTCCCTGTAACCTTCAGGATTCTCTTCACTATACTCTGCATAGTATCCTCTTGTATGAGATAACTGCACTGAACCACCTTTATTAAACAAATACACGCTATTTATCTTAAGACTTCCCCTTGACGCAATTTCATAATAATCCGAAACATTAAAATATGCACTGTTATAAGTATTATCTGTAATTTTTCTAACAGATTCCCCATTATAAGAATTATCTATAAATTCATCTTCATCTAAAAATCTTGCAAATACTATAAGATTTGTAAAATTACTTTCTTTTGTTTTATTTTCTGTATTTTCATTCGTATCATCAGCAAAAGTTGCGCCACTAAAAAGCATTGTCATAACCGTAACAAACGCCATGATTATACTAAACCCTTTTTTCATAAAATCTCCTTTTAATCATTTATTCTTTTACACCTTAATTATATATTCATTATAGCATTTACCAGATTAAATTTGTGTTCTAATTTTTTAGAATTATAGGCTCATCATACCAGACATTATACAACCGCCTTTGCATTTCTTGCCCCTGATGTATTTGGCAGTAATGTAATATTATCAGGTATGTAGTCTAAAATATTTGCAAGCCCGCCCTCATTTGCACGGCGAAGTGCCAATGTTACAATCTGAGTTTGTGCTTTTTCTATGCAAGCCTTAACCAAACCAAGGGAAAATTTTCCTGATCCTAAAATAAAACGTGATTAAAATTCATATCCTCCAAGTAAATATGTGTCTTTATTATTTATAATAATATTAATGTTTTACTATATGTTCCACTGGTTACATTAATAGATTTATATACTTTTGTTGTCTCATAATTATATTTTTTTGTTTTTGTACCATAAATTTCAATGTCAAAACCAATCTTATTATATAATCCTGAATCTATGCTGGTTACTAACCGTACATTTGTCTCTTCTGTTTTTTCGCCTGTTCCACTAGAGTTCTGACACAACACAGAAAGTACATCTTCTGGTACATATTTTGCATATGCTTTTCCTGAAACAACATTTTTCGACAATGGTTCATTTTCATTGTCCTCTTTATACCACCCTCCAAATATGTACCCTTCCTTTCTTGGAGCTGTATACTTTTTTTTATTTTTTCGATATTTAGAAACTTCCTCTCTCTCGTATATTATCTTATTATCTGCATCAACAGTCTCAACTTCCAGTGTTGCATCAGCTGCATTTAATGTATGTACCTGCTCATATCCATAAGTTAATGCACACAACATTGTCACCAACAATACGATTTTCACTGTTCTATATAATTTGCAAGTTCTATCCATCAATTTCTCCTATTGTATTTCAAAATTTTTTCCACTTGTTTTACCTTAAGATTAATGTTTCTGTGCTTTCTTTTCAATAGATTATAATGTTATATATATTGTTTTGTAGCATTTTTATCCATCATATAAAGAATAAAAACGTTTTGCCTATTTTTATAAAATCGTCATTGTTTCTACTCCCTTTGGTGAAGTTCTTTCTGCACCTAATAATTTAGTTATAAATATAATTTTCATCTAAAAGTACAATATCAACTACCTTTCCCTGTGTCAGGCTTCCATAATTATCATCTATTTGAGAATTTGCCGTCTTCCTTAAAAATATTTCCATTTCTAATAATCATAGCTTTTACCTGCCTGTTATTTTTAAAAATTTAGATAATGCTGCTTTGTCCCCCACTAAAGTTACATCATTATGCAACTGTAATACAGATGCCGGAACTTCCGGTGTAATAGGACCTGCAAAAGCCTTTGCCACAATGTCAGCTTTATCTTCTCCTGAAACTACTACCAATATTTTCTTTGCCTGCATAATAGACTTAATACCCATTGTATATGCCTGTCTTGGCACATCTTCTTCTTTTTCAAAGAATCTCTTATTTGCTTCAATAGTGCTTTGAGTTAAATCAACACAGTGTGTTTCCTTCTCAAATGCTTCCCCTGGCTCGTTAAGTCTTAAAAACATATCCTTTGGTATTCCAAGGTCTGCCATAAGTTTTCTGTTCCACTTTCTTGTATTTACCTTAATCAATTGGGTTGATGTTGCATTGGTATATTCAGATTTCTTCTTTCCTGTTAATAAAAACTGAAAATAATCCGGTAGCATAAGGAATGTTTTCGCCTTCTCCAACTCTTTAGGTCTTTGAATTTTGTCTGCCATTAGCTGATAAATAGTATTAAATGACTGCTTCTGTATACCTGAAAATCTATATAATCTTTCAGGTGTTATATGTTTATAAACCTCTTCATCCATCCCCTTAGTTCTGGAATCACGGTATCCGTAAACATCTCCTATTACTTCATCGTTTTCATCAAGCAAAACATAGTCAACTGCCCATGTGTCAATGGCTATACTTTTTGGAATCTTATTTATTTCCTTACACTTTTTAATTCCTTCAAGTATTTCATGAAAAAGATACTTAGTATCCCACACAAGATGACCTTCTTTCTTCTTCATTCCATTTTCAAAACGATATATTTCCTCCAGATTCAACTGACCATTCTCCAACGAGCCAAGAATATGTCTTCCACTGGAAGCTCCAATGTCTATTGCAAGATAATAGTTCATATGCACCCCTCTTTCTAAACTTTGTTCTTACTTTTTAATTTTTCTCTCCGTAAATTCTTTGCCAATATTAATTGTCATTCTCTCTAATTTAAAATTTATCAAATTTAAGGCACAAAAATAAGGACACCTTTTGTTTAAAAAAGTGTCCTTATTTGCAATTTTTTTTAAATCATTTAGTTATTATGACTTTATTTAATTTTCATTTAGATTTTATGATTTTATTTTTATATTTAATCTTTAACGTTTTATTTATCTTTGCTTCTTTCATATATTCTTTGCGATTTTATTCATTTCTCCATACATCCAGCCATTTTTCCAAATAGTCAGTCCATACCTGCACTGACTCTTCTATACCCCATTTATTTTTGTCCATTGAAACCTTATTAGCCAATGATAAACCATGGTCCCCTTTATCAAATATATGACTTTCAACAGGAATATTCTTTTCCTTTAAGCTATCAATTAACATTAATGTATTTTCATATGGTACGCAATTGTCTGTCTTTGTATGCCATACAAAACAGGCTGGCGTGTCTTTATTAATATTCTTCTCAATTGACAATTCATCTTTCAGCTCATCATATTTGTCTCCTAAAAGGCATTCAAATGAACCATTATGTGCAAACTCTCCTGACGTAATTACCGGATAACATAAAATCATTCTGTCCGGTCTAAGCTCTTCACTGCTAACGCCAAGCTTTTCTGCCACCCAGTTTTCATTCCACTTAATGCTATAACTTGCTGCTAAATGACCACCTGCTGAAAATCCCATAACTGCAATTTTCTCTTTTATAATATTATACTGTTCGGCATTTTCATACAGGTAACTTACTACCTTTCCAAGTTGTAATAAAGCTATAGGATATCTGACAGGACTTACTGAGTATCTTAAAACTGCCACGTGGTAACCCATTGATGCAAGCTTCATTGCAATTGGCTCTGCCTCTCTGTCAGACACCATTGAATAACCTCCGCCGGGACAAACAACAATAATTGGTCTTTTTTCATAATATAATTCCGGTGAACTGTCCAAAATGTATAATGTTAATTTTGCTTCATTTCCTTCCATATCTATTGTAATATCTTTGTTAATCATATTTTTCTCCTTTATGTAATCTATTAACACATAATATTTCTTACTAAATTTTATTAAATGCTGTATACAAAAATATGGACATTTTTGTTTTAAAAAGTATCCTTATTTGTAATTTTATTAAATTCTTTGATTTATTTCTTATAGTTATCTCTGTACTGCTTTGGAGTTTTTCCGAATCTTGCCTTAAAAATTCTATGAAAATAGCTTAAATTGTCATAACCTATTGCAAGTCCAATATCTGCAATTGGTATGTTAGTCTGTGTCAGGTAATATACTGCCTGATTTAATCTTTTTCTTTGAACCAAATCCGTATAAGTACTTCCCGTCAGCTCCTTAATCTTCTTGCTAATCCAATACACATCATAATTAAGGTTCTTTGCCAAATTAGTCAGTTCACCATCTTTGTAATTCTCTTCTATGTATCTTAGAATTGTAATCAAAAGCTTTCTATCGTCGCTATTATTGCCCACCTCAACTCTGTCAGTATTGTTTAAAAGCTGAACAAAAAGAAGTCCCATTGTAATCTGATTTATGCTTCGCTTATTTAGGGAATCATTCTTTATGGTCCATATTAAATTTTCAATAAGATTCTGCACAGGCAAAACATCTGCAACTTTAAAATGAAGATAGCCTATATTGCCTTTTTTTCCAACCAAAGATTCTATAATAAAATCTTTCAGTGGACTTTCTTCCATTTCAATCATATTAAGTGCCTTGTTAAAAAATTCCGGAAGTATTATAAAATTAACCGCAACATCATTCTCCTTTGCCGGAAGAATCTCCTGCACTGCATTCATGCTTAAAAATAACAGTTCACCTTTCTCCAAAACCACCTTATTATCGTTAATAATATGTGTGGTACTGCCCGAACACATATAAATTACTTCAATATAGTCGTGAGTATGCTTTGGAAAATGTATAAACCTTGTATGTGGTCTGATTGTAATAATCTTTCCCTGCTCCAAAAGCTTATTTGCATTTATTATATCCGACTGCTGCTCCATATAAAGCCTACGGTCAATATTGTCCCTTCCCTGAAGAATTTCCTTTTCTTCATCGGTTATATTTCTTAACTCTTTATATAATTTTTCATCCATATAATTAATACTTCAATTTTTCTCCTATTGTAACTCTTACTATAATACGTTTTTACAATATTCTAATGTGTATTATATTTTTTTACAATAATTTTTTGCAAACAAACTACTTAAGTTTAATATCAAATATGAGACTTGTTCTTAATTCTTCTATACATTTTCTCCTTCTTAATCAATCTCAAATGTAAACTATGGTATGTCATATCCCATTTTTTCACTTTATTCCAAATCCAATGTATCTCTCAACATATTTGATATCATTCAATGTCCTAATATCAGTATTGGCTATCATATAACTAAATCTATATAACTAAATTTGTTTTGTTATTTAGCTATTATTATATATTTTTTCCAATAACCACAATCCTACAATCATCCCCTTTCCCATTATCGCAAGTAGACAACATCAGCATCTGCTCTCCATACTTGGGCTTATTCTCCTGTCTCCACAAACTATGCTCCTCTACCTTGTCAATGAACTCATCATGCTCTTCCTTATTCCTTGCCATTACGAATTTCCAGTATTCAAACTCATGTATGTTAACACTCATCACTGCAAACACCTCATACTCTCTCTTTTTATCCGTTGTAAAATATATCTTTCTGTGCTTATTAAAAAACTCCTTATCCTATTTGAAATTGTATTTTGACTTGTCCTTTGCTCTTACGCATGCAAAACATCCAAGTGCAATTAATAATGAAATAAGTGAAACTACCATTCCTGCTGTTTTTCCATTAATGCCTGTCTGTGGTGTGTCAGGTACCACAGGGATTCTTTCGTCTGTAACTGTAAGTTTCTGAACTTTTCCTGTGTCCTTAATTCTTATTTTCTTATCCTTTGCAGCCTTGTAATGCTCAGGTGCATCAACTTCCTTAAACATCTTGTCTGTCATATTTGTAATCTCCTTTTTCTCTTTTGATTAAATTGTTTTTGTTTGACCGTAGTTCTACTTTAGTCCTTTTACTTTCCAAATAGGAGTTAGAGGCACTATACCTTTTCCTTTAATAAACTTATTCTTTCTTTTGTGACCAACGTTAAACAAATTTGTTTTTTTATCAGGCTTAAAGTTCCAGATCCCTTTGTTTATCGGCTTTTCAAGCAAAAAAGAAGAGCTAT
>ERZ780167.3261-NODE-3261-length-11802-cov-25.676258_pt1 | contig 11802 bp, 10 predicted proteins | sample MGYA00510982_ERZ780167 | MGnify/ENA primary metagenome ERZ780167 (study PRJEB29588, sample SAMEA2146107) | human gut metagenome | biome: human gut; feature: human-associated habitat; material: faeces | place: Denmark | collected 2008/2010 ... | reverse complement strand
CAAAGGTACTGCCTTTTCCCTTTCCCGCCAAACTTTTCCGCATCTTTTTTTGCCCTTTTTTTCAACTTTTCTCACAACACATTGATTCTCCGTCACTTATTTCAGAAACTTTTTTCACCCCGTTTTCCTTCTTTTGCGACAGAAACAATTTTTCATAAAACGGATGGCGTGTAAGAGTGGCTGCCGACCCTATTATAACAAGTTTCATTCTTGCTCTTGTCATAGCCACATTCATGCGGCGCAGGTCGGAAAGAAATCCAATTTTCCCGTCATCATTACTTCTGACAAGGCTGATAAAAACCACATCCCGCTCCTGCCCCTGGAAGCCATCGATTGTGTTTATTGCGATTTTTCCCTTCAATCGGCGCAAAACATTTCTTTTTTTCGCATTCCGACGCAGCCACGACACCTGAGCTTTGTATGGCGAAATAACCGCAAAGTCCAAATTCTCATCCTCGACACGCTTCTCTCCTATCCTTTTTATATACGCTTCAAGGCTGTCGAGCATAAATTCACCCTCATCAGGATTGACCCTTCCCCCTGTCGCCGACACATATTTTTCAGAAAAATCCATTTCCGACGTGTCAAGCCATTCCACAGGCGAATCAAAATCAAGGATTCCCCGGCACTTCACCTCTTCCGCCGCCTGCAGACGTCCGCCATAGAACCAATCGGACGAAAACCTCATAATGGCCTCGTTCATTCTGTACTGCACAGTCAATAGTTCTACCGCCGACCGGCATTTATCAACAACCGACTCCATCAGCGACCGCGACAGCCCGGCACGTTCCGCCTCCACCGACTTCACCGTGGGCGGCAACTGGCAATGGTCGCCGGCAAAAATAACACGATCAGCCTTGCGGATGGCTATCCAACACGCCGCCTCAAGAGCCTGTCCTGCTTCATCTATATATAAGGTGGTAAATCTGCGTCCTTTCAGCACCGCATTGTCGCTTCCGACCAACGTAGAAGCCACCACGCGGGCACTCTCAAAAATCTCCACCTGAATCTTCACCTCAAGCTCCACCGCCCTACGGCGAAGATTGTGCAGACGGTTGGACAACGCCGAGGCGTCAGCGCGCGACATACGCCTTCTTCCAGCCACTACCTCACGGATAGCCTTGCGCACTCCCCACAGCTCAGGATAGTCGGGATGTGCCTCAAACTGACGCTCATACGTAGCCGACAAGACCTTATCGTCGACGCGCGCAGGATTTCCCACACGCAGCACCGGCACCCCACGGTCTATAAGTTTTCCACAAATCCAATCAACCGCCGCATTGCTCTGCGCACACACCATCACCTGCGGCTCGCGGCGCAGCGTCTCATAAACAGCCTCAACCAGCGTGGTGGTTTTTCCCGTACCAGGAGGCCCGTGCACAACCATCACATCACGGCAACACAAAGTCTTGTTGACAGCCCGCTGCTGACTCGCGTTCAGCCACGGGAACGTCATCGGCTGCAATTCACGGAATCCCAGAGCGACAAAGCCGCACAACACATCGCGCAATTCAGCCAACCGCGAACCTTTAGCCGAAGCCACATCATCCAGCGCCTCGCGCATCGCCGCAAACGACGTTTCATCGAAAGCGAGATCCACCCCAAGGCGGGCAACGCCGTCTATTTCTTTAAGCGCCGACGTAGACGGCAGGACAACAGCCATGTGGCCGCCATCGCAGAAACTCACCATTGCCGGGAAATTCCTATAAATTATCTTTCCGTCAAGAGCCTCATAAAAGAATCTGACCTGACGCCCATATTCAAACGCACTGTCGACATCGTCTGCCACCTCGTCTCTTGCTACTTCAACGACAAAGCGATTGAGCGAATTGTAATAACTGCGCCCAAGCCTCACAGGAAACCAGCACTGACCACGCGCAACACGGCGCATCACACCCTGCTCGCCCGACAAGCGTTCAAATTCCGACTTCTCATATTCATACTCCATACGCAACAAATCGCGCTGCCGTTGGAAATGATGTTCTATACTTCCTTTATTGTCCATAATGCGCCACAAAAGTAGTCAAGAATCAGAAAAATGGTGTAACTTCGTAGAAAAATTCAGACATTTATATGAAAAAACTACTTCTCTCCTTTTTGGCAATAAGCATGTCGGCATTAGTAGCGCAAGCCTTCTCCATTGAGGCTTTGCGATTCCACTGCGCCGACGACACCACAAAAATCAATCAGATACTTCATGAAGCGGTTTCTAATACATCTCTGAAATCAGCAGGCAGCTACATGTCGTTTTTCGCCGACAAACTGCTCGGCACTCCATACGTGGCACACACTCTCGAAGGCGACCGCGAGTATCTCTCTATCAACGTAGACCAGCTCGACTGCACCACTTTCGTCGAGACGCTTGCCGCCCTAACGAAAGCCGCCAAAGCGAAATCCCCGTCATGGTATGCCTACGCATCCGCACTCGAAAGCATCCGCTACCACTCCGGACACATCGACGGCTACGCCTCGCGCCTCCACTACATCAGCGCATGGATTATCGAAAACGCCAACCGCGGAAACTTCACAGAAATCACGTCAAGCCTTCCGCACAGCGAGTACCTCACTAAAACAATCAACTACATGTCGACACACCGCGACAACTACCCCGCGCTCGCCGACAGCGCCACCTTTGAAGGCATCCGGAATCTTGAAGCTGGCTACAACCGCCACATGTATCCATACATAAACAAGCGCAACCTCTACAAAAAAGATTTGTTTGCCGACCTGCGCGACGGCGACATCGTCTGCCTGACCACAAAAATCGACGGGCTCGACGTGTCGCACCTCGGCATTGTGCGATTTGTAAAGGGCAAGCCCCACCTGCTCCATGCGTCGTCGACGGCAAAAAAGGTAATTGTAGACAAAGACGACCTTTTCGAAATGCTGAAGCTTTCGCGCAATGTCACTGGAATCCGCGTGGTAAGGCTCACCGACGACTCTTTATAAAAGAAACGAAAAGAGGGCTGGCAACCTTTCGGCTGTCAGCCCTCTTCATATCAAAGACTGATGATTATGCTTATTTGATTTCAATGTCGCGCGTCAGTTTCGGAAGATTCTCCTTGCTGAGTTTTGGCAACGTGATGTCGAGCACTCCGTTTTCCACTGCAGCACCGATTTTCTCCTTGTCCACATCGTCAGGCAAAATCATTGTCTGCTCAAATTTTGAGTAAGAGAATTCGCGGCGCAAATATTTGCGGTCCTTCTTCTCCTCCTTGTTGTCGGTTTTCTTCTCCATTGAGATTACAAGATTGTTGTCCTCATCAATATGGATATTGAAGTCTTCCTTAGTCATGCCCGGGGCAGCCACCTCAACTTTATATTCTCTTTCGCTTTCGCTAACATTGATGGCAGGAGCCGTAGCGTTTGCTTTTTCCATCCACTCGTTGTCAAAAAAATCATTGAAGATACTCGGCAACCATGTCTGATTATTTCTTCTTACTGGCATCATAATTATTATCTCCTATTTTTTGATTAAAATTCATTTTTTCGAACCTCTCCAGGTGTCGCCACCTTCGGAAGTTCGACCTGCAATCTTACAAAACCGATGCCAACCAGTTAAGCCTCAGTGAAGTGGACATTTTGGCGTCTTTCACTGACAAAACTTCGCCGCACACTGCCACTCTTTCGCCAACGGCGGCAACACCCCCACAGCAAAAAGCCTCATTTCCTTGCTCTGAACTGCACCCCAAAAGTTTTGTGTCTAACTTTTGGAGTGCAGTTCACTTTTTCATACATTTGTAAACCACAAAAAGAACTTATGGAAAAAGGATATATACATATATATACAGGAAACGGCAAAGGCAAAACCACCGCCGCGTTCGGACTGGCGGTAAGAGCAATCTGCGCCGGCAAGAACGTGGCTGTATGCCAATTTGTAAAGTCGATGAAATACAGCGAGACCGGACTTCTGCAGCTTCTCTCCAACGCGCCCGCCAGTTTCGGCAAGCTGAGAATCGAGCAGTGCGGCCACGGGTGCTGTCTAATCCGCAAACCCGGAAAAGCCGACATCGACTGCGCACTTTCCGGACTCGACAAATGCACTGAATGGATGCGCAGCGGAGAATGGGACGTTGTAGTCCTCGACGAGATAACAATCGCCATACACCTCGGACTCATATCAACCGAACAGGTAATAAACGCCATAAACAGCAAAGCCCCGTCAACCGAAATCGTAATAACCGGGCGCTATGCCCCGTCTGAATTAATCGGCATCGCCGACTTGGTGACAGACATGCAAGAGGTGAAACACTACTACTCCGCCAGCGTTCTGTCGCGCAAAGGAATAGATGTATAGAAAACGCCATACTCCTATTATTTTTTACCGAATTAGGCAAAAATGTTTTGGCATTTAAGAAATTGTGATTACCTTTGCGGTCGCTAATTGAATATTAACTTTTTAAACAAATTTAGAATGCATTTAAATTCTGAAGAAAAAAAGGCGATCTTCGAGAAGTACGGTAAGTCGAATACTGATACTGGGTCTGCAGAGTCTCAGATTGCATTATTTTCTATCCGTATCGCTCATTTGACTCAGCACTTGAAGTCAAATCACAAAGATCATAGTACTACTCGCGCTCTGAAGATGCTCGTTGGTAAGCGTCGCCGTCTGTTGGATTATCTGATCCGCACAGACATCAACCGCTACCGTGCAATCATCGCTAAAGAGGAGCTCGGAATCAGAAAGTAATTGTCTGCACAGCAGCAATTATGCAAGAGATTAAGGCTGTCCGCAATCGGGCAGCCTTTTTTGACGCCAATTTTTGCACGAAACATTGCTGTCAATTCACGGATTTTGAGTATTTTCGCAGTTAATATTCAACTATTAAGAAAGCTATTATGATCGACAAGGTTACAGTTAAGATTATAAACAAATCCAACAACGATTTGCCACAATACTCCACTCCAAGCGCCGCCGGCATGGATTTGCGGGCAAACATCAGCGAGGCGGTCACATTAAGCCCGTTGGAACGGAAACTTATCCCCACAGGCATATTCATCGAGCTGCCGGAAGGCTATGAGTGCCAGATACGTCCACGCAGCGGGCTGGCTCTGAAACACGGCATCTCCGTGCTCAACTCTCCTGGCACAATCGACGCCGACTATCGTGGCGAAATAGGCGTGATTCTCGCCAACCTGTCAAACGAACCGTTTGTTGTCAACCCGGGCGAGCGCATCTGCCAAATGGTTGTGGCCCGGCATTCCACCGTTGTCTGGCAAACTGCCGACTCCCTCTCCGACAGCGAACGCGGCGCCGGTGGCTTCGGACACACTGGCGTGAAATAGACTATTTTTAAACATACAAAATGAAAAAAGCAACACGAAATATTCTTCTTGCAGTCTGCTTTGCGGCGGTGATACTGCCGATGCTTGCAGGAAAGCCGTCGGCCGCCGACATGCGGAAGGCGGAATATGCGTTTATGGAGGCCATATCGAAAAAAGAGGCCGGCGACATCGACGCCGCATACGCTTTGCTGCGCCACGCCGTGACTCTCGACCCCGACAACCCGACAATAAACTACTACGTCGGATTCACTATGCTGAATCTCGACCGGGCAACAGACGAGGAAGTAGACTCCGCAACGGCTATGATGAGAATCAACACGATTGAACGCCCCGGCGACTACTACGAAAACTACATATACGCCATTCTCAACGCTTCGCTCAGCAACCATGCCGAAGCGACACGCGTGTTGGAGAACCTGGCAAAAAGATATCCGGCAAAGACCGAGCTGTTCCCTATGCTCGCAAAAAGTTATGCGGCACAAGGCAACTTCGACAAGGCCATCGCCACTATCGACAGCCTGGAGAAGACTGAGGGACGGACGGTGACCACCACTTCGATGAAGGTGAACTATCTTTTCAACACCGGCGACACAGCGGCAATCATAAACAACGGCAAACTGCTGCTCCACGACGCGCCCAACAGCGCTGTGCCAAACGCTCTGATGGGCAACATCTTCGCGCAGCTGAACATGCCCGACAGCGCATTCGCCTACTACGACCGGGCTCTGATCATCGAACCCGACTATGGATATGCCAACCTCCAGAAAGCATATCTATACAACAGTCTCGGCGACTCGACAAACTATGAGAAAGAAATTTCCGCAACCTTGCTCAACAAAAACATAGATGTCGACACGAAGGTGGACATTCTAACCGACTACATCCGCGACTGCATCCAGCAGGGCGACTCGTCGGCAAGAGTGGACAACATGTTTCGCACTATTTTGAACCAGCATCCGCACGAAGCGCAAATCAGGCACCTGTTCAGCGACTATCTGTCGTTCAAAAAGGACTATAAGAATGCCGCCGAGCAACTGTCGTATGTGCTCGACATCGACCCGTCGGACCCAAAGAACTGGGAACGGCTCATCTGGCTCGAAATCTTCAACAACAATTACGACAAGGCAATCGAGTCGGGCAAAAAAGCCGTTGAATACGCACCCGACGAGCTGTCGCTATACCAGGCGCTCGGTTTCGCATATTTCAAAAAGGAGGACTACTCCAACGCAATCGCCACCTACGACACTCTGCTTGTACGCAACAAGGACATACAGATGGTCGACGAGGCCGACATCCACACTTCTCTCGGCGACATATACCAGCAGATTGGCGACACGGCAAACGCCATAAAAAACTATGAGGCGGCGATAAACATAAACCCAAGCAACGCGCTGACCCTTAACAATTTCGCATATTTTCTATGCACGCATAAGAAAGACCGCATCGACGACGCAGCCAGAATGGCGGAGATGGCGTTGGCGGCCGACCCCGACAACGGCTCGTATCTCGACACCTACGCTTTGGTGCTGTTTCTGAAGCACGACTATAAAAAAGCGTTGGAATTCATTGAGAAAGCCGCCGAGCATCGCGATTCCGACACTGGCAACGCCGAACTTTGGGAGCACTATGGCGACATCCTGTTTATGCTCGGAAAACCGGCGGAGGCTGTGGAGAAATGGAAAGACGCTCTGAAAGACAACCCCGGGTCGAAACTGCTGAAAAAGAAAATTGAAAACAAAACTTACTTCTATGAATAAATCATCAATCATTATAGCGCTGCTTGCCGCAATCTTGGCGATGTCAACATCATGCCGGTCGGCTCAGAAGGCAATGGTGTCGGAAACACGCTCCGGCGAAATCGCAGAATCCGTAGAGGCGGATTGGAGCAATTCCGCCTTCAATCCTCTAACAGTCGCTGCCGCCGCGCCTGAATGGACCGACTTCTCCGCATCGGGCAACATCACGGTTTCCACAACAGGCAGCCTCAGCAGCGCAATCCAGATAAAAATGGTGCGCGGACGCTCCATTTCAATCTCAATCCGTCCGCTGCTCGGAATCGAGATGGGGAAACTGTTTGTCGACAAGGATTCTGTCACGCTGGTCGACAAATACCACAACATCTACGTGCGCGAGTCTGTAAGCCAGTTGCTCGGCAACGGCATCGGACTCTACGCCCTGCAGAATCTGCTGCTGTCGCGCCCGTTCGACCTTACCGACGGCGCAATAAGCGCTTCCAACGCATGCCATTTCTCAGCCACCGCGCCCGACAATGAGCGACGCTGGCAGATGCGCCCGGCAAAGGCAAACCAGCTGTTCGGATATTTCTTCGACATGATTGAAAACAACGTGAGCCGGTTCAACGTGACGCTCAACAACGGGCAGCAGTATGCAATGGACTTTTCCGCCTTCAAGCCCGTCGACGGTAAGGTTATCGCAACCAGCATCTCCGCCCATATAGAAATCGGCGGAACAAAGGTGGGAATGGACTTAAAATACACCAAATCCATCCGCTGGAACAGCGGTGTGACCGACTACATCAGAATCCCCGACGGCGCGCGGCGCTACTCTCTGGCTCAATTATTGAAATCCCTCTAAAATATAAATACGAAAAAAATGATGAAACGATTCCTTTGCATCGCAATCTCCGCCGCTGTCCTGCTTGGCGTTGTGGCTCAACAGCCGGCAATGACCGACATCAAAAAGCAGAAAAAGGAGGCGCAACAGGACATCAAAAAGACTTCCCAAAAGATAAAGGAAAATAAAAACGAGACGGCGAAAACGCTTGCCGACCTCAACCGCATAACGTCTGAAATCGATGCCAGCAACAAAAAAATTGCCGACCTCAATCTGCAGATTGCTGACATCAACGTGCGGATCCACGGTGTAAATCAGGAAATCGAGATGCTTGACTCCACTGTCGGCAGACTGCAGTCAAATTATCTGCGTGCAATAAAGAAAATCCGCATGCATAGGGTTTCAGGAAATAAAATGATGTTTCTGCTTTCTTCCGAATCGTTCCATCAGGCATACCGGCGCATGCGCTACCTCCGCGAGTTTTCAAGATGGAGAGAGGCGCAGACCCGACAAATCAAAGCGGCAAGGCGTAAATTGGAACAGCAGAAACACCAGCTTGTGGCTCTGCAGAATGAACGAAGCAAAACCATCAACACGATAAACTCCACCAAACTTTCGCTCGAGGGAAAACGCGCTGAGCAAAACCGCATCGTGAAACAACTCAGAGAGGAGAAAGGCGACCTGATGCAGATTCTGCAGGAACAGCAGCGCAAGCTCAACCAACTCGACCAGCAACTCAACCGACTCATAGAGGCTGAGCAGAGGGCTGCGGCGGAACGGGCGAGAGCCGAAGCTGAAAAACGCAGAAAGGCGGAAGAAGAGAAGGCGCGCAAAGCCGAGGAGGCGCGGCTGAAGAAAGAGCGAGAGGAGCGAGAGGCGGAGCTGCGGCGCAACAAGGAGCAGCAACGCCGTGAGGCTGAAAAGAAAAAGAAGGAAGAGCTGAAACGCAAGCAGAAGGAGCTCGAGAAAGAGCAGGAACGTCTGCGCAAGGAGCAGGAACGCATAGACAAGGAGCGTGAAGAGGCGCGCAAACGCGAGGAGCAACGACGCTCACAGCCTGACGAGTCTGACGAAGACATCCGCATGGACGGCAATTTCGAAAGCAACAAGGGCAAGTTGCCTGTTCCTGTGACGGGCAGCTACCGCATCGTAAAGCGGTTCGGACGCCACAAGCACCCTGTGCTTGAATATGTCACCATCGACTCTCCGGGCATCGAAATCGAAGCGGCGGCAAGTGCGGCGGCAAGATCTGTTTTTGCCGGAACGGTTACCAACATCTACAAGGTTGACAACGAATACAACTATGTTGTGCTTATCAAGCACGGTTCATACACAACCGTATACGCCGGTCTGAAAACGCTCAACGTGAAGAAAGGCGACTCCGTGAAGGCGGGACAGTCGCTGGGTTCTTTGTTCCCCGATGTCAACGACACGTCGCACGCCGTGCTGCACTTCCAAGTGCGCAAAGGCACAACAAAACTCGACCCTCAAGCTTGGATAAAATAATGCTATGATTGAAATCCGACGATATTCAAACACCGACAAGCCCATCTGGGATGATTTCGTGAAACGGTCGAAAAACGCCACGTTTCTGCACCTGCGCGACTATATGGACTATCACGCAGACCGATTTGCCGATTTCTCGCTGATGGCTTTCAACCATCACGGCAAATTGGCGGCGGTGATGCCTGCCAACATCGTCGGCTCGACGCTGTATTCCCACCAGGGGCTGACCTACGGCGGTTGGCTCACTCCCGTGAAGCATTTCACAGCGGTGACGATGCTTGAGGTGTGGGACGCGATGATGTCGTTTCTCAAAGAGAACGGCATCAGGACGCTTGTCTACAAAGCCATCCCCTACATCTACCACCGCTACCCTGCCGACGAAGACATCTATGCCATCTTCCGCCACGGCGGACAGATGACGGAGTGCAACATTTCTACTGCCGTTGCGTTGACAAATCCGGCAAAATACAACGAAACCCAACGGCAGAACGTCAGAAAAGCCAACGAATATGGTCTATGCGTCGCTGAGGCTGACGATTTCTCCGAATTTTGGGAGATTCTGACTCTATGCCTCAAGGACCGCCACAATGCCTCGCCCGTACACTCTTTGGAAGAAATCACACTGCTCAGGAACAGATTTCCGCGCAACATACGCCTGTTCGGCGCATTTTCCGACAACCGGATGGTTGCCGGATGCGTAGTATTCATCGACCATACGACGGCGCATCTGCAATACATTGCAAGCTCACCCGACGGGATGCGGATGAATGCCATGGCACTAATCCACGACCACTTGATGCACAATGAATTTGCAGAAATGCGCTACTACGATTTAGGCACGAGCAACGAAAATCACGGACTGATGCTGAACAACGGACTGATTATTCAAAAATGTGGGTTTGGCGGACGCGGAATCGCCCATCAAATCTACAAAGTGGACATAAAGTGAGCGACAACCGCGTAAACATATCCAGCACCATTCTCCGCGCCATAAAGATGTTTGGGGGCGTGCAGGTGGTCAGCAACATCTGTTCGGTGGTGCTCAACAAACTTGTTGCCGTGTGGATTGGTCCGGCGGGAATGGGGCTGTTCAGCATCTTCAACTCCGCCATCGATATGCTGCGCTCTGGCACGTCGCTCGGCCTGCGCACAAGTGCCGTGCGCGACATCGCAATGGCTCACGGTTCGGGCGACACCAAGGCTCTTAACCGCATTGTCGCCGTCGTGAGGCGGTGGGCATGGTTCATCAGCATCTTCGGTGCGGTCACGACGATGGCGCTCGCACCGGCTTTGAGCCTATGGTCGTTCGGCTCTACCGATCATCTATGGGACTTCGTGCTGCTGGCATGCGTGCTGCTTTTCAACGGCTTTGCCAACAGTGAGCTTGCAATCCTGCAAGGCATTGAGAAACTGAAGCGGCTTGCAAACGCATCGCTGCTCGGCACGGTCATGGGGCTTGTCCTGTCCATTCCGTTGTTCTACTGGCTGCGGATCGACAGCATCCTCTTCTCGTTGATTGTCTACCACGCCTCGCTGCTCGTCGCGGCTTTAATCTACCGCCACAAGGGCTCTGCGAAAGTGACAGTTTCCAACAAGGAGGCTCTGCGCGAAGGCTCGGCATTCGTAAAACTCGGTCTGCTGATGACGCTCAGCGAGTTTATCACCATGCTGTTCAACTACATCTTCTCGGCTTATCTCAACCGCGTTGCCGGCACGGAGATTGTAGGATTCTATCAAGCGGGTTATTCGCTTGTGGGACGCTATTTCGGATTGATTTTCACTGCAATCGGAATGGAGTACTACCCGCGCATCACGCGCGTTTGCCACAGCCGTCTGCGCACTCGCGTATTTGCCTCGCAGGAGGTCAACATCATGATGCTGTGCCTGCTGCCAATCATCTCCATTTTCCTGATTGCAAGGGAACTGATTGTGTCGATTCTCTACAGCGGGGAGTTCCGTGCCATTATCCCCTACATCTCGTTTGCAATCGTGGGCACTGTGATGAGAGCATATTCCTGGTTTCTTGCCATCGTTATCGTGGCGAGGGGCGACGGCAAAATCTACATTGTCACCGAGACGCTGTCGGTGCTCACGGGTTTTGCGCTCAACGTTGCGTGCTATCACCTGTGGGGACTTGCCGGACTCGGTGTGGCATTCTGCCTGTGGTATGCGGCATATTGTCTGATTGTCGGTGTCGTTTATTTCCGCAGCTACGGCTACTCGCTGTCGCGCCAGTCTTCGTTGTTATCGCTCTTCACCCTGGCTTTCTGCGCGGCAATCGTGTTCCTTCTTAACGAAGGATGGCTGTGGGCAGCAATCGCCGCCACAGCCATCATATCCTTGTTTGCCGGCATCCGTCTGCGCCGGCTTGTCAGCCATCGTTAATCTATAAAATCCCTTAAATTGGCGTAATATTATGGCATCGGGGCGATTTTT
>ERZ780167.3255-NODE-3255-length-11812-cov-4.288339_pt1 | contig 11812 bp, 13 predicted proteins | sample MGYA00510982_ERZ780167 | MGnify/ENA primary metagenome ERZ780167 (study PRJEB29588, sample SAMEA2146107) | human gut metagenome | biome: human gut; feature: human-associated habitat; material: faeces | place: Denmark | collected 2008/2010 ... | reverse complement strand
GCTGCTGGCCATGTTCCAGTTCAATGCCCACGCCAAAAACTTTACCACCGCCATGACCTACGAGATCCTGCTCATCGTCGTCATCGGCGGCATCGGCTCCATCACCGGCTCCATTCTGGGCTCCTTCCTGTATGTGGCGTGCAGCGAGTGGTGGCTGCGCTTCCTGGATAACCCCACCATGATCGGCACCTTTAAGGTTCCGCTGCTCGGCCACGGTTTCCGTATGGTAGTGTTCTCGGTGGTCATCATGGTCATCGTGCTGTTCTACCGCCAGGGTCTGATGGGCACAAAGGAATTCAGCTGGGATGCCATCTTCGCGTTCTTTGGCAAGATTGGCCGGTTTTTCAAAAATCTGTTTACCGGCCAAAAAGCAGTGAAAGGCGGTGCGGCAAATGAGTAACCCCGTTCTAAAGCTGGAAAATGTGACAATGCAGTTCGGCGGCGTGGTAGCCGTGGATAACCTTTCGATGGAAGTGGGCGAGGGCGAGATCGTGGCCCTCATCGGCCCCAACGGCGCCGGCAAAACCACGGCATTCAATGTGGTGACAGGCGTATATGCCCCCACCAATGGCTGCCTTTATCTCGACGGCAAGCCTTATCTTTGCGAGCATCCCACCGGCCGTGCCAAGCATGATTATCTCGGCAGCGATGTGGAAAAATTCGCAGGGAAGCCCACTCTGCGCAAAACGCCGGATCAGATCACCAAAATGGGCCTGGCCCGTACCTTCCAGAATATCCGTCTCTTCGGCAATCTGACTGTTTTTGAGAATGTTCTCATTGCCAAGCACATGCACGCCAAGGGCGGCTTTTTGGCGGCTACCTTCCATCTGAACGGCAAGGAGGAGACCCGGATGCGCCGGGAGGCGATGGAGCTTCTGGAGATCGTTGGTCTGGCCGAGCTGAAGGATGAAACCGCCAGCAACCTGCCCTACGGTCAGCAGCGCCGGCTGGAGATCGCGCGCGCCCTGGCCACCGACCCTCGCCTGCTCATCCTGGATGAGCCGGCGGCCGGCATGAACCCGCAGGAAACGGTGGAGCTCACCGAATTCATCCGGGAGATCCGGGAACAGTTTGATCTCAGCATCCTGCTCATCGAGCATCACATGAACCTCGTCATGGGAATTTCCGACCGCATTTATGTGCTGGAATTCGGCAAGCTGATCGCTGAGGGCATACCCGAGGCGGTCCAGATGGATCAGCGGGTTATTGACGCGTATTTGGGGGTGGATCTCGATGCTTAAAGTACAGGAATTACAGGTCAATTACGGCGGGATCCGCGCCGTAAAGAATATCTCCTTTGAGGTGCCGGATGGCAGCATCGTTACGCTGGTGGGCGCCAATGGCGCCGGCAAATCCACCACGCTGCGCACCATCGCCGGCCAGGTTAAGGCCCAGGCCGGGTCCATCACCTACAATGGCGAGGAGCTGCTGGGCAAGCCCAGCGATGAGATCGTCAAGCGGGGCATTACCCTGGTGCCGGAGGGCCGGCGGGTTTTCCCCGATATGACGGTGCTGGAGAACATGAAGATCGGCGCCTACCTGCGTCATGATAAGCTGGATGACGATATCGAGTGGTGCTATGAGCTGTTTCCCCGCCTGAAGGAGCGCCACTGGCAGCTGGCCGGGACCCTTTCCGGCGGCGAGCAGCAGATGCTGGCCGTGGCCCGCGCCCTGATGAGCCGTCCCAAGCTGATGATGATGGATGAGCCCTCCCTGGGACTGGCCCCCCTCATCGTGCGGGATATCTTCCAGATCATCCGGGAGATCAATAAGCAGGGTGTTACCATCCTGCTCATCGAGCAGAACGCCAATATGGCCCTGCACACCGCCGACCGCGGCTATGTAATGGAAACCGGCGAGATCATTCTGGAGGGCGCGGGACGCGAGCTCCTGGAAAACCCGGTCATCCGTGAGGCATACCTCGGCAAATAAATATTCCCCTGCGGGCTTTTATCCGCGGGGGATTTTTTTGATAAGGGACCTTGCAAAAACGCCGGGAAATGGTATGATTATTCCAAAGAGAGGAAAGGGGGAGGGGCCCAATGTCACCGATTGAGCGGAATGAAACCTATACCAAATGGGAGCAGGATGCCATCACCATGCTGCTTTTGCACCTGTGTGCGCTGCTCATCTGCTTGTATTTGGGGGAGATGGGCTACGCCGAGGATACCGCACCGGTCATCTTTGTGCTGGCAGTATTTCTCACCGGCTTTTTTACCAATGGCTACCTGTGGAGCCTGCTCGGCTCGCTGCTTTCGGTCTTTGTGGTCAATTACTTTTTTACCGAGCCCTTTTCCAAGCTGAGCTTTTCCGGCCCCGGCTATCCCATCACCTTTGTAACGCTGTTTGTGGTGGGTATCCTCACCAGCGCCATGACAGTACGCAGCCGTGACCAGCAGCGCCTGAGGGCCGAAAACGAAAAGGAACGCACCCGGGGCAACCTGCTGCGGGCGGTCAGCCACGATCTGCGTACCCCCCTTACGGCCATTTCAGGGACCATCAATACCGTGCTGGAGCAGCAGGATACCCTGCCTCCCGAGAAGCAGCGGGAGCTGCTGCGAAGCGCCGAGGAGGAATCGGAGTGGCTCATCCACATGGTGGAAAACCTCTTGACTATCACCCGGCTGAACGGTGATGGAGAAACCAGGCTCATCACCCAGCCAGAGGCGGTGGAGGAGGTGATGGCGGGCGCGGCGGCCAAGTTCCGCCGGCGGTACCCCGATTTTGCCGTGCAGGTGACCGCCCCCGATGAACTGCTGCTGGTCCCGATGGATGCCACCTTGATGGAGCAGGTACTGTTGAATCTGCTGGAAAACGCCGCCCTGCACGGGGGTAGAGTAAAGAACATCACCCTGACAGCCCGCCGCCGGAATGACAAGGCGGAGCTCCGGGTGGAGGATGACGGCGTGGGGCTGGATAGCCACGGCCTGGAAAATGTTTTTGATGGGATGCGCACCCGCGCGGAGCAAACCAGCAGCGACCGCCGCAATATGGGCATCGGCCTGACGGTGTGCCGTACCATAGTAAATGCCCATGGCGGGCAGATCACCGCCGCCAACTGCCCGCAGGGGGGCGCCAGCTTTTGCATCACGCTGCCGCTGGCGGAAATAGAGGAGGAAGAACATGATGAATAAGATCCTGATCGTCGAGGACGAATTTTCCATCAGCAATTTTATGAAAACCGTACTGGAGGGCGATGGCTACACCGTGGAGGTGGCTACCTGTGCCGCCCAGGCCCGTGCGGCGCTGGAAAAGATGGAGTTTAGTGCCATGCTGCTGGATCTGGGCCTGCCGGATGCCGATGGGCTGGAGCTGCTGCGGGAGCTGCGGCAGCGCTATGGCCTGCCGGTCATCGTGGTCTCCGCCCGCACCGAGGAAAGCGAAAAGGTGGCCGCCCTGGATAGTGGCGCCGACGACTATATCACCAAGCCGTTCGGCTCCCCGGAGCTGCTGGCCCGCATCCGGGCAGCGCTGCGGGCCCGCCGCCAATCTTTCCGCCTTTACCACCGGCGAGCTGACCATCGACTATGATAAGCACCTGGTCACATTGGCCGGGCAGCCGGTGCACCTCACCGCCAATGAATACCGCCTGGTGGAGCTCTTGAGCCGCAGCGCGGGCAAGGTGCTCACCTACGATCGTATCAGCGAGGCCATGTGGGACGATGCCGCCGGCGGCAACAGCCAGCTGCTGCGGGTTAATATGGCCAATATCCGCCGCAAGCTGGAGCAGAACCCCGCCGAGCCGCAGTATATCCTCACCGAGATCGGTGTGGGCTACCGCATGAAGGAGCCGGGCTGACCTCTAAAACAAAGCCCCCTACCCAAAGCGGATAGGGGGATATTTTGCGCTGTTTACAGGCTTTCGTGGCTTTCCTCCCGGCAGCAGGTGATGTTTAGGTTGCCGTTGCGGCAGCGCAGCTCATCCAGGAACACCTTGGGGACCGGCTCCTGCCGCAGGGTGATGCGGTAGCGCAGCTCGTACAGGGTGCCCATGTTGGTGGTTTTCACCTTTTCCAGCGTGTGGGCGGTGGTGTAGCGCTCAAACAGGTCATCAAACAGCCCGTCATAATCCAGGTCCTCCGGAATGGTGATCTTCAAGATGCGTCCGGCATCCTCCTTTTGGCCGAAGCGCAGCGCGGTAAGCGCCAGCATGGCTCCGGCCAGGATGAGGAACAGCAGCGCCGCCAGCCCCACATACCCCATGCCGGTGGCCAGGCCAATGGCCATAGCCAGGAAAATGGCGGCGATCTCCCGGGCGGTACCCGGCGCGGAACGGAACCGCACCAGGCTGAAGGCACCTGCTACGGCAATGCCGGCCCCGATGCTGCCGTTGACCAGCATAATGACCGCCTGCACCACCGCCGGCAGGATCGCCAGCGTGACGGCAAGGCTTTGGGCGCTGCGGCTGCGGTAGCCAGCCACCAGCGCGGTGCCCACCCCCAGCAGCAGAGAAACTCCCGTGCAGATCAGAAAAGATGTCAGTGTCAGTTCGGTCCCTAATATCGAGTTAAGCACAGCGATGCGCCTCCTTTGAATCATTCATCCGCGCGGGGGCATTGGCCTCCCGGCACATCTCTTTGTAACAAGCGCCGTATTTCGAAAACGAGGCGGGATAAATATACTGAGCGGAAAGCGCCCGGCACAGCCACAGAGGGCAGGCTCCGGGGATCTTGACCTCCATCAGGACCTGATCCTCCGGCAGCAGGCGCTTACCGTCGTCGCCCGCGTCCAGCGTCAGACGATTGCACCGCCAGCGGATGTTCCAATCAAATGTGATCCGCAGCGCCGGGTCTTCGGTGCCCGCCCAGGCGGTACGGTCATAGCCGATATACATGCGGGGCATGGTATCGTAAAAGCGCTGGAACCATTGCAGCTCCTGCCCGATCTGCCCCCATTCGGCCGGGGCGGTTTCGGTGCGCAGGAAACGCTCCGCCTGGGGCAGGGGTGCGGTGACCCGGCGCTTATACACCACGCCGCCGCATTTCTTTTTCAGCTCCACAAAGACCTTATCTCCCGCCTTTGGCACGCCGTAGCAGCGGATGCGCAGCTTTTCTTTATAGGCGGGCTTTTCCAGCGAGGCCCGGATGAGCCGGAAATTATCGGTATCGCAGTAGATGTTGCCGATGGCGTATTCGCCGTAGCGGTCGGCGGTCATGTGCTGGCGCATTTCACCCAGCATTGTTTCCGCCTGCGCGGGGGAGATAAAGTATTTCTTTTCGATGCGCTGGAAGCTGTATTGTGTTCCGTTTGCCATATCGGGCACCCCTTTCGGATTGGTTGGCTTTATCTTAAAGCCGCCGCCTAAAGATTGACTAAAGGAAAAAACTTTTTTTCTTTAGCTTTTCTTTAGCGCCCGGCTTTATTATGGTATCATTGACTGAAGGGAGGAACCAAATATGAAACGCAAATACCATATCCTATCCATTATCATAAGCGCCGTACTGCTGGCCGGGTGCCTTTCCGCCTGCGGCGAAAGCAGCACCACCGGAGGCAGCTCCTCCGATGAAAACACAGCGGCCGCTGTTACCACCCCGGATACCACCGCCGATGTGGAGGCCCCCGATGTAAGCGGTGCCACCACCATCGCCCTTTCCGGGCAGTCGGCGACCGCTACCGGCACCGGCGCGGAAGTGACAGACGGCATGGTGACCATCACGGCGGGCGGCACCTATGTGGTCACCGGCACCATGACCGAGGGCCGCATCCTTGTAAATGTCCCCAAAGAGGAAGTGACCCTGGTGCTGCAGGATGCTTCCATCACCTGCTCCACCGGCAGCCCCCTGTATGTCTATAAGTCCAAGGCCACCACACTTTACCTGACGGAAGGCACCGCCTCCACCCTGACCGACGGCACGGACTACACCTTTAGCGACAGCTACTCTTCGGCGGAGGAGGAAGAGCCCAACGCCTGCCTCTACTCCAAGTCCGACCTGGTGATTGCGGGCAGCGGCAGCCTGACGGTCAATGCCAACTATAATAATGGTATCACCGGCAAGGATACCCTCTTCATCCAAAAGGCCTCCGTCACCGTCAACGCCGTCAATCACGGCATCAACGGCAAGGATAGTCTGACCATCAAGGATGCTGACATCACCGTCACCAGCGGCGGGGATGCCCTGCGCTCCACCAATGACAGCGATACCACCCTGGGCTATCTCGTCATCACCGGCTCCGCGCTCAAACTCACCGCGGGCGAGGACGGCATCCAGGCGGAGACCACTCTGACCATCAGCGGCGGCACCGCCACCGTGACCACCGCGGGCGGCGCGGGTCAAAGCATCTCCGATGACATCAGTGCCAAGGGTCTCAAGGCCGGGACGCAGGTCACCGTTACCGGCGGCACCTTCCAGCTTAATTGCTGCGATGACGCCATCCACTCCAATGGCGATGTCACCATCTCCGGCGGCAGCTTCACTATCGCCACCGGCGATGACGGCATGCATGCCGATGATACCCTCTCCATCTCCAGCGGCACCATTGATATTACCCGCAGCTACGAGGGCCTGGAGGGCGCCAAGGTGCTCATCTCCGGCGGCAAGATCTCCATCGTCGCCAGCGATGACGGCATCAATGCCGCGGGCGGCAGCGATCAAAGCGGCTCTGGCGGCTTCGGCTTTGCGCCGGATGCCTTCGGCGGCTCCGGGGATTACCTCATCCGTATCTCCGGCGGCGTGGTCACTGTCAATGTCTCCGGCGACGGCATCGATTCCAACGGTGATATCGAAGTGACCGGTGGGGAACTGTATATCATCGGCCCCACCTCCAATGGCGATGGCACCATCGACTGCGACGGCAGCGCTACTATCACCGGCGGCATCGTGGTCGCGGCCGGCTCCACCGGCATGGCGGAAAACTTCGGCACCGCCTCCACCCAGGGCAGCATCCTGGTCAATCTCTCCGGCTCCGCCGGCCAGACCATCGCCCTAAAGGATTCCGACGGCAACATTCTTGCCAGCTTCACCCCCGCCAAGGCCTTCGGCTGCGTGGTCGTCAGCGCTCCCGGCGTGGCACAGGGCGGTACCTATACCATCACCGCGGGCAGCGCCAGCACCACCGTCACCATGGAAAGCCTCATCTACGGCAGCGGTATGGGCGGCTTCGGCGGTATGGGCGACCCCGGCAATATGGGCGGCGGCCAGCAGCCCCCGCAGGGCGGTGTGGGCGGCCCCGGCACCCGCGGCTGATTCCCACTCTATCAATAGAAGCACCTGTCACACGGCAGGTGCTTTTCCCGTTTTTGGGGGAAAGCCCCTTTACGGCCGGGCGCCAAAATGGTATGGTAAAGGGGAGAGGAGGCGATAGCCGTGCAGAATGCCGAAATGGAGCAGATCCTGGCCCTGATGAACCAGTACGCTGCGGTGCTTATCACCCTGAACGAGCGCGGGGTCATCCGCACCTACAATAGCCCCGTAGGGGATTTTGCGGAATGGCTGGGTTCGCAAAAGCTGGGCCTTCGCCTGGAGAAAAACTCCGCCCGTGGGCTGGATGCCACCGGGAGCGATGGCCTGCGCTATCAAATAAAGTGCCGCTGGGAGCGCACCGATTTTCCCACCCCGCAAAGCCGGGAGTTGGGGGTCATCCGCAGTCTGGAGAAAAACCAGTTTGATTTTCTCATCGCTGTCATCTTTGATAGCCACTTTCAGGTCCGGGCGGCTTATCAGATCCCGCACGAGATCATCCCCCGGTATGCGGTCTACCGCCGCCATGTCAATGGCCATATCCTGCTGGCGGATGGTCCCATCCTGCGGGATCCCGCCACAAAGGATATCACCCACCTGCTGCGGTAAGCGGCATGCATTTACACCGGGAAAGTTCACGCTTTTCTCCTTGTACCGCGCGCGGTTTCCTGATATACTATGGTCAAAAGGGGCAGCGCCCCTAAAAATGTGTGACAGGAGGATTTTATAATGGGCTTGTTTGATAAAAGACCCCCTTGCGCCATCTGCGGCGGCAAGGTAAAGGGGCTGCTTCCGTGGAAGATCGAAGGGAACTACATCTGCGATGATTGCCACGGCGTTATCGATGCGCAGAACGGCAATGACTTTACTATGGAACAATTCCTGAAATACCGGGATTTCCGGGAGCAGAACCAGGCACTCCGGGAGCAGTTCCGGGTGGATGAGATCGTCGAATTCGGCTTCCTCAGCGAAAAATTCGTGTTCGATTATGAGCACAGCCTGTTCTGCATGGATAAGAACCTAAATAAGACCATCTTCCATGGCAGTGAGTTAAAGTCCTTCATGATCAGCGAGGACGGCGCCCCCTTGCTGGAGGGCAGCGCCAAGGGCTTTATTCACCACGAAAGCCGGGTCCCCCAGCGCATTGATGAGCTGCTGCCCCAGGTCAATCAGATGCTCATCCAGCGGCAGATGCAGGAATCGATGGAGCGCCTGGCCAACCGGGATAAGGAGGTCCGCCCCAGCTATACCAGCATCGATATCCCCGAGCCGTTCAAGAAATTCTACATTAAGCTGTACCTTCAGCATCCCTATTGGAGCCTTTACGAGTTTGAGCGCACCGGCCCCGTTATCATCGGCGATGTCCCGGATCTGAACCAGTACCGCATCGAGTACAATGAGAGCGTCCAGCACCTGGAGACCCTGGCCAATGCTTTGGCCCGCGTAGCGGGCTTCCCGCAGGAAAGCGCCGCTCCCGGCCAGACTGTTGCCGCCGCGGCTGTTGCGGCTGCTGCGCAGACTGCGCCGCGCACTGCGGCAAATGCAAAAAGTAAAAATACGGGCCTGTCAGAAGACGGGCCCGTATTTTCTATTTCAATAGTGGAATTTCTTTCGTTTTGTGATCAGGAACATGGAAGAGAGCAGCCCTGCGGCGATCTCGGCCACGACAACCGAATACCAGATGCCGTCCAGCTCCCAGATCCTCGGCAGCAGAAGCACCGCACCGGCCTGAAACACCAGTGTGCGCAGGAAGGAGATCAGCGCGGAGGTCAGGCCGTCATTGAGCGCGGTAAAGAAGCCGGAGTTGAAGATGGCAAAGCCCATAAACGGGAAAGACACCGCGAAAATACGGAAGCCATGGACGGTCATCTCCATCAGCGGCGCGCTGTAGCTGACGAAGATCTTCGCCAGCGGCTCGGCAAGAAGCTCCGCCGAGGCAATCATCAGCGCCCCGCAGACGCAGAGCATGATCAGGCTCTTCCCCAGGATCCCCCGCAGCTCTCTGTGATTCCCCGCACCGTTGTGGAAGCCGATGACCGGCGCCGTTCCGATGGAATAGCCGATAAACGCAGCGGAGAAGATCATACTGACATACATCATCACGCCGTAAGCCGCGATGCCGTCGTCCCCGGCGTATTTCAGAAGCTCGATGTTATAGAGCATCCCGACGATGCTCATCGAAACATTGCTCATAAACTCCGAGGAGCCGTTGCCGCAGGCGCGCAGGATGATTTTCCCTTCAAATTTTGTCTTTCCGAGCCGGAGCAAACTGCTGTTTTTGCGGAAGAAATAGACCAACGGCACCGCGCCTCCGACAAACTGGCTGAAAGCCGTCGCCAGCGCCGCGCCCGCCAGCTTTTCGTCCTGCGGCAGCAGCGACACCAGCACCGCGTCGAGCACCATATTCGTCACGCCCGCCGCAATGATGACAAACAGCCCCAGCTTGGGCTTCTCCGCCGCCACAAAAAAGCTCTGGAACAGATATTGCAGCACCTGAAACGGCAGCGCGCACAGGACGATCCGCCCATAGAGCACGCAGTTTTCCAGGATCGCACCCTCCGCGCCCAGCAGCTCTGCGATCGGCCGCAGGAATACGATCGCCAGCACGGCGAACACCATGCCGAGCGCAAAGGTCACATAGACAAAGAGGGAAAAATAGCGGTTCGCCCGCGCCTTATCTCCTTCTCCCATGGTATATGCCACGATGGCCGTGCCGCCCGTGCCGAACATGAAGCCGACCGTCGCCACGATCATCAGGAAGGGCATGATCAGATTGACCGCCTTGAAGGGAATGTCCCCCGCGAAGTTGGACACAAAAAAGCCGTCCACGATGCCATAAATCGATGTAAAGATCATCATCGCGATGGACGGCAGCGTAAAACGCAGAAGTTTGTCGTAGGTAAAGTGATCCGAAAGCTGAATTTTCATTGTTCCCTCCAAACAACTCCGATTATAATTGTTCGATCTGTGCACGCAGTCCTGCGACATATTTTTCCATCAGGCAGATATACTCGTTGATCTCCTCCGTTGGCCACGCGTCCAGAGCGCGCACTTCGGCCGCAAAGAGCCTGCCCGCCGTCTGCGCGGCATATTCACGCCCCGCTTCGGTAAGCACGACCTTCTTGGCGCGCCCCTTGTACTGCTGGAGCGCGAGGATGCCCTTTCCCTCCAGCCCGCGCAGCGCGGAGTTGACCGTCTGCTTGCTGATGCCGGATTTTTTATAAATTTCACTGAGCAGGCAGCTACCTCCCGCGTCGTAGATCGTGTAAAGAATGAGGGAAACGCTGTCCGAGATACCGAGCTTCAGGGAAGCCCGATGGTACACCGTGTCCATCTCCGAGGTCAGGTAGTTGATTCTATGAATAAACTCTTCCCGCTGCTTCATCCCGTTTCCTCCATGTACGAAATCATACCTGCGAATTATAGTACGATTTCGTACATTTGTCAAGCGTTTTCTATTTTGACAAGCGGTGCTATTTATGCTATACTGATGCATAAGCTATCCGCAGAAGGGAGTTATGTTATGGCTTTTCTGGACTGGCTGAAAATCATCTTTCTTGGTATCGTCGAGGGCATCACAGAGTGGCTGCCAATCTCTTCAACGGGACATTTGATTGGCTGCCGATCAGCAGCACCGGCCACCTGATCCTGGTGGATGCCCTCTGGAAAACGGAGAATCACCCCGTGCTGACCGAGGCGTTCATGACGAAGCTCTTTGACGTCGTGATCCAGCTCGGTGCGATCATCGCTGTGCTCGTGCTGTTCTGGCACAAGCTCTGGCCCTTCCACACGAAGGCAAGGCGCAGGCAGAGCTCCTGGTTCCGCGAGGCCAGCGACAACCGCTTCGTCTGCGGTGTGCAGTGCTTCTGCGATAACTACTGCTACATGGACAAGATCGTCATGTGGCTGAAGATCGCCGTTTCCTGTGTTCCTGCCGCCATTGCAGGCTTTCTGCTGGACGACTGGATGAGCGCCCACCTCTATAATCCCTATGTCGTGGCCGCCATGCTCATCCTCTACGGCGTCGGCTTCATCGTCGTGGAGAAGCGCAACGAGGGCCGCACGCCGCGCATCCAGAAAATGAGCGAGTTCCGCTGGTCGGACGCGCTGCTGATCGGCCTGTTTCAGGTGCTTTCTCTCGTGCCCGGCACATCCCGCTCCGGTGCGACCATCCTCGGCGGCATCCTGATCGGCGCATCACGCGGTCTTGCGGCGGAGTACACCTTCTTCCTCGCCGTCCCGGTCATGTTCGGCGCATCGCTGCTGAAGATCGTCAAATTCGGCGCATTTACCGGGGTGCAGGGCGTCGTGCTCCTGCTTGGAACGCTGGTGGCGTTCGTCGTTTCCCTCTTTGCCATCAAGTTCCTGATGAATTACATCAAAAAGCACAGCTTCGCCGCGTTCGGCTACTACCGCATCATCCTCGGCGTCCTTGTGCTGGCCTATTTTCTGGTTGCGCGGTCATAACCACCTTTCCCCGTATTTTGGTATAAAGAAAAGGCAGACATCATGGTAATTTCCCATGTGTCTGCCTTTCGCCTTCACGCAGCCGGTGGTTTTGATCGTGCATTTCTCTCCGCGGAATGGTAAAAGCAGCGCGTCGGCTTCAGGCCGGCGCGCTGCTTTGTGAATGG
>ERZ780167.3245-NODE-3245-length-11837-cov-3.703785_pt1 | contig 11837 bp, 9 predicted proteins | sample MGYA00510982_ERZ780167 | MGnify/ENA primary metagenome ERZ780167 (study PRJEB29588, sample SAMEA2146107) | human gut metagenome | biome: human gut; feature: human-associated habitat; material: faeces | place: Denmark | collected 2008/2010 ... | reverse complement strand
TCTGCAAAGACGGTCCGGTATTCAGATGCGACGAGATTGATGAATTACCTGCAGAATATTGATAAGCAATGAGCAGTGCAGAAAGTGATGTGAAGGAATGCGTCATGCTTGCATATAAGCATTCTTTCACAGAACATTCTGTAGGGCGAACGCCCTCAAGCGAGAAGTAGCGTAGCGGATTCGAGCTTGTATGTGCTGCTGACGACAGATGATATATATAGAAAGGACTGGTAATCTCAAATGGAAAATAATATGGTAAACGTATATTTTTTCGGTAAAAAATACAGCGTTCCCGGTGATCTGACCATTATGACAGCTATGGAATATGCCGGTTATACATTAAAAAGAGGATGCGGCTGCAGACACGGATTCTGCGGTGCCTGCGCGACCATCTACAGGATCAAGGGACAGAATGAGCTGAAAACCTGTCTTGCCTGTCAGACACAAGTACAGGAAGGCATGTATGTGGCAAGCATCCCGTTCTTCCCTACAGACAAGAGACTTTATAATATAGAAGATCTTAAGCCGAACCAGCAGGTAATGATGGAGCTTTATCCTGAGATCTACAGCTGTATCGGATGCAACGCCTGCACAAAGGCCTGTACACAGGACTTAAATGTCATGCAGTATATTGCATATGCGCAGAGAGGCGAGCTTGAAAAATGTGCAGAGGAATCCTTTGACTGTGTAAGCTGCGGCTGCTGTTCCGTAAGATGTCCGGCAGGGATTTCCCATCCGATGGTAGGCCTTCTGGCAAGACGTCTCACCGGTAAATATATCGCACCGAAAAGCGAGCATCTGGAGAAACGTGTGGAAGAGATCCACGAGGGCAAATTTGACGATATGATCGAGAAGATCATGCAGAAGCCGATCACAGAGATGCAGGAACTTTACAACAGCAGAGAAATCGAGAAGTAGGAGGGCGTAAAACATGTATGCACCATATCCAGAAAATATGATGGAATCCATCAAAAAGGTAGAGGCTACAAGAGCGGAGCGTATGGCAACAGAGCCAAGACGTCTGAGTGCAGATGAGAAAGATGCTCTTCTCAAAAAATTCCATCCGGATTATAACCCGGATGCATTTGCAGAGATCAAGGTAGGACCGAACAAGGGACAGAAAGCACCACTGGAACTGACAAAAATGCTCCATTCAGAAAGCCGTCTGCTCAACGAAAAAATCGATCTTACAAAAATCGATTATGATGTAGATGTACTGATCATCGGCGGTGGCGGAGCAGGCTCTTCCTGTGCCATCGAGGCTCACAACGCAGGTGCCAACGTTATGATCGTTACAAAACTCCGTATCGGTGATGCCAACACCATGATGGCAGAAGGCGGGATCCAGGCAGCAGATAAAGAAAACGATTCTCCGGTACAGCATTATCTGGACTGCTTTGGAGGCGGACATTTTGCAGCAAAACCGGAGCTTGTAAAAAGACTGGTAATGGAAGCCCCGGATGCGATCAAATGGCTCAACGACCTTGGTGTTGAGTTTGATAAAGCAGAAGACGGAACCATGGTTACTACACATGGCGGCGGTACCTCCAGAAAGAGAATGCATGCTGCAAAGGATTATTCCGGATCAGAGATCATGCGTACTATCCGTGATGAGGTCTTAAATCTTAAGATCCCGGTAGTGGAATTTACCTCCGCTGTAGAACTTCTGAAGGATGAAAAAGGTCAGACTGCCGGTGCAGTCCTTCTCAACATGGAAACCGGAGACTATTCCGTTGCAAGAGCAAAAACAGTTGTAATTGCAACCGGTGGTGCAGGAAGAATGCATTATCAGGGATTCCCGACCTCCAATCACTACGGAGCAACTGCTGACGGACTCGTACTTGGATACAGAGCAGGCGCTTCCCTTCTTTACCAGGATTCTATCCAGTATCATCCAACAGGTGCGATCTATCCGTCACAGATCCTTGGTGCCCTGGTAACAGAGAAGGTTCGTTCCGTTGGTGCACAGCTTGTAAATGCAAACGGAGAAGCTTATATCCATCCGCTGGAAACCCGTGACGTAAATGCTTCCGGTGTTATCCGCGAGTGTGAGGAAGGCCGTGGCGTGGAAGTTCCAGGTGGACGAAAGGGTGTATGGCTGGATACTCCGATGATCGAGATCCTGGGCGGTGAGGGAACTATCGAAAAGAGGATCCCTGCCATGTTCCGTATGTACATGAATTACGGCATTGATATGAGAAAAGTCCCGATCGTGATCTACCCGACCCTTCATTATCAGAACGGTGGTCTTGAGATCAACGGAGACGGCTTTACAAAAGAAATCCCGAACCTTCTGGTTGCAGGAGAGGCAGCAGGCGGAATCCACGGAAGAAACCGACTGATGGGCAACTCTCTTCTTGATGTAATTGTATTCGGACGAAATGCAGGTAAAAAAGCAGCTGCCAAATGCAAAGAGGTAGAGCTTGGCACAATGAACCTGGATCATATCAGAAAATATGAAGAAGAACTGAAAAATGCAGGAGTTGATACAGGAGACGTATCTCCTATGCTTCTGCCGAAATATGCCCGCCACGAACGTTAAAAATATGTTATGATAATAAAAACATATGAGATAAGCGAAAGGAGTCTATTATGAGAGAAATCGAAGTAAGCAGACTTACAGAGGTTATCGAAAAACTCTGTATCGAAGCCAATGAACATCTCCCGGAAGATGTGAAGGATGCTATCAAAACCTGCCGTGCCTGCGAGGACGGCGAGATCGCAAAAGGTGTCCTTGATAACATTATCGAGAATTTTGATATTGCGGACAGTGAGAATGTTCCGATCTGTCAGGATACCGGAATGGCATGCGTATTCCTTGAAATTGGTCAGGATGTCCACTTTACAGGCGGAGATTTAAATGATGCCATCAATGAAGGTGTACGCCGCGGATACGACAAAGGTTACCTGAGAAAATCCGTTGTCAAGGATCCGGTACGCCGTGGAAACACAGGTGACAATACACCGGCTATGATCTATACAGAGATCGTTCCTGGAGATCAGGTGAAAGTAACTGTAGGACCAAAAGGCTTCGGAAGCGAGAATATGAGCCAGATCCGTATGTTCAAGCCATCTGCAGGCCTTCAGGGAATCAAGGATTTCATTCTTGAGGTTGTAGAAACTGCAGGTCCGAACCCATGTCCTCCTATGGTAGTTGGTGTTGGTATCGGAGGAACTTTTGACAAATGTGCACTTCTTGCAAAGAAAGCGTTGATGCGTCCTCTGAATACAGAGAACCCGGATCCTTACTATGCAGATCTTGAAAAAGAGATGCTGGAGAAGATCAACAAGCTTGGTATCGGACCTCAGGGCTTTGGCGGAAAGACCACAGCTATCGGTTTGAACATTGAGACTATGCCTACTCATATCGCAGGTATGCCATGTGCAGTTAACATCAACTGCCATGTAACACGTCATAAAACGGAGGTGCTTTAATATGGAAAGAAGAAAGATCACACTGCCTCTGACAAGAGAGCTGGCAAGAACTCTCCATGCAGGCGACCAGGTTTTACTGACAGGAACCATCTATACATCCCGTGATGCAGGTCACAAGAGAATGTGCGAGGCCCTTGCAAAAGGAGAAAAGATTCCTTTTGACCCTACAGATGCTACCATTTACTATGTAGGTCCGACTCCGGCAAAACCAGGCGAAGTCATCGGCTCCGCAGGCCCTACAACCAGCGGCCGTATGGATGCCTATGCACCGACCATGATGTCCGTAGGCGCCAGAGGAATGATCGGAAAAGGTGCCCGCCTTCCGGAAGTCGTAGATGCAATGAAAAAATATGACGGCGTATATTTCGGAGCCATCGGCGGTGCAGGTGCACTTCTTGCAAAATGCATCAAAAAAGCAGAGCTTATCGCTTACGAAGACCTGGGCGCAGAAGCACTCCGCAAGCTTTATGTGGAAGACATGCCTCTTGTAGTCATCATTGACAGCGAGGGAAATAACCTCTACGAAGAGGGACGTGCAGAGTACCTGAAAGAGCACGCAGAATAATCTTTTGCTCTACAATATGATATTGTGATATATTTCAAAAAGGAATAAAAGGATAAAAGGATAAAAGTCCGACAGTAAATGCTGAAGATCCGTGCAGAAGCATTTATTGTTGGACTTTTTAATTTAACCGAAACTGCTTCGGATGTAAAAGTGTAATTTGATTTCAAAATTGGAAATGGCTGAGCTAAAAACAAGAGATACTTTGCAGAGCGGGGAATTTTACCCAGATTTACGATAAATTTAACCATAAACACGGTTGACATACCCGGCCGGGGACGTTATAATGGCCGGGTTGAAAAAAATATTTTAAGAAAAAAGGCAGGTGAACAGAATGGACAGTTGTGATTCTCATGGGCGAAGTTGTAGCTCTCGGAATGGAAGATGGAAGGCGCAGAGAGGGACGGGATTGTTCCATTCTGTTTTAATAGTGTCATAATATACATTTTTTTATTCTTCTCATTCTGAGAATTCATACAGTAAAACGGACGTATATTATTTCTTTCCGTTTTACATTCAAATCCCAAGGAAACACAATCGAAAATCAAACAGCACATAGACATGCTTTAACATGTCTGTTTTTGGTGTGCGTGTTTTGTGCGAAACTATGTGAGGAGGATGAGAAAATGACAAAAAGAAATCAGGATTTTTCAAAAGATATTCTGAGTCTGATCCGAAGCAGTGTTTCTCCGGCAGTTTTAAGTGAAAGGCTGCAGGATTTCCACGAAAACGATCTGGCGGAAGTATTAAGAGAATTAAGCACTGCGGAGCGCAGCAGACTATACCGTATCCTGGAAATCAGTATGCTGGCAGATGTTTTTGAATATTTAGAGGAAGAAGAAACTGTACAATATCTGGAAGAGATGGATGTAAAAAAAGCGGCAGCCATTCTTTCCAAAATGGAAACCGATGCCCTGGCAGATGTTTTAAAGCAGATCGATAAAGAAAAACGCAAGCTTCTGATCCAGCTTCTGGATGAACAGGTGCGGAAAGATATTGAAATGATCCGCTCCTTTGATGAGGATGAGATCGGAAGCAGAATGACAACGAACTGCATTGTGATCCGTGAAAACCTGACCGTAAAGCAGGCCATGAGTGAGCTGGTTTCCCAGGCGGCAGATAATGATAATATTTCTACGATCTTTGCAGTGACGGACAGAGGGGAGTTTTATGGAGCCCTGGATCTGAAGGATCTGATCACAGCAAGACAGGACCACCCTATGGAAGAGCTGATCGTAACTTCCTATCCATATGTGTATGGTACTGAGCAGATCGACGACTGTATGGAACGGCTGAAGGATTATTCTGAAGATTCCATTCCTGTACTGGACGATGACAATCGTTTCCTTGGAGTGATCACATCCGCAGGGATCATCGATCTGGTAGACGATGAGATGGGAGAGGATTATGCAAAGCTGGCTGGTCTGACTGCAGAGGAAGATCTGAAAGAACCTCTTTTTGAAAGCATGAAAAAAAGAATGCCCTGGCTGATCGTTCTTCTGGGCCTTGGTATGGTGGTATCTTCTGTTGTGGGAATGTTTGAAAAAGTAGTTACCTGTCTGCCGATCATCATGTGCTTTCAGTCTCTGATCCTGGATATGGCAGGAAATGTTGGAACCCAGTCCCTGGCTGTAACCATCCGTGTACTGATGGATGAGACGCTGACGGGCAGACAGAAAGCAGAGCTTGTGCTGAAGGAAATGCGGATTGGTCTTTGCAACGGTGGTCTGCTCGGTATTCTGTCTTTTGTACTGATCGGATTGTATATTTTCTTATTCAAAGGAAAAACACTCGTATTTGCCTATGCGGTATCCGGCTGTATCGGATTATCCCTGCTGGTGGCCATGCTGGTATCCAGTGCAGTGGGAACCTGCATACCGCTGTTTTTCAAAAAGGTTGGTGTGGACCCGGCAGTAGCCTCAGGTCCTCTGATCACTACGATGAATGACCTTGTAGCCGTGATAACATACTATGGAATGAGCTGGATATTCCTGATCGAGATGTTCCACCTGGCTGGCTGAGAGTAAAATGCAGCTATGCTCATAAAAATAGACAGATATCAGAAATCTGTCGAATAACAGAAAAGTTACCAATACAAAAAAATTCCGGATCGAAAGATTCGGGATTTTTCTTTACATACAAACAGAAAGCTATTATAATGAAAGACACGCTTTGCCCGTTTAAAACGTTGCAGAAATAAATACAAACAACGGGCAGAAAAAGAGAACAAAACGATCACATGGGGTGATTTGGGAAAGGAAACAGTAACATGATAGTAACAATGATCGAAAAGGTCTATACATTTCTGTGGGGAGATCTGATAAGGATCCCGCTTCCGGGAGGAAGTACGCTGGGAATCTCACTTCTGATCCTGCTTCTGATTCCGACCGGTATCTATTTTACCATTAGGACAAAGCTTCTGCCGATCCGTCTTTTTCCGGATATGGTACGAGCCCTGTCAGAAAAGAAAAGTGACAAAAATAATCTTTCAGCATTTCAGACGCTGATCGTATCTACAGCTACCCGTGTGGGAATGGGAAACCTGGTCGGTGTGGTAGCTGCGATCTCAGCAGGAGGTGCAGGAGCGGTATTCTGGATGTGGATCACGGCGCTGATCGGTTCCTCTACTGCTTTTATCGAAGCAACCCTGGCACAGCTCTATAAAGAAAAGGATCCTCTTTATGGTGGCTACAGGGGCGGTCCTGCCTACTATATCCCCCGTTACTGGGAAGAAAAACAGGGCAGAAAACGAAAAAAGGTTCTGCTTTCCGTTCTGTTTGCCATTTCCGGCCTGATCTGCTGGTGTGGGATCAGTCAGGTTATCAGCAATTCCGTCACGGCGTCTTTCAAAAATGCTTTTGATATTCCGCCGATGTATACTACCATCGTGCTGGTAGTGATCGCAGCTGTGATCGTGCTTCGGAAGAATGCAACGGTTAAAGTTCTGGATCTTCTGGTGCCGGTGATGGCAGTGCTTTATTTTGTGATCACGCTGTTTATTATATTTACAAATCTTGGAAGTATGCCGGGAGTATTTAAACGGATTTTTGAAGAAGCTTTCGGATTTCGTCAGGCTGTTGCCGGCGGATTTGGCGTCGTGCTGATGAACGGAGTAAAAAGAGGTCTGTTTTCCAATGAGGCGGGAAGCGGCTCCGCTCCCTGTGCAGCAGCGGCAGCAGAATGTGACAGTCCGGTAAAAGCCGGATTTGTCCAGGCCCTGGGTGTATTTGTGGATACGATCGTAATCTGCAGCTGTACAGCTATGATCATGCTTCTGGCCCCGGAAGATCTGGTACAGGGGCTTTCCGGAATGGAACTTCTTCAGACTGCCATGCATTATCATATGGGGCAGTTTGGAGTGATCTTTATTGCTGCAACACTGTTTATGTTCAGCTTTTCCACATTCCTGGGAATCCTGTTTTATGCAAGAGGCAATGTGGCTTATCTTTTCGGTGATAACTGGGGTTCACAGACAGGATATAAGGTGCTGGCACTGGTGATGCTGTTTATCGGTGGGATCGCGGCTTACACATTTGTATGGGATCTGGGAGATGTAGGAATCGGCCTGATGACGATCTTTAATATTTTCATGCTGTATCCTCTTGGGGAAAAAGCACTGAAAGAGCTGAAGATCTATGAATCGGAAAAGAAGAAAAAATAAAACTGTTTACAGACCTTGAGAGCATATGGTAATATCAGGGTAAAGCGCTAAAAGATTAAAGAGTTCTGACAGCCGGAAGGAGTCAGACTTTGTGAAATATCAACGGTAAGTTGGATCAAGAGGAGGATATGAAAGATGTATATTACATGTCTGGACGTAGAAGGTGTACTGGTACCGGAGATCTGGATCGCATTTGCAGAGGCAAGCGGAATCCCGGAGCTCAAGAGAACAACCCGTGATGAGCCGGATTATGATAAGCTGATGAACTGGAGACTTGGAATTCTGAAAGAGCATGGTCTGGGATTGAAAGAGATCCAGGAGACTATTGCAAAGATTGATCCCCTTCCGGGAGCAAAGGAATTTCTGGATGAGCTGAGATCTTTTTCCCAGGTGATACTGATCAGTGATCCCTTTACACAGTTTGCAACTCCACTGATGGAGAAGCTTGGACGGCCGACACTTTTCTGTAATTCCCTGGAAGTAGCAGAGAACGGAGAGATCACAGGCTTTAAGATGCGCTGTGAGAAATCCAAGCTGACAACTGTGAAGGCACTGCAGTCCATGGGATTTGAGACTATCGCAAGTGGAGATTCCTACAATGATCTTGGAATGATCCAGGCAAGCAAAGCAGGCTTCCTTTTCCGCAGTACAGAGCAGATCCGTGCAGATCATCCGGAAATTCCGGCTTACGAAGAGTACGATGAACTTCTTGCAGCGATCAGAGAAGCAATGAAATGAAGAAGGGAAAACCGGAATGATCAACGAAAGAATTGTGATCGAAGAAAAAACAAAGGACTATAATGAGGCATGGATAGAGACCTATTTCTGGCAGGAGTCGGAAGAACTCTATCCGGGACAGAAGCGTCCGGTCATAGTGATCTGTCCGGGCGGAGCTTATGGCATGACTTCTGACAGAGAGGCAGAAGCCATTGCTGTCCGGTTTATGGGAATGGGCTATCACGCAGTGGTACTTCGTTATAGTGTGGCACCTGCCAGATATCCGGTGGCTCTCCGTCAGCTGGCAAAAACAGTAGCTCTTCTCAGAGAGAACAGCGATAAGTGGCATATTGAAAAGAATAAGATCATTGTGTCCGGCTTTTCAGCAGGAGGCCATCTGGCAGCTTCTCTGGGAGTATTCTGGAATACGGAGGAGCTGGCCGGAATCACGGGAATGGAAAACGAGAGGATCCGTCCCAATGGCATGATCCTGAATTATCCGGTGATCACTTCAGGGGAAGCTGGTCATGAAGAAAGCTTTCGAAATCTTCTGGGAGATCGTTATGAGGAGCTGAAAGATCGGATGTCTCTGGAATTTCAGGTTACGGAAGATACACCCAGAACCTTTATCTGGCATACCTTTGAGGATCAGACGGTGCTGCTGGATAATACACTTCTCTTTGTTCAGGCACTCTATAAAAAGGGCATTCCAGTGGAGTATCATGTTTTTCCGCAGGGACCCCATGGGATCGGCCTGGCAAATGAGCTGACTGCCAACGAAAACGGCAGAGGGATCGCAAGAGCCTGTGAACCATGGAGTGAGCTTGCAGGAAAATGGCTGAACCGAGAATTCCCATGGTGGAACGGGGCAAAGATCGAAAGATAATACGAGACTGCTGTGTCGGATAAAATATCCTTTTTATCGGGAAACCGGTAGAGAGGGTATTTTTTATGATTGTGATGCATGTGATGACTGCTGTATTTGTCGGCTGTTTTGTCTGGCTCATCTGATGATAAAAGCTTTGCAGGGATTTGGTGTGGATCTGGATCAACATTCACATTGCAGAAAGAAAGGAATTTTGATAATTATGGATAAAAATCAGATTTTTATTACCAGTGGTACGGAATATAAAAGAATGACAAAGGAGCTTCTGGAAAAAGCGGATCTTCAGTCTCATATCGGGGACAGAAAGAAAAAGATCGGGATCAAGCCGAATCTGGTTTCTCCTTCAGAGGCTTCCTGGGGTGCAACGACTCATCCGGAAGTGGTTGCAGGAATTATCGAATATCTGAAGGAGCATGGTTTCCGGGATATGGTGATGTTGGAGGGATCCTGGGTAGGAGATAAGACAAGGGAGGCCTTTGAGACCTGTGGCTTTGACAGGCTTGAGGAAGAGTATCAGGTGCCGTTCTGGGATATGCAGAAGGATAAGGGGATTTCTGTGGACTGCGGCGGAATGGAGCTGAATGTCTGTGAGCGGGTAAAGGAGCTTGATTTTCTGATCAATGTGCCAGTTCTGAAAGGCCATTGTCAGACAAAGATCACCTGTGCCCTTAAGAATATGAAGGGGTTGATCCCAAATAAGGAAAAGAGACGGTTTCATTCTCTGGGGCTTCATAAACCCATTGCTCATCTGAATATGGGGATACAGCAGGACTTTATTGTTGTGGATAATATCTGCGGGGATCTGGATTTTGAAGATGGCGGAAATCCTGTTGTGATGAACCGGGTGATTGCTGCCTGTGATCCGGTTCTTGTGGATGCATATGTGTGTCAGATGATGCATTATGAAGTAGCTGAGGTTCCTTATGTGAAGCTGGCAGGTGAGCTTGGAGTGGGCTGCTCAGATATTTCCAAAGCAGATGTCAGATTTCTGGAGGATGGTGCGGATCAGAGGATGCCGGTATCCAGAAAGGTTGTGGAGCTTGCAGATGCCGTGGAGGAGGTGGAATCCTGCAGTGCCTGCTACGGGTATCTGATCCCGGCATTGGAGATGCTGAAGGAAGAGGGGCTTTTTGAGAAGCTGGATGAAAAGATCTGCATCGGGCAGGGGTATCGTGGTAAGACGGGAGTGCTTGGTGTGGGACACTGTACCTGTAAGTTTCAGAATTATGTGGAGGGGTGTCCGCCGTTGGAGGGGGATATATATGAGTTTTTGAAAGAGTATATTGGTGAACGGACGCCGGGGAAGTGACAGTCCTCCGGGCCGGACTCCGTCTGGGGATGCTGCTAAGGTTCCGTGAGCCGGCTAAAACCATTGCGGAAGGGCCCAGAACTCGCCTTCGGCTCAAACAGCTGGGCCCTTCCGCAATAACGCCGTCTCCCGCAACCTAACCATCATCACCCCTCCTCCGTAGCAGCCCGGAGGACTGTCACTTCCCCGGCTGACGTTTCAGACGGAGAGGTGGAAGCGGACGCGTGGTGTCCTGTCCTTACGTTTTGATGAGTTGAGCGTCCGCAGTTGGAGGTGTGGGAAGGATAGCGTCTGGTCGATAAATATTTTGGTGTTGTTCAATGTGTTGGAATGGTGGGAAGGATACGTCTTCTTGTTGAAAGGTGTTATGCCGATGAGATCGGCACAGCCTGGCGTTTTAAACAAACGCAGAATCCATCGCCCTGTCAGTAACGTAACATGACCAAAACGTACGATTTCTAGCGGGGCCTGAGGGAAGGGGTGCAGGGGAGGGGAAACGGCCTTTCGCAACTACGAGTGCTTCCCCTCCCCTGCGGTTTCACTTACGCTTCCAAAGCGTAAAAACATTTTTCAGAAAAAAAGAATCCTAAAGACATCTCTTTACAATCTCAATAATCTGCTCCATAGAAAACCGGCTGCTGTCAATACAGAGATCATACTGTGTCATATCCAGCCATTTGCTGTCTGTAAAGTATTCATAGTAAGCCTTTCTCTCTTTATCCATTTTTTTGACCAGCTTCCGTGCGCTGGCTTCTTCTCTGCCGGTACGGCGTATCACATTCTGAACTCTTTCCTCAAAAGGTGCATGGATAAAAAGTTTAATAGATTTATCCTTCAGGATATTGGTCGCACAGCGGCCGACAATTACGCAGTCCTCTCTCTGCGGAAGAGACAGGATGATCTTTCTCTGGAGATCATAGAGCACATCGTTCATTGGTACAAAAGAGAAATTATCTGTAAACTGCAGCTCACTGTCAACGGGAAATACCCACTGACTGGCTTTTTTCTCGTCTACCTTTGCTAGGGTGTCGAAGGGGATATTGTTTTTCTTGGCAGCCATGTCGATCAGTTCTTTATCATAAAAACCGATGTCCAGGTTTTCAGCCAGAGTCTTGCCGATAAGGCGTCCGTTGCTTCCAAACATACGATTGATGGTGATAATACGTTTTGCCATAAAGATACCTCCTTTATTTCGGACCGAAAGCAGGAATATCTGATTTTCGGTAGTTTTTCTTACTTCTTTTATAACATATTTCGGTAAGAAATA
>ERZ780167.3229-NODE-3229-length-11877-cov-2.989596_pt1 | contig 11877 bp, 14 predicted proteins | sample MGYA00510982_ERZ780167 | MGnify/ENA primary metagenome ERZ780167 (study PRJEB29588, sample SAMEA2146107) | human gut metagenome | biome: human gut; feature: human-associated habitat; material: faeces | place: Denmark | collected 2008/2010 ... | reverse complement strand
GATTCCAATGGAGATGGCATCCGGGAAAAGGACGGAACGGCGCTTTCCTTTACAATCACCTACCCCTCTACGGGCGTTTATGACAACATGGTACTCTTTTTCCAGAGTTCTATGGCCGAACTGGGAATTGAGATTAAGACCAATCCCATCGACCTGATGGCCTTCATGCAGCAGGTATTCATGGAGGACAACTACGAGATGACCGCCTACATGAGCTACTGGTTCCCTTACGACCCATACACCTTCGTGGCAAATATGTATCCGTCTACCGACTATACTGATCCCAGCGGCATCTATTCCACCGATCCGCAGGTCGCAAAGGCCCTGGCTATCATGAGCGACGAGGACGCCAAGAAATTGATTGGCGGGCTTTACAACACAGATGATCCCGTAGTCGTTCAGGAGATCTATACTGCGGCGCTGGACTCCGCCAATGAGAGCAGTGTGGTGATTCCGCTCAACTACAGAAACGAATATGCTGTATTTAACAACGAAGTGATTGAATCTTATACATTTAACAGTATCCCCAATCATGTGGATGTTGCCGCAATCCATTTGAAATAACGGAGGACATTCAAATGAAACTTCATGCGTCGGGCGAAGATTACTTGGAAGCCATACTTGTTCTCCATAAGAAGACGGGCATGGTGCGCTCTGTGGATGTGGCCCGACACATGGACGTGTCGAAGCCCAGCGTGTGCCATGCAGTGGCGACCCTGCGGGAAGGGGGCTTCCTGACAATGGACAGCGACTATTTCCTTCACCTGACCGATGCAGGTTTGGAAGTGGCCGAGCAAATCTACGAAAAGCACCGCTTCTTTACCGACCGGCTGATTGAAGCCGGCGTAGACCCGGAAACTGCCGAACGGGATGCCTGCCGGATTGAGCATGTAATCAGCAAGGAAACCTTTGAGCGACTGAAAGCAGCTCGTAAACTGAGTGAGAAAGCGGTGATATCATCGGACGAGTCATGATTTTGGAGCTGCACGAAAGAGATACGGAAGTTTTGGAGCAGATCCTGTCTATCCTCAAAAACCACCCTGAGATAGAAAAAATCGAGGTCGACGAAGAACCGATGGTATCGCTCCCCGGTCTTGAGATTTTTCCAAGCAGACGAAAGGTTTTTCGGGATCAACAGGAGATTCAGCTTACCGCAAAAGAATATCGGATTCTCCTGCTGCTGGCCACCAACAAAGGCCGTGTGCTGACCTACGCACAGATTTACGAACAGGTCTGGGGCGATTTCACTACAGGAAACGAAAACAATACGATAGGTTTTCATATCTGCAACCTGCGCGAGAAGCTGTATCGGGCTAATCCAGATGCCCCGTTCTACATTCGCTCCGTGCGGGAAGTCGGATACTGCCTGGATGTCGATGAACCGTAATTCCACCACTATTTTCTTTCGCATGGATGTCTTTTCTCCGACCTAAATCTCTGATAGAGTGAGTCCTTCTGGGTGGTTCACGATGAACCGCCCCTGGGTCCAGCGAACGGGCGCAGTTCTCCCTTGGCGGAAGATTTTGAAATTGCCATTGATTCAGAGAGTGGTTTGTACTACATTTTGGTACAAACCACTCTCTCTTTTATTTCACGGTATAGAGATTGGAGGTGCTGCTCCCATTCGGCCTGTGCCGGGAATCCTTTTGGAGATAGCCGTGCTGCTCCAGATCGTGCAGCGCCCGCTTGACCGTAGAGCGGGACAGCTTCATGTCCGAGGCAATGGTCTTAATGCCCGGCCAGCACTTTCCCTCGGCATCGGAGCGATCCCGCAGGTACATATAGACAGCCTTCGCTCTGGAGGGAAGCTCAATGTCGGCGTAAATCGTTCCGAAGTAGCTCATCGTTCCTCCTCTCCGAATGTCTTCATCTGCTTTCCTCTTTTTACGGCCCTTTCCTGAGCCGGAGCATGGGCGATGCCGCCCCGGCTGGATACCGCATAGCCGCGGCTTTCGTCCATCTCCTCCGACTCACTGAGCTGCGGGAGATTCCGCTCCAGATCCACTCGGTTGGCATAGGCCACCGCTCGGTTGGCTCTCTCCGGCACCACATACGGCTCCCCGAAGGTAATGCCCCAGTTTAAGAAGAGCTGGAGCCGGGTCCGCATGGGATGGGTGCCAGTTTTCATGACAATGAAGCTGCCCTTGGGAATGGACTTCAGCTCGTCGGGCGTCAGCAGGGCGCGCTCCATCATCTGGAGGCTCTGGCTGGGATCGTTCTTGCCCCGGCTCACCGAGCCGGAGAGGACGGTGCGGCTGCCCAGGGCTTTGGACAGGACTTCCGCAGTCTGGCTGTTGGGGGCGAAGCCGCCGAAGATGGTGTCCTGGCAGTTGTCCTGAATGATCTCGCAGCCCTCTTTTCCGTAATTTTTTTCGAGCTGCGCTAAGGACTGGATGATCGGCACGAGCGTTAACCGGCGAGAGCGTCCAGCTGAGAAAAGGGGCAGTATATCAAAGGGCGGCATGGTACCGAACTCATCACAAAATAGCACCACCCGGTTCTTCAGCTTGCCGCCATTTTCATCGGCCACAGCGAACAGCTCCCGGCTCAGGTTCTGGATCATGAGACCGGCCATGAAGTTCTTGGTCGTGTCTTCTTCCGGCAGAATCAGGAAGATGGCAGACTTCTCCGAAGCAAACTTCTCAGCGTCAATGGCGCTGTCGAAGCACAGGATCTGCTCCAGCTCGCTGTCCAGAAAGGCATTCAAGCGGGACAGCACGGTGGACATGACGGAGGCCATGGCCTGCTCGGCGCTGTTGAGGGCGGCGCCGGCAAACCACCGCGCCTTGTGATCCGGCGGCAGTTTTGCCATCAGGAGCTGGAAGTGGCTCTTGCCCTTGACCCGGCTGGGCTCCAGAAGATCCTGTACCAGCTTGAATACGGATACGATATGGCGGCGCTCCTGGGGGTGGTCTTTATCAGGCGGCAGGAACTCGGCCAGCATCAGGATGACTGAGGTGAGAAGCCCTTCCGCCGCATCGTAGAAGAAAGCGTTCTGGCCGCGGTTGCTGTCATCGCCGTCTGGATTGACGATGGTCTTGGACAGGATTTTGGCGTATTTCTCGGCCTTGGCCCGGGCCGCAAGATTGTTCGGGTCATTCCGGGCAATGTCCATATACCGGTTGACCAGCGTCAGCAGATTGTTGCCGTCTGAGCGGGTGGGATTTCGCAGGTCGATCACGGCCACATTCTGATACCCATAGCAGTTCTTGGCGATGGCGCCGTAATTGCGGGCGAGGTCGCCCTTGCTGTCCAGCGCCAGCCAGCTCATGCCGCTGGCGCAGGCGTACTCCAAATTGGGATAGAGAAAATAGGCGGTCTTGCCGATACCGGAAGCGCCGATCATCAGGCAGTGGATGTCATCGCTGTCCACGAGGGCGGTGAGTTCGCCTTTCTTTCCCTTGCACCCCAGCACCAGCCCCTGCTCCGTGGGCAGGTTCTGGCCGCTGCGCCATTTCTTCACCTCGAAGGGGACATGGGCATAGGTCTGCCGGATCTCTTTGGCTGTGGCCCATCTCGCGGTGCCGTGCTGGCCGTCGCCGACCGTTTTGGATTTGATCCCGCTTAGGGTATAGTAGTGAGACAAGGCTGCCAGGCAGCCGATGACCAGGAACATCAGCCCGCCGGCCGCTAACAAAATCAGGACTTGGTGTGGCATGGTTAACCCCTTTCAGGGCACACCACTTCCTGCTCGGTTCCATACTTCTGAATGCGCACATCACTCTTATTACGGCCTACTTCGGGCGAACAGGAAGTGGTGTGCGTTGTTGTTATTTACTGCATGACTTGTGTGAAGGACGGTTCCTCAGCGGTCAGATCATCATTCCAATCTTTGTGTGCGGGAATGAGCCTTCCCACCGTGTACCTCTCTGCCAGCTGTTCCTTCATGCGCCGGCTGGCCAGGTGACCAGCCTCGTCATTGTCGAGGCAGAGCAGGACCGTATTGATTTGCGGCTGCCGCTCCAGTATTTTCATCACCGGCTGAATGGAGGTGCCGCAGCAGGCCACATAGCTGTGGCTCTGCCAGCCCTCCGGATGGAGCGTGATGTAGGAGAGCATATCGATGGGAGCTTCGAACACATAGAGGCTCCCATCTGTGCCGATGTGGTGGAAGCTGTGGCGGGGATCGCAGCCCTCCACATTGAGCCGGAAGGCTTTGCCGAAGCTGTTGGCGCTGCGCTTGTGGGCATGGCGGGGAATGCCATCTTCATCCGTACCCACGAAGACTGCGTTGTGGTAATCGGCATCTTCATACAGCAGCTTCTCTCTGGCAAAGTGCGCCACAACGCTCCGGTCGATATTCCGGTGCTTGACCAGATAGGCATAGACCCGGCGCATATTGGAATTGGCCGGCGGAAGGACAAAGGGTTTCGGCGGCTCCTCAACCCGTTCTTGGGCAGAGGGATAGACCGTTCCCATCTCACCCCCCAGAAGCATGGTCACCGCCTCCGGATAGCTGAGGTGATAAAACCGCTGCACGAAGCTGACAGCGTGACCGCCCCGCTCCTCGGCGTGGTCGTACCACTCGTTGCCGCGGATGGTGACGCTATGGTCACGGGCCAGCCGTTTCTCTCTGCCGGAGGTAAGGAGCTTTTCGCCGCGGCAGCGAAGAAACTCCTCCAGATCAACGGAGGCGGCTCGCTGCTTCTGTTCATCTGTGAAATGAATATAGGTCGACATAGGTTCCTCCTGTTACATGGTCTGCTGATAGGATACCTGCTCCTCATGATCATCCGCCTTGTGGCCCATGGCCATCCGCTTTTCCGTCAGCCGCTTGCGCCGTTTGGAATCGATGCGAATCCCTGCCGGATTGCGAGGCGGCATGGAATTGTCCCGGAAGATCCGGCTCATGTGATGGAGCAGCTTGGTTGCCGCCAGCATGACGGACGGATCTCGGAACTGGTCAAAGCGGTCAAGGAAGAATTGGGCATACGCATTGCCCTGGGCAGCGGAGCGGGTGAACCAATCCCTGGCCTGCTCCCGATCCTGTTCCACATCCCGGCCCAGGAGATACAGCTTGCCCAGTGGAGGGGTAATAGCCAGTCTCGCCCCGGCGGATGCAGATGAGGTCGCCGGTGGACTTGAGAGTGGAGAAGCACATCTCCGGCAGCCCCTCCGCCACTCTGGGCGCGAAGCGTTCTGCCTCGGTCTGGATGTCCCAATCGTCCTCCACGCTCCACAGATGGACATACAGCTCATCGTCGCCGGCGCAGATCTCCCGCTGTTCGAAGCCCTCGCCCCAGCCATCCGACGCCTGTCCGGAGATATACTCTTTCAGGGTGATCAGTTCCTCCGGGGTGAGGGTGCCAACCACGCGGCACTCGGCAACGCCCCAGAGCTGGCCGTTCCGATCCTCAACGGTGAACACGACAGATTTGACCTTCTGGTTGACGCTGTCATCCTCGCCATACCAGTGCATGATGCCGCTCTCGGATTCTTCCGGCATCCGGTTGTTGATCAGAGCTCTGAGGATCTCGCCCTCATAGGCACGAAGCGATCTGCCGTCCAACTGAGTGCAGTCATCCTCCATCTCCCCATACTCGTTGCGGGTGTAGAGATCCGCTGTCAGGGGCATATACAGCTTCAGCGTGGTAGGCTCGGGCGGCAGCACAGAGAAGCTGTCCTCTCCTATGGTCAGCGCCAGGGTTCTGCCATTGTCCCACTTCATGTGGAACTGGCCGGCATCGTCGATGTAGTCCAGAGTCCCCGTGCTGCCCGGCTCCAGTGGGGCGTAGGGATCTTTCATCTCTCTGAGTTTGATTCTGGTTCCTGTCGGGAACTGCTCCCGCAGGAAGTCCAGCCATTCCTTTGGTACTGACATTTACATTCCTCCCATGCTCATGCCCTGGTTGGGCAGCTCCAGCTCATCACGGAGGCGGTCTACCGCCTCCAGGATTTCTGGATCATTTTGAAAGCTGTTCATCTTCTGATAGTCCTCGAAGAACCTCTGCTCACCGTCCTGTGTGTGAACAAGGTCTACCGTGGCGATGCCATCCTTCGTGACGCCAATGCGCTTTTCAGGCCGGTCGCTGGAACAGTAAACCAGTATGGCATCCGACAATGCCAGGCCCCGATGGAACTGCTCTGCCTGGGTGTTGCAGTCGGTGATTACAAACCAGGCGTAGGTGTGGGGCAGAGTTGGGTCGGCGGCGTCCTGCATGGCTTTGATGCCCTTTTCCGTCAGGCCATAATTACAGGCTCGCCTTGGGTTTTCCTCTCCGGCAAAGTCCAGCAGGATATCATCCGCCGCTTTTCGGATGTCCGGGTCATCGGTCAGGAGCTCATAGCGGAAGCCGGTAGTGGCCATATAGGGTAGCTCCTCCCGGATGGTCTGGAGGAATGCTGTGGCATCCGTAAACTCCGTCTGTTCACCGCTGGCGAAGGTAACCCGCCCCACCGGCTTGTCCTGCTGAACCATCTGCTGCTGGCGCAGATCGTAGCAGTAGAGATAGCCCTGATAGTCGCCGGGGGAAGGGGTGCAGCGGAGGCAGTAGCGGTAATGCTTCGTTTCTGCGATGTAACCATAACTCCGGCCGTCCTGCGTAATTGCTCCGCCGTTCTGATGACAGTAGGTACTCATTGCGGACAGATCCTTTAGAGGGCCATCGGCACGAAGGGCATCCACAACATCCTGAAGGTCATCCTTAAATTCCCCAGTGTTGAATTGGTCTTCGTTATGTGGCCACCAGGTATGGAAAAATTCTTTCCCGCCGGAGCCGAAGTCCATACGGAGATGTCCTACCGTACCCAGCGCCTCATCCAGTGTCTGGTTCGGCTCCGAATAAAAGAGACCCGCCTCCTCACGAGAAGCGGGCCTGAATTGGCAGAATTGTTTATGATGCTCCAAAAACTCGGCAATCGTTTTGTTGTTCATTTTCTCACTCCCTTCGTGCTGGTATAGCTACACAACATACCACAGCTCAGCGGAAATAGCTATGGCTAAAAGGTGTCTTGCCGGAGAAGTGGAGATAGCCGGCGACAGCGGCTCCCAGTGCTGCCAAGGATGCCACCGTGATCATGATTTTCTTCTTCATTCACATTCCTCCCAATCATCGGATAATATCGTTCAGGTCATCTGCATATCAAACCCCGGCTCCGGGGACTCCATGATCTGTTCCAAGTGCTGCGGGTCTACGATGACCTCGCTTTCGTTCCTGCCGGTGAACAGGGCCAGGATGTGTTTCTTCCGAATCTGAGCCTCATACACCGTTCCCTCCTCACCGAAGCGGTGGGCGAACCAGTCTGCCGTTTTCCGATCCAGTGTCCAGGACAGCGCCCTGATATTTTTGGCGTTGTAGGGGGTAACGCCCCGATAGACCGTCACCGTATCCTCCAGCGCCTGGTGTGCGGCGCGCTCCTCCTCGTCCATCAGGAACTCCGGAGGGACGGATCGGAACAAGGCCACCAGTTCTCGTTTGCTCACATTGCAGTCCTGATTGGGGCATTCCTCCTGGGTCCAGGCGGTGGATAAGAGCTGCCCCAGATCCTTCTCCGAGAGAGCGGAGGCGGCGAACTTGATAAAAGTCAGATAATAGGGCGGGTTGAGCAGTACGAAGATCTGATGGACATTTTCGGCGCTGTCGATCTGCTCTCCAACCTTTCTGCGCCACCTTGTGCAGTCATCGGAATTGTTGATCAGGTCGACCATGGAGAGGCTCCCATCCTCATTCCGAAGCGCGGAGATCCCGGAGTTTGTGAAGGGGTGGCTGACGATCACCGGGGAGAGGGCCGTTTCCTGGATCTGCACATCGAGGAGGGTGTGCGCCACCAGCTTTACGCGGAGCAGATTGGTTTCGCGGGGCATCAGGAAAGGCCTCCCATTTCCATTGCCTGGGTTTCCTCAGCGAAGGGGCTGCTGCATCGGCGGATCAGGCCAAACTCGGTCCGCCGGACTCCTTCCTCCGCCATAGTGTCCTCACCCAGCTTCTCAAAATCCATATATCCGTCGATGGCATCGATCAGCTCGTCATCAGCACCGATGCGCCGAAGGACTGTTTGCCCGTATTCGTAAGTGTCCTCCGGAATGCGCTCATAGTCGTCCAGATTCATGGCACAGCGGAGAGCCTCCTGTATAGTCCCCGGCTGCTCCACAGAAAGAACCGACAGATATTTCAGCAGTTCACCATCTTCACACTGCATCCCCTCAATGGCCCAAGCCAATTCGTTTGCATCTTCCACGCAGACCCCTGTGGTGGGAATGTGCTCGTCCATATAGGGAACGGAAAACGACACCTTGGTTACTGCTGCCTCTGCAAAACAATCGATTCCCAGTGTTCTTTTTACTCGCTCCAATTCTTCCTTCGTTGCCGGAAGGCAGACACTCACTTGCGCTTGGGAAGAGGAGAGGTCAAGCTGGATCTTCGATTTTTTCTCTCTGACAAGCTCATCACCCTGCTTGCGGAGCACATAGCCTGCATAGGTATAGGCGCCGCCATGCTCGGCATAGTATTCTGCGCCGATTTTTGAGAAGTCCAGATAGGGCCAGGCTGCTTCGGGAAATCTGGGGTCACCCTGAATCTGACCGGCAACAGCGACATAACGGCCAAGAGTCACATCTGAACTGACATTGGGAATGAGGATGTAGTCCGACACCTGTTCCGCCACACGAATCATATCGTTCAGGTCATTGATGCTGTTGCCATCCAAGGCGCCGGCATAGATATTTCGTTCGCGGGAGTCCATTTTGGCAATGATGCTCGAAAGCTGATTCAGCTGTGCAAGCTGTGTTCTGGAATCAGGGTCGAGTCCGCCGAGGTACGACGGCAGATTGGTGATCACGCTTTTGATCTCGACGATCTCTGTTTTTCCTGCTCTGCTGGCCTCATCAAGCTGGCTGGCCGCTTCTGTCATAGCGTCATGAGATGCGGGCAAATTGAGCGGGACAATGACAGGACTCCCACTTCGTTTCATGAAAAGTTGGATCATGTCATCCCTCCCATCTGAACCCCCTGTTCCCGCTGGCACTGATCCACCGGATCTTCTGCCATCAGTTCCTCCAGATCTACTGTGCCGACATAGGCGATATAGCCGCGGTCAGTAAACACGCCCGACTGATAGTCCATGTGCTGCAGGCCATACCGCTCGTAGTCATAAAACTCGTCCAGATTGGGGTCATACTCAAAATGGCCGGATTTCTGGATCATGTATTTCCCGTACTCCGCGGGGGTGTGCGCACCGGGGGCGAATTCAAACAGATCCATGTTCTCCGCCAGGCGGCGGATCTGGCTGGCGTTTTCCGGCTTGGCCATGCTTACTGCTGCCCCCAGCTTCTTGCGGTCATGAATCGAAAACTTCTCCACAACCAGCGCCAGCTCATTGAGTTCGTGGATGTTATCGCACCGGAAGTCCAGTGCTACATCCACTTCCTCCGGAAATGAGCTGTCGGCTATCCAGAGACACATATCCTTTGGATCGGTAATGCCGGAACGCTGCATGGCGCGCTCAATTTGTCCTTTGGATGCGGGGAGGTAGACCCAGGTGACATTCTTGCTATTCTCCGGTTCCTGTCGAGAGGATATTCCGACGGCAGTCATATCGGCCTCATAGTGATAGCAGGGCAGGTGCTTCCCATCATAGAGCTGTGAAAGCTGCATGCCGTTGTCATAGACCACTCCGTAGCGGGTGATAGTCCCCTCATTGTCCTCAATCAACAGGACAGCGGTTTCCACTCCGTCCAGCTGTTCCAGTTCTTCCATGCTGGCACATCCGCCGTGGATGTTCATGTAGTGATCATGGCCAACCTCTTTCAAATTTGTGAAGTCCGTGATCACCGTCGCCTGCTGGCAGCAGAAGGTCAGGTTGATGAGATCCTTCATGCTGGTGAGATTCAGCTTTTCAGCCATCGCCTGAAATTGCGAAAACTCGCCCACAGTAAAGCTGTCCAGCCGCTTTGCCAGATAGTCCAACTCATCAAGGTTGACCTTGGTGCATACCAGCCGATTCAGCACAGGCCAGGCACTGTCGAGCGAGTCCAAGCGGCAGTCGGCTTCAGAGGCATCGCCGATCTCCAGTGCCTCCAACAGCGAAACGCAGTGGTCGTACTGATTTCTGGGAATGGGAAGAGGGATCGTCGCAACACCGTATTCCGGGTGGTCAGCGTTGCTCAGAACTGCTTCCATCATCACATTGCATCACCTTACTTTCCTTCAAAATTCAAAATCGCATCTCCGTACTTGGCCAGAAGCAGAGCGCAGACAATCAGGTGGAACGCCTCATCTGTGACCAATTCGGGGGATGCGAGATCGGCAAGAGTGATATTGGGGCTGCCGGTGGAGATGGCTTTGGCCGCCTGATAAACACTGTACAGCTCCGGTTGGATGCCGGCGAGCTGGACAGATTGGAAGTCAAACCCACTGGCATCAAACTTCCAGATCATCCTGCGCCAGATGTCCCCATACGCCGTGAGAAGAAACAGTGCGGCCAGGTTACGGTTCGGCATTCGAAAACAGCGCTCACGCCAGTGCTGCCAACGCTCCCGATGACTATCGCTCAGGAAAAATCCAATGGAGCAGCCATTGAAACTCCTCTCTAAGCGGGCCTGAAGCTGCACTCCCGCTTCAGGGAAGAAGCAATCCCTGACAAACTGGTTGAGGTCAATTGCACCGGCCACGATCCGTTCATCCAGACAGACGCACTGCTCCAAAGGGCAGGGATGATTGCGTCTGAAGTTCATGCAGTATGGGCACTCCATGTCATCTCTGCTATATTTGAAACTGGGATAGTATCGGCCGTGGCCCCTGGGCTTGAAATAGGGCGGGGTCATCATCTGCTGTTCTATCTGGCACAGCGGTGTATCCCGCATGAAATAGCGTGTCATTGGCGGTGTGCTCCTTTCAGTAAAGCAAAAAAGCGCCGGAGTCTTATTTCTAAAACTCCGGCGCTTGAATATTACATGATCGGTTCCTGGTTGTAGGGTTCCATGGGGTGCTGCTCCTGCTCCCTTATGCGATCCAGAGCATCGGGAGCTGCAATGGCAATCTGCTCCTGAACGCCCCGGATGCACTTTTCCTGCTCGGCAGTCAAGTCAAAACCAGCGTCCAAGGTGTCAGAGCAGCACCGGTAGATTTCGATAAGCTGCTCCTGATTGAAGATCTGCTGTTTGGAAATGAGGCCGGCCCGGATGGCGAAGTCCTGCTTGGCACCTACATAGTTTTCCTGAAAGTAATTGCCCTGGTTGAGACCTGTGCGGTCGAAGCTCCAGTCCCATGTGACGAATTGGACGCCAAGCCGGGTGGGATGGGCAGCCAGCACGGCTCCGTTGAAGTCAGCCAGCAGGCGGTAGTCACCGGTCAGGCTTTGGGCTTGCAGGGGCGGAGCCTGTTCCAGCAGCGTCATGTACTCCCGCACGGTGCAGGCCAGATCGGTGGCTCGCTCACAGGCCCGTTCCCGTTCCGGTGTCGCTACATCCTCCTGCCAGTAGCGAACGCTTCCGTCCGCTGTGATTCGGCAGAGAGGGAGACCATCCCACTCCACAGGAAGCAATTCATCCTGTTCCGGCTGCGGAGTGAATCCCTCACGGTGGAGAGCGGTGCGAAGCTCCTGAAAAAACTGTTCTCGGTTCATTTACTACCTCCTGACATTTAGTGCCCTTTTTGAATTTGTCTGAAAACAAAAAGGGCGCCAATTCGATGGCCCGTCGTGACCAACAAATTGACGCCTCAAATTTTGTGTATTCTATTGATAGAAAAATAGCGCCCTTTTTGAAAATTGATGCTTCAAAAAGGGCGCTACATGGTTTCTGGTTTTGCCAACCTCCGAGAAGAGGGGGTTCGAATCCCACCAGTTAGGGGGAAACAGTGGTTGGCATCTATGGAATCATTCGTGAATTTCCGAGCGAAAAAAGCCCGGAAACGGTTGATGCCACTGGCTTTTCGCCAG
>ERZ780167.3223-NODE-3223-length-11889-cov-21.767027_pt1 | contig 11889 bp, 8 predicted proteins | sample MGYA00510982_ERZ780167 | MGnify/ENA primary metagenome ERZ780167 (study PRJEB29588, sample SAMEA2146107) | human gut metagenome | biome: human gut; feature: human-associated habitat; material: faeces | place: Denmark | collected 2008/2010 ... | reverse complement strand
CAAGTACCCTCTGTTTTTGTGCCCTCTCGTTTGAGTGCTTGTCTATTATATCACGCTTTTCGAGCTTTGTCAACATCTTTTTCATTTTAATTTTGCACAAATGGTTTTAAACTGTTATATTCCCCGATTGTGCAAAACGTAAACAACCACAATATACAGTTTCCCGCTATCAATATTTAGTTATCAACAGCCGCATTCCTGTATGTTGAAAACTCGTGCATTCTTTCCGTAAAGCTAAAAACAATGCCGCCCTTTAAGGACGGCACCGATAAAAATCCTATTTTTCCTCGTTCAGTTCGGAAATTATTCTGACAAAGCTGTCAATATCATTAAAGTCACGATATACCGAAGCAAATCTGATATACGCCACCTTATCTATATCCTTCAGCCTGCGCAGTACCAGCTCGCCGATCTCGTCCGACGATACCTCACGTCTGAACTGGTTCTTCAGTTCCTGTACAATATCCTCAACCATTTTTTCAAGGTCTTCGATCTGTACCGGACGTTTCACCGTAGCTCTCGCAAGCCTGTTTATCAGCTTGTCACGATCAAAAGGTTCAATGGTATTATCCTTTTTCACAACCATAAGCGGTATTGTTTCCACCATTTCATAGGTCGTAAAACGGCACTTGCACGACAGACATTCACGTCTTCTGCGAATTTTATTTTCCGCAGGGCGACTGTCTATTACCTTGCTGTCCTCATATCCGCATTCCGGGCATTTCATCTGTTTTCCTCGCTTTCGCTCTGATCCTCACGGTTTCCTTTTCCATATTCCTGTATTTATGTATTTTAACACACTTTCGCAGCTTTTTCAAGCGTTTTCTGTAATCAAAGACCCATCTTATACTTATCGTATATCTTTTTCATATTATTCACACATACAGCAAGTTCGTCATAGCTGCTGTAGTTCTCACGGTAAAGCTCGACTATCATTGCTTTATCGTACTTTATTTTTTCAAGTTCGCTGAAAAGACGGTTGAAGTTAAAGCTGCCCTTTCCTATCGGCAGGCAATCGCAGCCTGCGTTGCCGTCGCTTACATGAAGATGTACGACCTTGTCACCTATTATATCCAGAAGCCTGAACGGATCTACATTGCTCCTTCTCGCCTGTTTTAGATCTACAACAAATCTGACCTCGTCGCCGAGTTGTCCGATCATATCCTCGATAAATCTTACACTGCTGCTCTTGCAGTAGCAGATGTTTTCCTGTGCCACCGTAACACCGAATTCTTTTGCGAGGCGGAACAGACGCAGATAACGTTCCATGTACCTTTCATCAGGTACCTTTGAACTTAGGATAGCTCCGTGCAGGACAAACACACCCGCACCGATCTCCGCCATAACCTCAAAATACCTCTTGTAAATATCAATCAGATATTCGGTTCTGCGTGGATAATCGCCGAAAAGGAACAGCGTTTCCATAGGCGAAGAAAACGGATGCATGGATATTACGTTCATTCCGTATTCACCGATGATCCTTCTTAGTTCAACAAGCACCTGCCCTTCAAGCTCGTCTATCGAATTTACGAATATCTCAACATTTTTTACACCCCGCTCGGCAAGCTCATAAAGAGCCTTTTCTGTTTCAAGAGGGTACAGACAAGCCGTTGATACGCCAATATCCATTTTCATTACTTCCTTTCTGAAAATCAGCCCGCCAGAGAACAAATGTTCCCTATTATTGATATGATTAGCGGTAATACATACACCGCCGCCAGCACAGCAACAAGCAATGCGTAAATGCCGATCCTGCACAGACCTTCCGCCTTATCGGCAATTGCCGTTATCTTTTTGCGGAATATAATGTACAGCGCCAGTGCCGCAAAGCCTGCGACGCTCAGCACAATACCCGGTTTAAGCCCCTTCGGGCAGAAGCTTATGGCTATATCGTTTTTGCCTTCCTCCAGCTTTACCGCCATAAAGCCCGACATAGAACGGTATATCTCAGCTGGCTTTCCGTTTATCGTTGCAGAAAATCCGTCGTCATACGGCACCGACAAAAACAGCCACTGACCGCTCTTTGCGTTGTCTGCCGTTCCGCTTATATTTCCACCGTCAACCTTAAGATCGGCGGTTTTTGTTTTATTGATAGCTTTTTCCAGCTTGCCGAGCGACAGTCCGTAAATACCGTAGCTTGAGCAATAAGTGCTTTCGTTTACGTCAACATCTATACTTACCTTCTCATTTTCGAAAGTACCGAGATATAAAAGTCCGTTGCTGTCTTTATTCGGGAACGACAGATCCTGCTTGATGCCGTTTACATATATTGCAAACGAACCGTTGATATGCTCGTTGATATTTCTTGCAACAAGATCAAAGCAATCGAAATACAGCGCCTGCTTTTCGCCTATATCCAGCTTGTAGCTGAGCGTTGCGATGCGAGTATCGCTCTTGGGTGTGAAATAATATATCCCGTCATGTTGTGCATACCGAATATTTCTTTCTCCGGTATGCTCATACTCGGTAAACAGCAGTTCGTTACCCGTATCAAGCAGATTCTTTGCAAGATATTCCTGTATAACTATGCGTTCCGCCTTAGGCAGTTCCGTGCATTGTGAGAGATCGCTGTCGGTAACTATTCCGAGCGGAAGATAATATTCGCTCTCATAAATTGAATAGTTCTTGTCACGATAAATCACAGGCTCTCTTGCGCTGAATTTCTCTATATAATATTTTATATTCATAACGGCATCGGTAAGGGCAGTGCCTCCGTTGCCGGTTACCTCCATCCAGTAGGACGAATAGCCGAGCCGTTTCATCGCAAACATATAATCCTCCGATGTAAGCGAGGTGTAATGTGCGATGGTGGGATAGCCCAGTCCGCCTATAAGATTTGCGTCAAAATATTTCTTAGGCCACTGCGTCAGCTTCACCCTGTAAAAATCATCGTCCTCGGGGATTTTTCCTTCAAGTTCTATCGCATTGTTGTACTTGACGGGAGTATATGCCGATGCGCCAATATACACGTTTGCGTTGAAAACGCTCTCGGCTACAACAATTACAGCCAGTACAGAACAAACCGATTTGAAAGTGAGCTTCTTGAAAACGCCGAAAGCCATAGTCAGAACATACAGTGCCGTAAATCCGCAGAAGATAATTAAAAGCAGGATGAATGACTCCGAGCTTCCCCACAGTGTCGAAACATACGAATCCAGGTCGTATCTGCAGTTACAGTAGTACCATATCGTAAAACCGAAATAGATAACGCCGGCGGCAGTTATTCCGATAAGATAGGGCTTTTTATTCTTTTGCGCATAATCATCAGGCTTTGTATGCGACAGCTTCACCGCCGCAAAGGTCAGCATCATAAGCGTAGTCATATAGCCGTACCGCATAGGGAATGCCATATAGTCGCCCGTGTGCCACATCTTGTTTATCGGCTCAAACACTACCGGCAGAAGCGTAAGGAACGAAAGCAGCGCATAGAATCTGCTGTTCTTGCTCTTTCTGCGCAGAAAATACACGATGAAAGCCGCAACGGAAAATCCCGTACAGAAAATAAGCGGCAGATTTGTATATATCCCTGCAAATACCGCAGAATCAAACAGACCCTTGAGTATGTTCGCACCTCTTGCGGATGAAAGATACTGCGCAAAGCTCGGAAGCCATACAACAGCGGAAATCAGCGCCGCTATACCGCAGCCTATGATAAACCTCGGCGCAATGCCCTTTGTACTGCCCTTTTTTCTGTTAAGAAAAATGTAAACGCCGAAATACAGTATCGTGAACAATACCACCATATAGCTGAGATAATAATTCAGCACCAGCATTCCGACAAGACAGAATATAAGACCGCCTGTGCGTTTACGCTTCACAAGCGAATTGAACGCTATCAGCAGCAGCGGGAAGAAGTACATTACATCGAGCCATACCGTGTTCTGATAGAACAGCATAGAGTAACCGCTGAACGCATACATAACGCTGAAAAGCGCCGAATATGTCACATCCAGCTTTTTATGGCAGGTGCGGAAGTACGCATTTGCGGTTATCGCACAGACAGCCATTTTCATAAGCGTCATAATGTTCATGAACAGCATCATGTCCGCCTTGTCGACAAACGCAACAAGAAGCGAAAACGGGCTTGATATAAAGAACAGGAACACACCGAGGAAATTCATTCCGCCGGCATTCTGCCAGTTGAATAAGAAATCCCCTTTGCCCTCAAGTATGTCCTTGAAGTCAAGCAATAAAGGAAGCACCTGCTGGTGCATATCGCACCATGCGAGCGTTTTATCTCCGAACGGATAAAGCCCGCTGCCCGCAAATACCGCAAGTCCTATGACAATTACCGCTATCGGCGGAATTATCAGCGTCAGCAACAGCTTCGGACTGCGTATAAGTTTACCGATATGTGTTGTGATTTTTTTAGTAATATCTCTTTTCAAAATATCCTCCGGGATTTTTAAAAATCTCTCCCATTTGGTTTTTATGAATATCTGTCTAAATTCAAAAGCCGCAAAGACTTTATGTGCTATGCGGCTTTTATTTTTGATTGAATTATCAGCCGCAGGTGATTATACCATGAGCTTCTTTGTGTCTACCGTACCCTTTGAAGCAAGATTCTTTGTATCCTTCTTGCTTTCGCCGTTTCCAGCATTTGTATAATTCTTGCCGTGCTTCTCCTGCCAGAGTACCCACAGGGGACCCGATATGCACAGTGAAGAATAGGTACCGCAGATAAGACCTGCCATCATAGGAATAGCAAATGTCATTATCGAGGTTACGCCGCAGATTGCGCATACAACGCAGATTGCGAGTACGGCAAAGGCTGTGGTAACAGTTGTGTTTACAGAACGCGTTATCGACTGAGTGATACTCATATTAACAAGTTCCTTGAGTGAAAGCGAGTTGCCGTAAAGGTTACGGTTCTCTCTGATACGGTCATATACAACGATTGTATTATTGATAGAGTTACCGAGTACGGTAAGAACAACCGCCATAAAGTTTGCGTCGATCGGGAAACGGCAGAACACGAATACCGCATAAACCATGAAGCAGTCGTGAACAAGGGCTACCAGCGCAAACACACCTGCCGAAAGGCCGCCGATTTTCTTGAATCTGAACGCAATATAGATTACAAGCAGTACAAACGAGAATAATACCGCAACAAGGCACTTAAGGAAGAACTCCGTACCTGATGTGGGGTTGACATCCTGGCTGTTTACAAGCGTAAGGCTGTTATCCTTGAAGGTCTGCTGGAGCTTATCCGATAAAGCTGTCTGCTTATCTGCAGTAAGTCCCTCTGAAGACGAGAATGAGATTTCAACGACTTCAAGCGAGCTGTTCATCGAAGAACCTGTAGTTACCGTAACAGCACCGTAATTTTCGCCCTCAACCGTCTTCTTTACCGCATTTGTGTCAATTTCGCCGGTATAGCTGTAGGTCAGCATTGTACCGCCCTTGAATTCAATAGCCATTTCAACGCCGAATATACAGTTGAAAATAACCGTAATTACAGCAATGACGATCGGTATCAGAAAGAGTATCTTTCTGTATCCTATAAAATCAAATACTTTTTTGTTATTCATTTTGAAGCACCGCCTTCCGTTGCGGCAGCCTTTTCAGCGGCACGCTTCTTTGCAGATTTTCCGCCGTAGAGAGCGGGATTTCTGAATATCTTGAATCTGGAAAGCGACATTGTCATAAGTCTTGTCGCAAATATGCCGAACAGGAAGTTCAGTATTACGCCGACCATCAGAGTGTAGCCGAATGAGTAGATAGTACCCTCTGTCGAAGCACCGAACATAAAGAATACCGGCTTCAGTATAGTAGACGCAAGGCTGTCGGGAGTACCGAAAGCACCCATAAGTATGATAGCAACGATAATCATTGTGATATTACCGTCAAATACCGCACTGAACGCTCTCTTATAGCCTGTAGCTATCGCTGTGTCTATCGTCTTGCCGCTGTTTATTTCTTCCTTTATACGCTCACCCGTGATAACGTTAGCGTCAACGCCCATACCAACCGCAAGAATGATACCTGCAATACCTGGTATTGTCAGCGTAAAGCTGTTCGAGAACGGGAAGAAGCCTGTTATAGCACAGAACGTACCTGCAACCTGTCCGATAAGACCGATAACGGCAACTACACCGGGCAGTCTGTACAGTGCAATCATGAATATCATTATAAGTGCAAATGCGATAACGCCGGCGATTGCCATAGCGTCACGGGCACCCGTACCGAGCGTGGGAGAGATAGTGCTGAAGCTCGATGTTTCCAGCTTGAACGGTAACGCACCGCCGTTTATCTGGTCTGCAAGCGCCTTAGCCTCATCAGCCGTAAAGTTACCGCTGATAGTAGCCTCACCGCCGCCGATTTCCTCTTTGACAGAAGCTGTGGATATGCACTTGTCATCCATATATGTCGAAATGTATCCCTTTGATGATGCGAGTTTCTTTGTAGCCTCTGCAAACTTATCCTTGCCGCTGTCCTTCAGCTTTAAGGATACCATATACTCATATTCCTTGCTGTTTCCGCTCTTGAGCTGATATACGGCAGAAGCCTTTTCAACGTCCGAGCCGGAAATGATAAGGGGCAGATCCTCGTATGTCTGACCGTCGGAAAGCGATTTTTCCGAGCCTTCTCTGAAGGTGAGCAGTGCGGTAGCACCAAGCTCCTTTACAGCCGCTTCCGGATCAAAGCTGTCATCCTCAGCCTGCCACGGGAAACGCACGATTATCTTATCGCTGTTATAATCAACATAAACCTCATAGTCTGTTATGTTGTTTGCAACAAGTCTTGTTTCAACGATCGACTTTGCCGCATCGACCTCTTCATTGGTCGCATCGTAATCTGCCGGTGACGTAAAAGTAACGTCAACACCGCCTCTGATATCAATACCCCAACGAATATCACTTACACCTCTTATAATAGTGCTCGTGAAATCGCCGTACTGGGTATGAACACCGAAAAATACTATGCCTGTAAATGCCAGTATAACCGCCAGCACTATAAAGAACACAGGCTTTGCCACTCTTTTCAAATGTTTCACTCCGTTTCTGTGCCTCAGCACATCCTGTTAATTTATACATTACAGTATTATACTATAATGATTTCGATTAGTCAAGAAATAGTAAAGAATTTCTGCAATTTTCACAATCCGTTCATTATACGGAAAGCTCAGCCTTTTCTCCGAGAACGTCCTTATTCTTTTCAAGGACAGGCTTTATGCACCTGTCAAGGAATGCGCTCACCTGGCTTGCGCTTCTGCCCGTGTAATTTTCGGGAATGAGCTTTGCCTCGATTTCTTCCTTTGTTGTCATGAAGTCGGGGTCTGCGGCGATTCTGTCAACGAGGTCGTTTTCTCCGCCCTCTTCTTTGATAACCTTACCTGCGGCAATGCTGTGCTGTCTTATCTTCTCGTGAAGCTCCTGTCTGTTTCCGCCCTTCATAACTGCGTCCATCATAATGTTTTCCGTTGCCATGAAAGGAAGCTCCTTCATTACTCTTGCACGGATAACCTTAGGATATACGACCAGTCCGTTTGTGATATTCAGCATAATGTTCAGTATAGCGTCTGTTGCAAGGAATGCCTCCGCTACTGCGATACGCTTGTTCGCACTGTCGTCGAGCGTTCTCTCAAACCACTGTGTGCCTGCCGTAAACGCAGGATTAAGAGTATCTATCATAACATATCTTGAAAGCGAGGTTATTCTCTCCGCTCTCATCGGGTTTCTCTTATAAGGCATAGCCGAAGAACCGATCTGATTCTTTTCAAAAGGCTCCTCGATTTCCTTGAAGTTTGCAAGGATACGCAGATCGTTCGAGAACTTCGAACAGCTCTGAGCAATACCGCCCAGTACGTTTACTATTCTGCTGTCAACCTTTCTTGAATAGGTCTGACCGCTTACGGGTACGCACTCCTTAAAGCCCATCTCCTCAGCTATCATCTGCTCCAGCTTTTCTATCTTTTCCTCATCGCCGTGGAACAGTTCCATAAAGCTCGCCTGAGTGCCTGTAGTACCCTTCTGACCGAGCAGTTTCAGATTACCCATCTGATACTCAAGATCCTCAAGATCCATCAGAAGTTCGTTCATCCACAGCGTAGCACGCTTGCCTACGGTAGTCAGCTGTGCAGGCTGTAAATGTGTATATGCAAGACAGGGCATATCCTTATATTTATCCGCAAAAGAAGCGAAGTTCGAAAGAACGTTGACGAGCTTTCTGTGTACTATCTTCATAGCGTCACGCATTACGATAACATCGGTGTTGTCGCCTACATAACAGCTTGTAGCGCCTAAATGGATTATGCCCTCGGCCTTCGGACAGCACTTTCCGTATGTATGAACGTGCGCCATAACATCGTGGCGGAGCTTCTTCTCCTCCTCAGCCGCATAAGCAAAGTCAATATCATCAATATGCGCCTCAAGCTCGTCGACCTTTTCCTGCGTTACCTGCTCAAGTCCGAGTTTCATTTCCGCTCTCGCAAGCGCTACCCACAATCTGCGGAATGTCGAAAACTTCTTCTGTGCGGAGAATGTAAACTGCATTTCCTCGCTTGCATATCTCGTACAGAAAGGGCTTTCGTAAGTTTCATAATTTGTCATTATAAATAACCGTCCTTTTCATCGGATTTTTTACTTTCATGTGTCATCTGTATCTGCCGCCTGTATCTTTGACGCATACGGCGCTTCATCTGCACATACCGACACATTTTATATTGTATCACAAATTGTCCGTGTTCGCAATAGCAAACGTCATTTTTTCTCAAAACTCACCTTTCCGTATATCATTCAGCCGCTCCACCTCACCCTACGGCAACATCGACCACAACCGCTCTGTTTCACCCTACGGTCACATCGGCCATAGCCGCTCCGCTTCACCCTACGGCCACATCGACCACAGCCACTCCGCTTCACCCTACGACAACATCGACCACAGCCACTCCGCCTCACCCTACGGCAACATTGACCACAACCGCTCCGCTTCACCCTACGGTCGCATTGACCATAGCCGCTCCGCTTCACCCTACGGCCATATCGACCACAACCGCTCCGCTTCACCCTACGGTCGCATCGACCATAACCACCTTGCTTCACCCTACGGCAACATCGACCACAGCCGCTCCGCTTCACCCTACGGCAACATTGACCATAGCCGCTCTGCTTCACCCTACGGCAACATCGACCACAGCCGCCTCGCTTCACCCTACGGTCACATCGACCATAACCACCTTGCTTTTGCCCTACGGTCATATCGACCACAGCCGCTCCACTTCGCCCTACGGCCACATCGACCACAACCGCCTCGCTTCACCCTACGGCCACATCGACCACAACCGCCTCGCTTCACCCTACGGCAACATCGACCACAACCGCTCCGCTTCACCCTACGGTCGCATCGACCACAACCGCTCTGCCTCACCCTACGGCAACATCGACCACAGCCACTCCGTTTTCGCTCTACGGCAACATCAACCACAACCGCTCCGCTTCACCCTACGGCAACATCGACCACAACCGCTCTGCTTCACCCTACGGCAACATCGACCACAACTTGTCATTTCGCATAACAAAGCCGTTTAAACAGTTCCGCCGAAAATTTTTCGTATTTTTTTAAAAAAGCCCTTGACAAATACCCGAAAACCGTGTATAATGTTTACTGTTATCTGGGTGTGGCGCAGATTGGTAGCGCGCTACCTTGGGGTGGTAGAGGCCGCAGGTTCAAATCCTGTCACTCAGACCAGTTAAAAACCGCTTGATTGTCAAAATCAAGCGGTTTTTTGTTTGCCGTTTTATCTCTTATATAAGCAAGCTCTACGAATATATTCTATTAAATATAGCACCCTCCCAACCCGACATCTCCTGCCTATGCACTTATTCAAACAGTTTCGCTTTCTTTTTCCTTTTCTCCGTCTTTATACCTCCGGTCGCCGTTCTCCCTGTCATACGCCTTCACCGAATATTCGCTGACATTCTTTACCGTTTCGCCGTCTATCTGCAATGCGGCAGGTGAATCAAACCGCACTGTGATTTCCTTTCCGGTCAGCACCTCTACCATCTCGGTATGGCTGATATGCTCCCCCTTGAAAATTGAAGGGAACACCATAAGCGTTTTCAGCTTTCCACTGCCGTGCATCACAACAACCGACAGCTTCCCCTCGGGATTGTTTCTGTCCTGTTGCGGAGCGGTCATCATACCGCCGCCGTAAAACCTGCCGTTCATTGTCGGCGCAAGCCATACCTTCTTATAGCTGTACTCCCTGCCGTCAACGTTTATAACCGCATTCGCCGGTCTGAAATGAAACAGCAGACCTTTAACCGCAATAGATGTATAATTTATGGGCTTGTCGGATTTTTCTCTCAGCTCATCGCCCGTTTCACAGCAATATCCGTCAATACCGTAGCCTATAGCATTGATAAACCGTGAGCTTTTGCCGTTTACCGTTACAATAGGCAGATTTCTGACATATTCATTTATCCTTACAGGCTCACAGCCCTGCTCCATGCCGAGATCACGCAAAAAATCATTTCCGCTTCCCGTACCGTAATAATACAGCGGATTTTCATAAGGATACCCGTCGCTGTCGTTTATAAAACGGTTAAGCGTACCGTCACCGCCGCACAGCACAATATCGCTTTCGGGCGAAATACTGTCAAAAAATGTGCCGTATCCGCTTATCTGCGTCATATTGCAATATTTCAGTTCATCGTCCTTGTATATTTCCGTCAGCTTTTGTGCAAGCTCTGTTCCTTTTCCATTGCAAGATAAAGGATTATACAGTATGTATTTCACGCTCATGTATGCCCTCCCCTTAAAACCGACAGCCGATTACTTATGATGTTATCGGTCCTTTGGCTCTTTCGGTTTTTTAGTCTTTTGGTCCTTTTGGTATAGTATAACAAATTTAAACGGATTTTGCAATATATTGTTGTAATTTGTCAACACTTCAGATGAAAAATTGTATAAGTTGTTGCTTGTAAGCATCCGTGCCTCGTCAGCCGCACCAAAAATAATACCCCGCTTGTTGAGCGGGCAAAAGTGTAGCGGGGTTGTCGAATCGTGCTTGCTCTGTTGGTTTCGCATCGTGCGAAACTTTGGGCAAGCACTATCACGCATCCTTGCGTTTGCGGTCGTTGGGGTCGCTGCATCTGTGCATCGACAGCCATTTGTGCCGTTGCATCTGTGCAATGACAGCCATTTGTGCCGTTGCATCGTGCAACGGCTCTGTGTGGCTGTCTTTATGCATCCTTGCATAACGGCTTTGTGTGGCTGTCTTTATGCATCCTTGCATAACGGCTTTGTGTGGCTGTCATTATGCATCCTTGCATAACAACTAAGTGCGGCTGACTTTAAGCATCCTTGCTTAAAACTTTGGGCGTTCATTTTATAAGGCATCCGTGCCTTACCCGCACCGTGCGGGTTCGCCCCCCAGCACCAAAAATAATACCCCGCTTGTTGAGCGGGCGAAAGTGTAGTGGGGCGGGGTTGTCGAATTGCGGTCGTTTGGGTCGCTGCATCGTGCAGCGACTTTGTGCGACCGCTATCGTGCATCCTTTGCACGTTTATGAACGCTTTGTTGGTTTCGCATCGTGCCTCGTCAGCCGTTTGGGTTGCCACATCGTGTGGCAACTAAGTGCGGCTGCCTTTAAGCATCCATGCTTAAAACTTTGGGCGTTCATTTTATAAGGCATCCGTGCCTTACCCGCACAGTGCGAGTTCGCCCCCCAGCACCAAAAAAAGCAGGGCTATGCCTGTTTGTGGTAGCGGAAGTGTGGCGGGGTGTCGAATTGCGGCCGTTTGGGTCGCTGCATCGTGCAGCGACTTTGTGCGACCGCTATCGTGCATCTATGCACGACCCGCACAGTGCGAGTTCGCCCCCCGGCACCAAAAAAGCAGGGCTATGCCTGTTTGTGGTAGCGGAAGTGTGGCGGGGTGTCGAAT
>ERZ780167.3220-NODE-3220-length-11905-cov-3.443207_pt1 | contig 11905 bp, 6 predicted proteins | sample MGYA00510982_ERZ780167 | MGnify/ENA primary metagenome ERZ780167 (study PRJEB29588, sample SAMEA2146107) | human gut metagenome | biome: human gut; feature: human-associated habitat; material: faeces | place: Denmark | collected 2008/2010 ... | reverse complement strand
GAGGCGCGGTAGAGGGAGTCCGGGCCCATGGCATCGAGCAGCTGGTAGTATTGCAGGTCCTGGGTGGAGAAGGTCTTGGCGTCGGCGTCGTTGTAGTTGCCCTGGAGGCGGAGCGTGACGTTGCGTCCGTTGGCCGAGAGCTTGCGGTTGACCTGCAGCGAGGCCTGTGCCGAGGTGTTGTCGCCATAGGTCACGGTCGTGTTGCGCTGGCGGTTGACCAGGGTGCCCTGGGCCTGCATGGCCGCAAGCAAGTCTTCGGCGAGCGGGTCGTCGCCCTGGGCATAGGGATCTTCGGAGAAGGTGGCCGAGGTGCTCACGTCGAGGCCGTCGCTCTTGCTGAGCTGCAGGCTTGGCCGGAACATCACGTTCCACATCGAGTCGGGGGTCCACTCCAGGCGGAAGCGCCCGTCCCAGCTGTTGGACCGCGTGTACTGCTGGCTGATGCGGCGCGTGTAGGCGTGCTGCGAGGCCAGGAAGTTGTCGGAGAAGACCTTGGCGCGGAGGTCGCCGTTGCTATGGTTCCAGCGCAGGGATCCGTCCCATTGCCAGGTCTTGCCGTTGTCGTAGTTCATGTTGATGCCCGCCATCTTGGTGTTGTTGAGTCCCTGGCGGGTCTGTCCGAATCCACCCCGTCGGCCTCCACCAAACATCATGTCGCCGACGTTGTTGGCCGAGAGGAAACCCATCATGCGGAAGTTGTCCTTGAAGTAGGCCGCCATGCCGCGCTCGCTATAGCGCCCGTGGTTGCCCATGGAGAGATTGATGTTGGAGAAGAATCCTTTGTTCATGCCTTTCTTCATGCCGAAGTCGAGCACGGTCTGCTCCTCGCCGTCGTCGATGCCCGTGACGCGGGCCAGGTCGCTCTTCTGGTCGTAGGCCTTCACCTTGTCGATGATGGCGGCGGGGAGGTTCTTCATGGCCGTCTTGGTGTCGCCGGTCATAAACTCCTTGCCATCGACGAGGATCTTCTTCACCTCCTTGCCGTTGATCTTGATCGACCCGTCGTCGCCTATCTCTGCGCCGGGCAGCACCTTGACCAGGGCCTCGACGGTCGATCCCTCTGCCACGCGGTAGGCGGAGGCGTTATACTGGAAGGTGTCGTTCTTGAGCACGACCTTCGGGGCCTGGGCGGCGATCGTCACCTCGCGCAGCACGTGCTCATCGGCTTGGAGCGTGAGGGCGCCGACCTCCTTGTCCTTGCCGCCAGCGACCACGACGTCGTGGCAGAGCGTGCGCATACCGACGAAGGAGACCTTGAGGATGTAGCGGCCGTCGCGCGGGGCGGCGAGCGCAAAGCGGCCTGTGTCGTCGCTCGTCGTGCCCGAGACGTAGGTGCTGTCCGATCCCAGCAGCTGGACGACGGCGTAGCCGAGGGGCTGCTTGTGCTGGCCGTCGATGAGCGTGCCCGAGACGGTCTGTGCCTGGGCCGAGACGCCCACCAGGGCCAGGAGTGCCACCAGGACTATACTGACTCTCTTTCTTATATCCATCTTGCTCTTGTGTAGTTACTATTGTTTTGCTCTTGTTCTTGCTTTTGCTCTTGTTCTTGCTTCCTATCTATCGCTTTGTCCTGTCTTAGGACGCGCCAGCGCCCCGATGGTTTAAAATGCATCCGTTTTTCCTTTATGTCCTTACAATCTTGCACACTACGGCGGGTGGATGCGCAAGAACGGAAGCCGAAATGTGTATTATTGTTAAAACAACCAGCTTTTGACCGTCGTTACGACGAAAAATGATAATTTTGTATAGAATAAGAACAGACAAAGAAAGGAAACAGATATGGAACAGAGAATCATCCTATCAGATCGTTTCGAGAGCGATCTCGCGCTGTGTATCTCCGAGTGTGAGCACGATGGCATCTTCGTCATCTGCGACACCAGTTCTCATCGCTTCTGCTGGAGCGAGATGGCCCACTTCCCCACCCTGCGCCAGGCAGAGGTGATCACGATCGTCGATGGCGACGCCAACAAGAACCTGCGCCAGCTCACGCGCGTCTGGGAGCGACTGCAGAAGGGCGGAGCCAACCGCCACTCGCTCGTCATCAATCTCGGCGGCGGCATGGTGACGGACCTCGGCGGCTTCGCGGCAGCGACCTTCAAGCGGGGCCTCAGTTTCATCAACGTCCCCACCACGCTGCTGGCCATGGTCGATGCGAGCGTGGGAGGCAAGACGGGCATCAACTTCGGGGGAATGAAGAACGAGATCGGCACCTTCCAGGATGCTTCCCGCGTCATCATCAATACCGACTGGCTCAAGACGCTCGACACGGACGACCTTCGCAGCGGCTATGCCGAGATGCTGAAGCACGGTCTCCTCGACAGCCAGGAGCGATGGGCCCGACTCGTCGGCTTCGACCTCTCGCAGCCCGACTGGCACGAGCTGGCCAAGATGATCGAGGCGAGCATCGACATCAAGCTCCGCTACGTCAGGCGCGACCCGCTGGAGAAGGACATCCGCAAGTCGCTCAACCTCGGCCATACCTTCGGCCACGCCATCGAGGAGTGGTCGCTCAGCCGCCAGGCGCTGCCCCACGGCCATGCCGTCGCCTTCGGACTGGTCTGCGAACTCTATCTCTCTACGCTCCGCACGGGCTTCCCCACGGAGCAGATGCAGCAGACCGTGCGCTTCGTACGCGAGTTCTACGGCACGCCGGCCATCAGTTGCCAGGACTACGACGAGCTCGTCACGCTCATGCACCACGACAAGAAGTCGCACCACGGAGAGATCCGTTCCGTGCTCCTGAGTGGTTTCGGCCGGCCCATCATCGACCAGACCGTCGGCGACGAGGAGGCTCGCCAGGCGCTCGACTTCCTTCGCGAGGGGGCCTAAAGCGCTCTCCCTCCCTCTTGCTTCGACCTGAGGCCCTGCCTGCCTCGGGCTGTGCCACGCCCCACGTGGTTCAAGATTTCCCTTCCGAGACCCGTCTCTCAGAGGGGGATTTTTCTATACCACAGTTTCTTTTCTTCCATGATTTTCTTACTGGTTTAAGTTGTCGAAATGATTGCCTATCTCTCTATTTTCAGAAGCCAGTCGATAGCGGAGCAGACATGAATGCTTTTGCCTTCTACCACAATATCACGCGTCGGAGTCATCGCTATGAGCGTCAGATTGTCACAACGCAATGCCGTCGAGGCTTTCACAAGCGAGCTCGTCTCGCGGTTGAAGGTCTTTGTGCTGTCGATGTCGTATGCCACCTGTATCAGTTCCACGGCTTTGTCTTGGTTGCACACTACAAAATCCACCTCTTTGGAGCGAGGCGACTCTTTGTAGTAGTATATGTCCAAGAAGTCGTTGCTACACCTGCGCAGCAGTTCTATATAGACAACATTCTCCAAGCGCCAACCAATATTTTCGGGCGCAAAAGAATTTTCACGATTGTTCTGCAGCCCACAATCCACGATATACGCCTTTGCGTTTCTTATGCGTTCTTTGCTCTTGAAGGAATGCTTGGTAAGCAATTGTATGAGAAATGCCTGGCGCAAATAATCCACGTATTTCTTTGCCGTTTGATCCGTTATCTTCAACAATTGAGAGATGCTATCGTAGTTGACCTCCTGGCACACATTGTTGATCAGGTGGTTGGCTATTTTCCGCAGGGCGTCCGTGTTGCGGATTTTGAAACGTTGCTGTATGTCTTTTGTGATGATGGCCTCCATGAGGCTCTGTACGTATCCACGCTTATTGCGCAAGTTCTGCATTTCCGGAAAACCTCCATCATTGATATAGTCAATAAATGCCGCTTTCTTTTCGGCCTCAGCTTTGGTTGTGATGCCACGAGTGTCGATGCGACGGAAACAACAATATTCTCGAAAAGAGAATGGGAACAAATGGATTTCATTGTAACGGCCCGTCAAATGTGTTGCCAACTCTCCACTAAGCAGTTTGGCATTACTTCCCGTTACCACAACGTGTAGATTGGAACGTAGAAGACGATTGACAAACAAATGCCATCCATCAACATTTTGTATCTCATCGAGAAAGATGTACTGTATATCAGTACCATATACCTGATAGACACAAGAGAGTACCGTATTCAGGTCTTCTGTTTGCAATTTTGCAAAACGGTCGTCATCAAAGTTGGCATAGCCATAGTTGACGCGATGCTCCAAAAGCACCTTATGACAAAGGGTCGATTTACCACTTCGCCTCACTCCTATCACGACTTGTGCAAGGGGACTGTCAAATTCAAACAAACTCTCCTCGTTCCGCTTTACCCATTGTTCGGGATGATAGTTGCCGACATATTCTTTTTGCTCTGTCAACACTTGAAGCATGATTCTTTCTTCCACCATAACCGTAAGCTTATTGATCTATTCAAGTGCAAAAATACTGAAAATATTGAAAACGAGCAATTTAGCGACTTTAAAATTCGCTAAAATGCAGATTTCTGACCTTTCTATCACGCTAAAATGCAGATTTCGCCTCGTTCTATCACGCTAAAATGCAGGTTTTTGATCTTTCTATCACGCTAAAATGCAGATTTCACGTCGTCCTATCACGCTAAAATGCAACAGACCGTCGGCGACGAGAAGGCTCGCCAGGCGCTCGACTTCCTGCGCGAGGAGACGTAGGGGATTTCTCTTCTCTCTTTGGGGCTGAGGGGGGGCGCCTGGCCTGTCACAGGTTGGACCCGCCCTTTGTGTGTCAGTATGTCAAAGACCGTGGAGACTTAGATTCTGCAGGGGAGGCGGACGTCTGCCGTGGCCAATCGGGAGGCGGGCCTACCCAAGAATCGTGTTCATGCTGCAAAGTTAAGTCTTTCTGCCAACCCAGCCGTGCGATACGATGCGATTGGGTGCGATTGGGTGAGATAACGTGAGATAACGGGTGATGAGGGTGGAATGAGACGCAAGGAGACGGAAATACCCTGCTATCGAAGCTTCGAGCAAATGGCTGGGGCCAGCGAGGGGAAGGGCCATCACAGAAAGGGCCTAAGAGAGGAGGACATCCTTGGAAGGGAAGGGCCTTGGAGAGAAGAGGCATCACAGCACTTGAGAAGCCTCGGAGAAAGAAGAGCGTTCCAGTTGTTCCAGTATTCCAATTAATTTCGAGACACCCCCATTTTCTCTTATTATCTATAACTACTTAATAACTAATTAGTTATATAGTATATATAGGGGTAATAGGATTTTGCATACCCTCAAAAAATAACTGGAACAACTGGAACTGGAACAAAGCCCAAACACTCTTTTCTCTCTAAAAGGCTTATTACCAACAGATTATCTCTTTCTACTACTTTACTTTCACCTCTATATTCGACAACATAGTCGATATGATAGCCGATAAAAGCCGAAGAAAATGGGGTAAAATAGGTCTCGCAAGGCTTACTTTCCGGTCTTTAGCCCGCAGAATTAACTACGAAAGTGGTACATCAAAATCAAGGCTTCACCACGATTTGAGGATATCTTTTTCACAAAAACGCATGTTGAAAAGAAAAACCAAGGGCAAACAATCAAAAAACGATCGCATGAAAAAGGGAAAAATGGTTCATCCGAAAAATAGCGTGTCAGGGTTGTTTGCGTTGTTTCGATGCAGCCTGCTGAGTAGGGAAACAACAAGAACAATAAGTACAACGTATAACAACGCTTTCGATAAGCCATGCGTAAAACCGAGCTCGCTCGAGTTTTGCCGTGATCAGAAAGAATAGCAGGAGAACGTTCCTGTAAGAGCTTGTAGCCTGTCCGGCAATAGCAATAAGATGCGCTACCCCGAAGAAATCCCGAAGGCTTACCGAAGAAAGGGAATAAGACAGAAGAGGACAAAAGAGGGCAGAAGACACGAGGAGAAGACGGCAGGAGGGAGGAAGCTTTCCCCCCACCAAAAGCGCGTTATTACCATTCCAAGACTGGCGAACAAACAAGACTTAGAGATTGACACAGATCAAGAACGGGGGGGGGGTAAGACAGGCTTTTGGAATGAAAACAATACAAATTAACGGATAAAAAGTTGGCAGTTTAGAGAAATTACACTAATTTTGCGCCGTCAAAATGGAGACAAGGCCCGGATCGGTCGTTTTTAGGCAGATCTTCGCGCCACACACACCATAGAGACGCAAAGGAGGGAAGGATATCTTCAGGATACGCCAGTGGCTTGATTGACCACAACCACCCATTATTACCATTCGACAAGGACTTAGCAAACAGAGTAGCTTCTATCACCATAGGAGCCGACTCTGCAGCGCCATGCCCTTCGGACAGAGAAATAAATCAAAACAAGTTTATACACAGGATCAATTTTTATGAGAACTACAACATTGCAATCTTCCAAGGCATCATCCAGCCTTTGGAAACTTTTCGCAGCCCTGCTACTCGTGTGGATTCTTGTCCCCATAGGGCAGGCTTCGGCACAAAATAAAGCGACTGCAAGCAACGGAACAGAAAATACTATTGGAGGTGTTGACAAACTTTATGGCATTGATCCTTCGTCAAAAATTTGTACAAGCAATGGAACGGCTGAAACTGACGGAAATAAGATTGTGTGTCTGTATAATGTCGGTGCGAAAAAGTTTCTGAGTATTGGTGGTAAGTGGGGTACTCATGCCTCGCTAAATGTTTCACCATATTCCATTTATATGATATGGAATGGCGGTACATCAACGTATTTCCTGCAAAACAAAGTGGAAGGTTCTGGAACTGGCCAATATATGGGAATCTTCAAGGATAAAGATGGGGTAAATGGGGTATTTATGGATAGAAAGGAAAATTGCGCTATCAGATTTGTAAAAGCCAAGGACTATTCAGATAAGAACAAGGTGTATCTCGTCGAAATCAACTCATTCCTTCCAGTTACCCGTTTAGGTTATCTCACTGCTTATCCCAACGATGAGAATAAATTCTGCGATTATGAGACAAACCTGGCAGCAGAGGACACCCCGGAATACAAGAACCAGGAATGGAAGGTCATTACAAAGAATGAGTATTACTTGCTCTTCAACACAGCCCCTGCATATATGGAGTCGGCTGTCGATGCCTCTTTCCTTATCACATGTCCTGATTTCAGAATACATGATATCGGTGCTGCAAACTGGAAAATCGGAGGCGTAAGCTCAACTACTGATGTAAACAGCCACGTGCGTTTCGGAGATGAAACGATGTATAAGACGTATGACAAAGTTAGCAACACCCAAGATGGGGGTTTTACAGGTAGGACTGAGGCCCATCAACAAAAATACGGCAAGCTTTTCTATTGCTACACCAAAGGCCTGCGCGGCGTCAATATCTACCAGGACGTGACGGTACACAAGGCAGGATGGTACCTGCTGCGATGCAACGGATTCAGCACAGCGAACAGTTCGGAGAACATCACTAAGAACGGCAAACCGCTTGCAAACATGTTCATTACAGTGCTCGATGCCAACAACAATCCGATTAAAGAGATATACTCAGCAGCAACTCTCGACGGTATAAGTCAGGGTGATGCATATCAGCTTGCCAAAACACACAATGGCAAGGCATACGAAGGAGCCGGTATCGGACATGCCTTCTTCGAGGGAGAGTATGAGAACCAGGTGCAGATATGTCTCGACAAAGCCCCGAATGGGGAAAAAATATCAGACAAGAATCCTGTTACGCTCCGCATAGGCTTCTACGTAGACCCTACAGACAAGTCGGAGGTTGACGCCAACGAGCTGACTGCCGTGGACAACTTCAAACTGCTTTATGCCGGACCGCGACGCAACCCGGAGCTGATTCTCGACGAGGAATCGACCGACCTGCGCTATCTGACCATGGCGACAGACGAATACAAGAACAGCGTGCTGCATCTGAACCGCAAGCTGAACGACAACATGTGGAACTCGCTCATTCTGCCCGTCGATCTGACATGGGGACAGATGAAGCGTACGTTCGGAGACGCCGTGAAGGTGGCAAAACTTGCGGCGCTGACGGAAAACAGCGTACAATTCGTGACCGTGGAGCCAAAGAACGACGATGACGTGATGGTAACAGCATTCGAGCCATATATCGTCTTCCCGCCATACACACAGGTGAAGTCGACAGCCTACACCGTAGACCGATTCTACACATCAGAGGGCGAGGACAACAGCGAATGGCTGGGCACCAACTACGAGAAATCTAAGGACGAAAACAACCGACTGACGAAGACCATTGATGCCGACCACTACGACATCACGATGGTGTCGCTCAACAGGGAGAAGCTGAATGAGTATGTAAACACCACCAATTGGGAGTCAAAAACAACCTTCTCTGCCACCGGCGGCAACCATGGCACGATGACCTGCAAAGGCACAATGGCGAAGACATACGACAATGGCGAGATAATCTCGGGCAGAGACGACCTCAATGGCGACTTCTTCATGTACAAGGGGAAGCTGATACAGGTGCCGCACGGCAATATGAAAGACGGCAAGCCGTATTCATACGGACTGAAGGCGTTCCGCTGCTGGTTTGAGCTGCCGAGCGACACGCATGTCGGAGGCTCCCTCTCGCTCATGATCGACGGCGTGGAGGATAGCGCCACGAGCATCGACGACATCCACGGCAGCAGCAATAGCACATCCTACAAGCGTGGCATAGAGGGCGTATTCAACATGCACGGACAGATGGTGCGCCGCGACAATAGCCTGGAGGGCTTGCCCAAGGGAATGTATGTAGTAAACGGAAAGAAAGTCATTATCAAATAACAAAACGACAATAACAGCGACACAAAATGAAGAAGATTTATATCGCTCCCAAGATAGACGTGATCATCCTCGACACCCTCTGCGACGCAACCTTAAAGACGTGCAGCGTCTTCAAAGGCAAACTCAACGAAGAGTGCATCAGCCACTTTGATGTGGTCGGCGAGGAGCAGACCAAGACCGGCACCGATTACAAAGGCTTGTGGGGAGAGTCGAACAGCAGCAAGTGGGGCGACGATTAATACTCCCCTCGGCTGCCATAGCAGCTGATCATCTATAAAGGCAAAGGGCTGGATTCCGAATCGGGATCCAGCCCTTTGTCGTGGGAGGGGTATCTATGCGGGAGACCCGCAAACGTTAAGGACAAGAGGCCCTACTCGTAGTGCATGCTCTTGGCAGGATGGATACGGGAGACGAGGAAGGAGGGGACGACGAGGGCGGCAACGCAGACCAGGAGCGTGGCCACGTTGAGGGCCAGGACGATGGGCCAGGAGATCTCCACGGGGACCGTGCTGACATAGTAGGTCTGGGGATCGAGGCGCACGAAGCCCGTGACGTGCTGGAGGGCGATGAGGCCCAGTCCCAAGGCGTTGCCCCAAAGCAGGCCCTTGGCCAGGACGAACGTGGCAAACCACAGGAAGACGTGGCGCACCTGCTGGTTTTTGGCTCCCAGGGCCTTGAGCACGCCAATCATCTGCGTGCGCTCCAGGATGATGATGAGCAGGCCCGAGACCATCGTGACGATCGCCACGGCGATCATAAGTCCGAGGATGAGCCAGACGTTGAGGTCCATCAGCTCCAGCCAGGAGAAGATCTGCGGATTCATCTCCGTGACCGTAGAGGAGGAATAGGTCTCGCCATAGTGGTCGGTGGTGCGGTTGACACGCTTCACGACCTGGTGCTCCACCTCGTCGATCTGGCCGAAGTCGCTCACCAGCATCTCCGCCCCGCTATACTGGTCCTCCTGCCAGCCGTTGAGGCGGTTGGCGGTATAGAGGTCCGTGAAGCACATCTGCTGGTCATACTGCTTGAGGTTGGTCTCGTAGATGCCCGTGATGGTGAAGCGGCGCGTGCGCACCCCTTGGTGGTTGATGAAATAGGCAAAGATGCGCTCCCCACACTTCACGCGCAACTGGTCGGCAATGGTCTTCGAGATGAGCAGCTGCTGCGTGGAGGAGGAGTCGGAGAAATGGGGAATCGACCCCTCCACCATATTTTGGTGGATAAAGGTCGTGTCGTATTCAGGACCGACGCCCTTAAGGGCCACGCCCAGGAAGTCGTCGTCGGTCTTGAGGATGCCCTGTGTCATCGCGTAGCGCTCCACGTGGCGCACGCCCGGTATGGCGCGGAGGACGGTCGTCATGGAGTCGTCCATCTGTATCGGATACTGGTCGGAGGACATCAGGCTGGCGATGTTGGCCACGGTAATATGGCTTCCGAAGCCCACGACCTTGTCGCGGATCGTATGTTTGAAACCGAGGATCACGCTCACCGTGACGATCATCACGGCCAGACCGATGGCCACACCTGCCGTGGCGATGCGGATGGCAGGCTTGGCCACCTTCTGACTTCCAGCTCCCTTGCCGTAGATACGGCGTGCGATAAACAGGGGGAAATTCATAGTGTTTCTATTGAGATGAATGCGTAGCAGACCGGACCACAATCGTCCGGCATCATATAAAGGGAAAGGAGCCGGGAGCCGCTCCTTGGGCGACTCCCCGCTCCCTATAAGGGGAATGCGATAGACTTACTTCACGCGGCCGGGATAAGCCTCCAGGCCCTTCTCCAGGCAGACGAGGGCCTTGCGCAGCTCGTCGCAGCAGAGCACATAGGCCAGGCGCACCTCGTCGAGGCCGGCGCCCTTGGTGCTGTAGAAGCCGCTCGCGGGGGCCATCATGACGGTCTCGCCCTCGTAGGAGAACTCCTCCAGGAGCCAGCGGCAGAACTTCTCGGCATTGTCCACAGGCAACTTGGCGACCGTGTAGAACGCACCCTTCGGCATCGGAGAGAAGACGCCCGGGATCTGGTTCAGACCATTGACGAGGCAGTTGCGACGCTCCACATACTCCTTCTGCACGCCCTCGATATAGCTCTCGGGAGCCTCCAGCGAGGCCTCGGCGATGATCTGACCCATCAAGGGGGGAGAGAGACGGGCCTGGCAGAACTTCAGCACGGCCTTGCGCACCTCGGTATTCTTGGTGATGATGGCGCCGATACGGATGCCACACTCAGAGTAGCGCTTGGAGACGGAGTCGACGAGGATGACGTTGTTCTCGATACCCTCCAGGTGCATGGCCGAGGTGTAGGGCTCGTCAGTATAGATATACTCGCGATAGACCTCGTCGGCGAAGAGGTAGAGGTCGTGCTTCTTCACGATGTCGCGGATCTGCTCCATCTCCTCGCGGGTATAGACATAGCCCGTGGGGTTGTTGGGGTTGCAGATCAGGATGGCACGCGTGTTGGCGTTGATGAGTTTCTCAAACTCCTCGACGGCGGGCAGGGCAAAGCCATTGTCGATGCTCGTGTGGATGGAGCGCACCTTGGCGCCCACCATCAGGGCAAAGGACATGTAGTTGGCATAGGCAGGCTCGGTGATGATGATCTCGTCGCCAGGGTTGAGGGTGGCCATGAAGCCAAAGAGCAAGGCCTCGGATCCGCCCGTGGTGACGATGATGTCGTCGGGCACCAGATTGATGTTGTGCTTGGCGTAGTAGCCCACGAGCTTGTTGCGATAGCTCTCAATGCCCTGGCTGGGCGAATAGGCCAACACTTTGGCATCGACCTTCTTCAGAGCGTCGAGACCACATTGCGGCGTATGCACGTCGGGCTGGCCGATGTTCAGGTGATAAACTTTCGTGCCGCGCGCCTTGGCTGCATTGGCCAGGGGTGCGAGCTTGCGGATAGGCGATTCGGGCACAATAAGGCCACGTGCTGAGATTTCCGGCATAATTCTTTAGTTATTTAATACGGTTGCCCCGATTGCACGGGGATTGACTCTTGTGTATGAAACTTGTATTTTGCCACAAAGTTACACCAATTCGGCCAAACGGCAAAAGCAAAGGCGAAAAACTTTGCCCCCGCGGGTCATTTGTGGGATTTTCTTGCTACTTTTGCATGTCGAAAGCGGTCTCCCCGAGGGGTAGCCACCACTTTTCGGGGCCTATCTCGGCAAGCGGGACGGGCCCACGCAAGACAAGAGATCAGACAAAAAATGAAGTTTCGCAAGTGGTTCAAGAACGGGCTGAAGGCCCAAAAGCTCCTAGCCCA
>ERZ780167.3219-NODE-3219-length-11905-cov-5.775527_pt1 | contig 11905 bp, 10 predicted proteins | sample MGYA00510982_ERZ780167 | MGnify/ENA primary metagenome ERZ780167 (study PRJEB29588, sample SAMEA2146107) | human gut metagenome | biome: human gut; feature: human-associated habitat; material: faeces | place: Denmark | collected 2008/2010 ... | reverse complement strand
ATGGGCTTTTTTCTCCTGTCATCCGTGTAATGCACGGAAAGGACGATTTATTGCACAAACTTTTTAAATATTTTTTCATATAGATCCTTCTCTGTTATATTACAACCTGTCGAAAAAGTCCAGCGGAAGCTGGGCTTATCAATTTGGGAATAAGACATTGTGCTCAACCACAGGTCCGATCATCTTCCGTTTTTTGGAACCTTTTGTTCCCTGCCTGCGTCTAATCAGGTAACTGACAAACGATGGGAGGGCGGGCTCGTGCGTACGGCAAAGACAACGCTTCAGATCATGCTTGCGGTCGCTGTCATCGCGATCACGGTCCTGGCGGGGCTGTATCTTCTGGGAAACCTCTACTTCACGACCGAACGGACGATCGAAATAAACTGGGATATCGACCTGCCGAAGGGCATCCGGGAGGAATACAACGTACATACGCCAACAAGCTTTCACGGCGACGGCGAGCGCTACACTGTCTTCCAATGGGACGGCGGGGATGAGACGTTCCTCTCCCACCTGACCGAGCAGAAGAGCGTTCAGGCCGAGCAGGACATCACGGATATCCTGTCTTATCTTGAAGTAGACGAGGCCTACCTGCCCGACTACACCCACGCCTACCGCTGGAACAGCCGCACGGCGGAGGATAACAGCACTCCATATCTTTTCTACGACACCGATCTGCAGCGTCTCTGCGTGATACGGCGGCTACTCTGACGGCAGCTCTCATAGTGAGTGCCGCCTTATACCACCATGCTTACCGTCCAACTGCATAAGCACAAGGACTCGTAGTAGTTAAGGATGCTAAGTCATCCCGCTACTGCGAGTCTTTCGTTTGTGATAGAACATTGAAGTACCTATTATGATCAGGGAATACCATGGGGGTAATTCCTATGAAATGATACGCACCACACCTACTTGTGCCTGGAAGGGTCATGATTTTGATGTTCTGAATGATTTGAATGACGAAGATATGATCTGGCAGGAAGAACATCCATCCCACAGCAAATATGTTTATCTTACGGGGTACAAGGCAGATCACATGGGTTATGAGGCGTTGGCCGAAGTCATCGTTTCGCGCCTGCTGGCACATTCGAACGCAGCGGATCTTGTGACCTATGATCCGGTCCTCCTTCATTATGACGATAAAGATGTGGCCGGATGTATCAGCCGCGATTTTATGCGGAAAGGGGAAATGCTGATCCCGTTTGAGCGGTTGCACCGTGCCTATGAAGGCCGCGGTCTTGCACAGGCACTTGCAGCGTTTGATCCACCGAAGGATCGGATCGTTTATACGGTCGACTTTATAGAGCGAGTTACAAACTTGACGGATGTGGGGAAGTATCTCACTGCTATCCTGGAGCTTGATTGCCTAACACTCAATGAAGACCGGCATACAAACGATCTTGCTGTATTACGGGACGAAGAGACCAAGGAGTTCCGCCTTTGTCCGATTTTCGATAATGGCCTTTCACTGCTTTCGGATCTGAACGACTACCCGCTCACGGATGATCTGTATACCTGCATTGAGCGAGTAAAGGCAAAACCATTTGATCGAGACCATGCGGAGCAAATGGCGGCAGCGGAGGAGTTATATGGCTCACAGCTTACGTTCCATATCACACGAGATGAACTGAAAAATGAGTTTGAGCGATCATCTGAGCTTTATGATCCAGAGGTGCTCCAGCGGGCTGAATATGTGCTGCTCGAGCAGAAGCGAAAGTACAGTTGGCTTTTTGAGTGAGCGAAAGCGCTGATACTCTATAATTTAATACTGGCAAGTGTAAACGCACTGCACTTTAGAAAAGAACTTCGGAGGCCTTGCAGCGTAAGGTCTCCGAAGTCTTTTGCGATAATAGGCTGGCTATGAGCTAATACTTCCCACTGCAAAGCGCGCAATGGCCTTTCACCACTTATCTGTTGCCCCGCCGGACACACTTGCAAAAACAGCATATGCGGCCTTCTGTAGGTTTGTCAAACATATTGGACAGTGACCTCAGCGGGAGCCATCCAGCGGAGGGGTCTCATGGGCAAGTTGTTGGAGCGGCGGTTGTGGACGGCAAGCTGCTTTGCAAAGTCATCCAAGGAATAGAACGAGTGGCAAGAGTAGAAGCGTTTCTGATCCTCGCGGTGGCTGCGCTCGACCTTTCCGTTGTGGCGCGGTGTGTAAGGACGGATCAGTTTATGCCGGATATTCAGTTCGGCGGCTGTTTTTTCAAATAGCGACGGCAAATTACGCTTGCTGGCCGAAAAACGGTTGGTAAACTCAAAACCGTTGTCTGTCTGAACACACTCCACCTTGATGCCGCGGCGTGCATACCACGCCGTCAGTTTGCGAAGGAAATCTGCTGAAGAGTAGGTGGACTGCTCCGGGTAGGCCGCCAGGAACCGCAGGCGGGTGAACTCGTCGATGGCGGTGTATTGGAACAGTCGAAGCTCCGGATCTGCGACACAGGCTCTGGGAACCACCTTCACATCCACCTGAACGCGCTGACCGGGGTAGGTCATCTGCTCATAAGGCTTTGGTTTGTATGCTTTTTTCGGCTTTTCTGGCGGAAACATACCCATTTTACGCATAATACGGAACAAGCTCTCCGGACAGCGGGTGTAGCCCCGCTGCCGCAGCCGGTGCCACAGCTCGATCATGCCCAGTTTGGGATTCCGGCGGCGCATGTCACGAATGAGTTTCAGCTCGGCCTCCGTGTGCTGGTTGGGATGGCTGTGTGGGCGTCTGGACTGGCAGGCAAGGGACGCCGCACTTTCGTCCCAGCGCTGCTTCCAGAAATAGATGTACTTCCGGCTGGCGCGGCTGACGCCGTATTTCTCTGTGTACTTCATTAGGGATTGCCGATAGGCCATGTCTTGTGTTATACTTTTGCTCATGAGGGATATGGTCTCCTTTCGGGCTGGTTTGGTGTGGTAACTTAACTATAACCCATGAGACCATATCCTTCATATCATTTTATTCACTTGTCCAATATGTATTGTGTCCTACAGCTGGGAAGGAAGACACGCCGCAGAATGGATTGACAATGTAAATATAATACGTTAGTATCTAAAATGGCATGAAAAATAATAATGGGAGGCTCCTCTTGTAATGATCGCACAGAAGATGTCTATGTTATCTGAACAGAAGCAATCTCTAACGCTGACACAATCAACGCGGCAGTTTCTGTCGATCCTGCAAATGCCGACGTTTGAGCTTGAAAAGCATCTGCAGGATGCTGTCCTTTCAAATCCGCTCTTTGAGCCGTTTCAAATCCCAGAGAGAGCATTGTATGAAACAAGAAAAAACCGGGATGAAATAATTTATAAAGGATATGTGAAAGGAAATGAAGAAAGCGACCGAGACTTCACAGACTACTTTATACAACAAAAGTTGCCAACAGAATATTTGAGTGAGCAGCTTGGACAGATGAGACTCTTAGATGAGCCGACAAGAAGAAATTGTGAATTCCTTATTGGGTGTCTCGATCAACATGGATACTTAGACTGCCCGCTGAAGGAGTTGGCAGAAGAACAGGGAAAAACGGTTTTTGAAATGGAGCAGGCACTTTTTGTGATCCAGTCGCTGGATCCGGCCGGCGTTGGGGCGAGAAACCTTTCGGAGTGCCTCCTTTTGCAGCTGGTGCAATCTGAGAATTTTACGCACACCAATATCACCCTTATTCAGAAAGGGCTGCCGTTGCTGGCGAAAAAAGATATTCGAGGCGTTGCAGAGCTACTGCATGTTTCTTATCGCCAAGCACAAGAAGCGGCGGAATTTATTCGGACGTTAAACCCACTTCCATTTGCAGGACTCCGCGGTGCTGAAGGGGAGATCGGCTATATTACGCCGGAAGCGATTGTTGATGATGAAGATGGCCTGCTTAGCGTTACCATGAATGACGACATACTGACAGCGCTTCGATTAGATCCCACCTATACTGTGATGATTGGAGACGATACATACCGTGAAATACAAAACTATCTGAAGGAGAAACAGACTGAAGCAAATTCGCTTTTACGGAATGTAAAAAGCCGGAAGAACATGATATATCGGATCATTTGTATGATTGTAGCAATCCAACACGATTATTTCCTGGTGGGAGCGCCCTTGAAGGCGATGCAGATGAAAGACTTTGCCGAAGAGTTAGGAATAAGCACATCGACCGTCAGCCGCGCCATAAAGGACAAGTATATTCAGCACAAGGGAAAACTCATTCTTCTGCGAGACCTCTTTACATCGCCTGCCTTTGAGAGCGGGGAGGGTGAGATCTCGTCCTCTCTGGTAAAGCGCCACATTAAGTTGTTTATTGAGGCGGAGGACAAACAGCACCCTTTGTCTGACAGTACGCTGGTGCAGGCATTGGCAACGATAGGAATTCCCATTTCTCGTCGCACGGCGGCAAAGTATCGTGCGGAAATGGGAATTCCGGGACAGGCCGGCAGACGAAAACAAAAGCACTGATTTGCAGAAAAACCTCGCTCTGATTTGTGGTGCCGACTTGGAATGACATGAGAACAAATGCCTTACATTGCGTGTTTTTGAGATTTGTTAGCGGAAAGCTGCACTTCAAGTGCGAGATATCTGCTGCGTTTTAAGTTGCTTTTGGCAAGGACTCCGATCTGATTGGGAAGAGTCCTTCCCTTTTTGCATTTTGGAGAGTTTGAAAAAGCGAGCTTCTCCTTTATTGCAATAAGTGGCGCACAGGGCGTACTTACCGGAGCGTTGCTTGCCAAGCTTTTTGCTGCCGGGGTGAGCGTGCTTTGGCGCAGCGTTTACTCTTATTGAGAATGGACAAGGAAACATTGAAAGAATATAAAGAATTTCAGAGAAAGGAATACTTGATATACAAAGGGTGAAAAAATGAAAGAGAAAGTGGCTATTATTGCTGATAGACGCGACTATGCAAAAGATCTTGCAGAAATGTTTGGCACATATTTCGATGCCGTTGCAGAATTTAAGGACTATGGGACTTCTGATATCAATAAGATAGAAGGCTATGTGAAGGAAAAGCTTGTAATCGTATCGGCATATTCTGTTGCGCAGAACATCAAGAACAAGATCTCACCTACACAAAAAACAATTATTGCGAACCTTACCCTTCGCAAGGATACCCTATACATGCTGGATGATTTCCCGGAAAACAAAAAGGCTTATTTGGTTAACATAACCTATCAAAGGTGCATGGAGACCATGGCCATGCTGTATAACGCGATGTCCAAAAATATCAACCTGATTCCATTCTATCCCGGGTGTGGCTGCGAAATTGATCCGGATATAGATACGGCAATTACGGTTGGCGAAAAAGATCTGGTTCCAAAAGGGATCCATACCGTGATTGATTTGGGGCAAAGACTTTTAGCGAAATCTTCAATTGACAGATGTGCAGAACTGCTCGGGGTGGAGAATTATCAGGATGGGGAGAAAGTCAAAAAAGATATTGAAAACCAAGTGGAGTTCAGTGCAAAGTTAAATACCTTGATTGGCAAGAAAAATAATCTGCTGGTCAGCTTTAATACGGTGTTGGCGCTTGTCCGACAGGGAATTATCATTGTTGACAGCGGCGGTCAAATTCTTTTGGTAAGTAAGAGCGCGGAAAAGATTCTTGCAAGTCAGGAAAATGCTATCGTAGGGTTCAGTATTTTTGACCTGTTTCCGGAGCTGCAATTAACAGCGGTTGTACGCAGCAGTCAAAATCCTTATGAAACAATAGCGGAGATTAACAAGAGGACGGTAATTATAACTGTATCCGGCGTAGAAGATGCGGAAGAGAATGTTGGCTACGTTATCATGTTGGAATACTTTAATGAGGCGGAGGCTAGACAGCATAAATTCAGACGTAGAATTAGTGGAAGCGGACATATAGCGACGCATTGTTTTGATGATATTCTGGGGAATAGCAAGGCTATTATCAAGGCGAAGAAAACTGCTGGGCAAATGGCGAAGTCTGATTCCAACGTGTGCATTTACGGTGAGAGCGGCACAGGAAAAGAACTGTTTGCGCAGGCAATCCATAATGCGTCTAAGCGAAGGAACTTCCTTTTTGTAGCGCTGAACTGCTCGGCGCTTCCGGAAAATCTGCTGGAAAGTGAACTATTTGGTTATGAGGGCGGCGCTTTTTCGGGAGCGAAAAATGAAGGCAAAATCGGTATGCTGGAACTTGCCCACAAAGGGACGATTTTTCTTGATGAGATTGGGGAACTGCCGCTGCCGATGCAAGCAAAGCTCCTTCGCGTCCTTGAAGAAAAGAAAATTCAGAAGGTCGGCGGAGTGAATTTGATAAATGTCGATATTCGCGTTATTTGTGCAACGAATCGAAACCTTGTTAAAATGATCGAAGAAGGCAGTTTTCGCAGAGATCTTTATTACAGATTGTGTGTGCTTCCACTGAGTATTCCGCCGCTGCGGGGAAGAAAAGATGATATCCCGCTCCTAATTGACAGCTTCAAAGAGAAGAATAACGCACGGTATACGCTATCTGCTCAGGCAGAGGAAAAATTATTGCAGTATGCATGGCCTGGCAATGTGCGAGAACTGAGAAATACTACGGAATATCTGTCGAGCCTTGAAAAACCCGTAATAGACATTGAAGACATTTCAATTCTGGGAAATAGCTTTTTTGAGTTTGAAGGTGAGATGGAGGCAAGAGCGGATGAGCAAAAAGACATTTCCCTCTTTATTCTTGAAGAGATAGAAAAAAGCCAGCAGCACGGGCGGGCCATTGGCAGGCAGGCGCTATTTAAGGAGGCGGCAGTCCAGGGGCTTCCGTTTACGGAGACAGAAATCCGTTTGACAATGCGCAAGCTTTGTCGCCTTGGATACATTGTTTCATATCAGGGAAGACGGGGAAGTGAACTGACGGACGATGGAAGAGAAAAAATACAGGCGATAATAGGCTGCTATTAGGATCTGGAAAGCCTGATTACTTATTCGTGCTGTAAAAAAGGGAAATAAACTGATGGACGCAGGTGCGGAGTAAGTGCAGTAAAAGAGAATATTCTGCGCAGCACGCACAAAATAAAACCTCAAAAATATGTATTCCGCCAAATTTCGAAAAAAACGGTATATTAATGAGTTTGGCATAGAAGTTGCTTTAGTACGTTGCATTGGCAGTTCTTTATGAGAGGAGGAAAACAGAAGGGGCCAATACATACGATCTGTAACTCAGTATCTTAAAAAACGGAGTATTTGCAGAAATAAATATATGGGAGGAAATATTATGGGCGGAATCTTACAGGCGGTTAACGACTTGTTTGCAGGCGTTATGCCGATTAGCGACTTTCTCTGGGATGTTCCTACAAACTTCAACTGGTATTCTTCGATTCCTATTTTAGGCCAATACTCTCTCGGTATTATTTTCCTGCTTGGTATTGGTATCTATTTTACGATTAGGCTGAAAGGTGTTCAGTTTAAGGAATTCAAGGAAAGCATCAGGATGCTGACCCATTCTAAGAAGGAGGCCAAGGTTGGTACTACACCGCTGCAGGCGTTCCTGATGAGTATGGGCGGCCGTGTCGGCGCTGGTAATATCATCGGCGTAACCGGTGCGATTTCCATCGGCGGGCCCGGCGCGATCTTCTGGATGTGGGTGTCTGCTGTTCTCGGTATGTCTACTGCTTTTGCTGAAGGTACGCTGGCACAGATCTATAAGGAACGCAAAGGAGACGAGTATGTTGGCGGCTTTACGTTCTATACGCAGAAATTGTGGAGAAATAAGGTTTGGGTTGGTACTGCAATGTGCGTGCTTTATCTGATCTATAACCTGATGAGCATTCCGGTACATACATTTCATGTGTTTACTTCAATGAGCACGATTATGGACACAGCGCTTAACCGTACCACGGATGTTACGGAACCGGTCTACTATGTGGTTGCGGTTGTCATTATTGTTGTGATCGCCATTATTGCATTTGGCGGTATCAAAAAGGCTGTCGGCTTTGCCGATGCAGCGGTCCCGACCATGGCTCTTATTTATATTGCGGTTGCTGTGCTGCTGATGGTCGCAAATATCACCAAGCTCCCCGCTTTCTTTGTTACCATTTTTACGCAGGCATTCAAGCCTCAGTCCATTTTCGGCGGTACATTCGGCATTGCGCTTGCACAGGGCCTTAAGCGAGGCCTTCTGTCTAACGAGGCTGGTATGGGTTCTGCTACGCAGGCCGCGGCTGTTTCGGATCAGGATCACCCTTGCGAGCAGGGTATTATGCAGTCCATCGGCGTTTTTATTGACACGGTTGTCATCTGCACGCTGACCGGCTTCATTGTTGCGGGCGGCGCTATTTGGGAGAATCCCAACATTGACTGGAGCAGCATCAAGTACAACAAGATGGCGACTTTTGTCGCATCGATTCGTGAACTTACCCCTGGTACTGCACTGGATTCGATTGTCGTGATTGTAGTTATTCTTGCATTTGGCCTGTTTGCATTTACCACGCTGTGCTGCGACATTACTTACTCTGAGATTGCTGCGCACAAGGTTTCTGACAAGAAGGGCGTCATCAAGGCGGTTCGTGTTGCTGGCGCGTTTGTGTTTGTTCCACTTGGTACACTGACGGTTCTCTCTGGCCTGCAGCTCGACAACCTTTGGGCAGTGAGTGATTTGGTTAACATTGTGCTGGTGTTTGTTAACGTCCCGACGCTGTTCATTGGCCGCAAGATTATTATTGCTGCTTATAAGGATTATAAGGCGCACAAGGGCGAACGCTTTGTTTCCGCTCGTATTGGCGTTAAATCCGATGTCTGGACGGAGGAAGAGGCGAAGGCAAGAGCACAGGAGTAACGCATCAAATAGCCCCTTTGAAGTACACGGTTTATGCAGCCTTTTAACGGCAACAACGCTGGGCACCCGCCTTGTAAGGGTACCCGTGCCAAAGATGAAATTTTAACGAGAACTAAGAGTTTCAAACCGAAAGAAACAGGAGGAAGACGCAATGAATACGAATATTATTGACCTGGAAGATTATCTGGAAAATAGAGAAGCGATGCCTGACATTCAGTCGATTGCAGGCGAGCGTTGGTTCCCGGAAGAGACCAACATTACCGAAGATATGACCAAGTATTGGGGGGGCGACTTCGGTGTCAGCTCGGAATGCAACAAGCTGCGCGCGGTTCTTCTGCACCGTCCCGGAAAAGAAGTGGATAATTTTGACGCCAATGTGGTGCGCTTCCGTGCACCCATCGATCCTGAAAAGTTCAGAAAGCAGCATGATGTGCTCGCCGACTACTATCGCAGCCACGGGATCAAGGTGTTCTATGTAGATGAGCAAAGAGAGGATCGTCCTAACGCGGTATTTGAGCGCGATAATGTCTTTATGACGCCGGAAGGCGCTATCGTGATGCGCCTTGCCATGCCGCAGAGAAGAGGCGAAGAGCGCTACACCGCGCAGACACTTGCAAAGATCGGTGTTCCGATCGTAAAGACCATTGCGGGAGACGGAATCTATGAGGGCGCAAACGCGATGTGGGTTGACCGCCATACGGTGATTCTTTCCACATCTTCCCGCGCCAACCGTTCCGGTTATGAGCAGATGGAAACGGAGTTGCGCCGTCAGGGCGTAACGGAGATCATTCCGATGCAGATTCCTTATGGACATGCGCATATCGACGGTCTGCTGAACTTCCCGAGCAATGATGTTGCGGTTATTCATGCCTGCCAGGTGCCGTACGAAGTGGTCGATACGCTGAAGAGAAAGGGCTACCGGATCATCGAAGTTCCCTCTCTCACTGAGGCAAAATATGGTCATGCGACGAACTTTGTTGCGATTGAGCCGGGTCACGTTGTTTCCAGCAATCTTGCTCCGAGAGCGGTCGAGGAATTACAGAAAGCCGGTATTACGGTCGACGTGCTCGATCTTTCGGAACTCAACAAGGGAAGAGGCTCTGTCCACTGCATGACCGCTTTCCTCAAGCGCGATGAACAGTAAGCGGCAAAAACAGTATTTTTGAATAGCTAAGAGCTTTGCTCCAGAGCCCCTGCACGCAGTGCTGCTTGCAGACGGCGGCACTGCCACAGGGGACATCGAGAAAAGAAAGCAACATGTGAAAAACCGATGACTGCAAAAGGAGATGCAGATATGAACGATTCGTTGTGGCCAAAGGGAAAGACGAGTGCGGCGACATTTACGTTCGACCTTGATGGCGACATTATCTGGCAGAATATGTCCTCGGATGAGCCCAATACAGAAAGCCTGATTCGAGCTCGCTCGATTGGGCAGTATGGTCCAAACCGCTGTGTTGATATGATTCTTGACTTGCTGGACAAGTATGGTGTAAAGGCAACGTTTTTTGTTCCTGGCTATGTAGCGGAGCATAATCCAGAGGTTATCCGCCGCATTGCTGCAGCCGGCCATGAGCTTGCCAATCACGGCTACCGGCACGAACGGTTTGTAGAGCTGTCGGTGGAAGAACAGCGTGAGGTTTTAGTAAAGACGCAAACGATTATTAAGGAACTTACGGGAAAGGAATCCGTTGGCTACCGCACTCCCTCGGGAGACTGGCATGTTAGGACGCCGTATTTGCTTCAGGAGCTTGGATTTTCCTATTCCAGTTCCATGCGAGGGGACGATAAGCCTTACTACACGGTGCTAGACGGAAAAGTGACCGATCTTATCGAAATTCCGTCAAAGTGGGAACTGGATGATTATGTAGCCCAAGCTTATAGCATTTATCCGGCGGAACCGGCTGGACTTGATAGAATTAGCTGCTACCGAAATGTGCAGGATAACGATCTGCGCGAATTCCACGGATACAGAGATATGGGTCTTTGCATTGACTTTCTGATGCATCCTCAGATTTCCGGAGCGCCCGGGCGCAACCTCGTTTTGGAAGAGATCCTGAAAGAGGTTACAAGCCATGATGATGTGTGGGTCGCCACGTGCAAAGAGATAGCGGATTACTGGCGTACGGCTCATCCACGGAAGGAGGGGTAACGGCAATGTATGCACAAAGAATGAGATTACCTGAGGGAAAACAATGCGCAGCATTTATTACAGTGAATTTATCTGCTGAGTATTTTTGGATCTCGCTGAACGAAAAAGCTAAAGAAATGCCTAAGACCCTGTCTATTGGGCAGTATGGCATGACACACGGACTGCCGCGCTTATTAAAACTGTTTGATGAATTTGGAATCAAGGCGACATTCTTTGTCCCGGGGAAGGTGGCCGAGACATATCCCGAACTGATTCGAGAAGTGGCAGATCGTGGTCACGAAATTGGATGCCACGGGTACGAGCACGAGAACTTTGGACTGCTCTCCTATGAAGAGCAGCGTGTTCGCATCGGTAAGGCGGTCGATGCGATTGAAAAAGCGTGTGGGAAAAAGCCGGCTGGATTCCGTGCACCGATTGGCGATCTGATGCTCGAAACTTTGAACATTGTGCGTGAATACGGGATGCTCTATTCGAGTGACCTTTTTGACGATGATAGGCCGTACTTTATGAAGGTAAATCCTGCTGGAGACAAGATCTTGCAGATTCCGATGCAGTGGGCAAACTTTGATCTGCCCTATTTTGCGTTTAACTACCGTCCGGCATTTCCGTTTGGACAGGGGAGAGTTGCAAATTACAGTGGAGTCTTGTCAAACTGGAAGGACGAGTTTACCGGTCACTATAATCATGGTTTGTGTTATACGTTGCAGCTTGATCCTCAGACGAGCGGCAGCCCTGGGCGGTATGCCATGATCGAAGAATTTTTGGAGTTTATGACTTCCCATAATGACGTTTGGTTTGCGACCGGCAGTGAGTTGCTCGATTATTGCAGAACAGATGAGGAAGCGTATGTGTCCCTGCGTGAAAAAGCGGAAGAGCAAATAGCAGCAACAGCAAACTAAGAGTTTCAAACCGAAAGAAACAGGAGGAAGACACAATGAATAAGAATATTATTGACCTGGAAGATTATCTGGAAAATAGAGAAGCGATGCCTGACATT
>ERZ780167.3217-NODE-3217-length-11913-cov-6.055996_pt1 | contig 11913 bp, 10 predicted proteins | sample MGYA00510982_ERZ780167 | MGnify/ENA primary metagenome ERZ780167 (study PRJEB29588, sample SAMEA2146107) | human gut metagenome | biome: human gut; feature: human-associated habitat; material: faeces | place: Denmark | collected 2008/2010 ... | reverse complement strand
GGGGCCGATGCCTACATCGGCCCGCCGTACCGCACCCCTCGCAAAAGCAGTGTCACTGCGAGGGCGCTCCGCCCCCTCAAAAGTCACACATTCCCGTACATAAACAGATCGCACTTGAGCATCCCGTTATACAGCTTTCTCTTCTTGTCCGCCGGGCGGCCAAAGGTGCGCTCGAACTCCGTGTGGCTGCTGAGCACCAAGGTCCGCCAGCCCTGGGGCAGACGCCTCCAAACCCGGCCCAGCTCCCGGTACAGCTCCTCCGCCTCCGCCCGGTCCATGAGCCGCTCTCCATAGGGAGGATTGGTCACCAGCTGACCGTATTGGCTGTCCCGGCGGAAGTCCTTCATATCCGCCACCTCGAAGCGAACGCAGTCCTCCACCCCGGCTTTCACGGCGTTGCTCCGGGCAATTTCGATGGCCCGGGGGTCGATGTCCCCGCCCCAAATGTCGTATACGCCGCTGAATTCCTTATCCATGGCCTCCTCCGCCGCATCGAGCCAGGCCCTTTGGGGCAGGAAGCCCCACCTTTGGGCGTCAAAGCTGCGGTCCAGGCCCGGGGCCCGGTTCTTGGCGATGAGGGCCGCCTCAATGGGAATGGTCCCGCTGCCGCAGAAGGGGTCGCAGAAGGGGTCCCGCCCCCGATAGCGGGACAGCAGCACCATGGCCGCCGCCAGGGTCTCCCGCAGGGGTGCCTCCACTCCCACGGCCCGGTAGCCCCGCTTGTAAAGCCCTTCGCCGGAGCCGTCCAGCCCGATGACCACCTGATCCTTGAAAATGGAGAACCGCACCTGGTACTTTACCCCCGTCTCCGGGAACTGCTCCAGGCCGTACCGGCTCTTCAGCCGCTCCACCATGGCCTTTTTCACGATGGACTGGCAGGCCGGAGCGGAATGGATCTGACTGGTGATGGAGTAGCCCTTCACCGGGAAGGCCCCGTCCCGGGGGATATAGTCCTCCCAGGCAATGGCCTTCACCCCCTGAAAAAGCTCCTCAAAGCTTCGAGCCGGGAATTCCCCCAGCACCAGCAGCACTCTCGCGCCGCAGCGGAGGTTTATGTTGAGCCTTGCGCAGTCGTCCGGTGTCCCGTCGCAGAAAATACGCCCGTTCTCCACCCGGACATTTTTAAGGCCCAGCCGTTTTACCTCGTCACCCACCAATTTTTCCAGCCCCAACAGGCAGGGGATCATATAAGTTGCCATACAAGCGCTCCTCGAGATCGTTTTCATTCTCTCCTCAGTATAGAATAGAAATCCCAAAAGTGCAAGAAAAACAGTGGTTTTCCCCGCCGTTATCCTGTATAATAGAGGCAAACGGGTGCGCAAATTCAAGTTGCATGAAGTTTTTTTCATAAGAAACCTTAGGTTGATAGACAAACCCCCGCTTTTTTGCTACCATAAAACCACACAGAGGGAGGAAAGATATGGCTTTTGGAGAACAACTGCAGCTCTTGCGCCGCCGGTCCGGTCTGACCCAGGAGCAGTTTGCCGAGGAGCTTCGGGTCTCGCGCCAGGCGGTGAGCAAGTGGGAAAGCGGCAAGGGCTATCCCGAGGTGGAGAAGCTGCTCTACATCTGTCAGCGCTACGATGTAACCCTGAACGACCTGTTTGAGCAGGGGGAAAACGAGCCCATTTCCCGGGAAATTTCTCCCACCGTCCCGCTGAAGGCGTCGGTGGCCGCCTTTGTGAGTAATCTGTCCCCCCGGAACAAGTGGCTAAGCGCCGGCATCCTGCTGGGCGTAGCGCTGCTGGCCGGCTTTATGGGGCTGTGTCTGAAAGGAGGAAAAGCGGAAATGGAAATGATCGTTTGGATCGCCGCCATGGTGGTCTTTGGCGTGGTGGAGGCCGTTACGGTGGGGCTGGTGTCTATCTGGTTCGTGCTGGGCAGCGCAGCGGGGCTCATCGCCGCCATCTGCGAGGCCCCTATATGGCTGCAGGTGCTGCTGTTTTTCATCGTGTCCATTGCAGCGCTCATAGCCACCCGTCCTCTGGTGCGCAAAATGATGGACAAGAACATCATCCCCACCAATGCCGATGCGGTGCTGGGCAAGGAGGCCCGGGTCACGGAAGCCATCGATAACACCGTTCCCTCCGGGGCGGTGTATGTAGACGGCAAAACCTGGTCCGCCCGCAGCGAATCCGGCGAAACGCTGCCGGAGGGCACCCTGGTGCGCACCGTTCGTATGGAGGGTGTAAAGCTGTTCGTAGAGCGGCTATAATAAAAAATACATTTTATATTATTGAACAGGGAGGAAAAGAGTATGTTTGGAGATGTCAATATCGGAACTATTGCGCTGGCGATCCTGGTGATCCTGGTATTGCTGCTCATCGTCAGCAATATCCACGTTGTGCAGCAGTCCAAGGCCTATGTGGTGGAGCGGCTGGGCGCCTTCCACGCCGTGTGGGGCGTGGGCCTGCACCTGAAGCTGCCGTTTGTGGAGCGGGTGGTAAAAAAGGTGAGCCTGAAGGAGCAGGTGGCGGACTTTGATCCCCAGCCCGTTATCACCAAGGACAATGTCACCATGCAGATCGACACCGTCATCTATTTTCAGATCACCGACCCCAAGCTCTATACCTATGGCGTGGAGTACCCCATGAGTGCTATTGAAAACCTCACCGCTACCACTCTGCGAAACATCATCGGTGAGCTGGAGCTGGACCAGAGCCTTACCAGCCGTGACACCATCAACGCCAAGATGCGCTCCATTCTGGACGAGGCCACGGACCCCTGGGGCATCAAGGTCAACCGGGTGGAGCTGAAGAACATCCTCCCGCCCCGGGAAATTCAGAACGCCATGGAAAAGCAGATGAAGGCTGAGCGTGAGCGCCGGGAGTCCATTCTCCAGGCCGAGGGTGAGAAGGCCAGCAAGATCCTGGTGGCCGAGGGCGAGAAGCAGTCCGCCATTCTGAAGGCCGACGCCGCCAAGCAGGCCCGGATCATGGCCGCCGAGGCCGAGGCCACCTCCATCATGAAGGTGCAGCAGGCCCTGGCCGACGCCATGCGGATGCTCAACGAAAATGCCCCCAACGACCAGGTCATCAAGCTCAAGAGCCTGGAGGCCCTGCAGAAAATGGCCGACGGCAAGGCCACCAAGATCATCATCCCCAGCGAGATCCAGGGTCTGGCGGGCCTGGCGGCCAGCGCCAAGACGCTGCTGGAGAGCGATCCTCCCCAGGAGTAAAAATCCTTCGGGAAAATTTTACCGTTTGTTGCAATTGCAACTTATAGAACGGTTCCATCCGTGTTATACTGCATTCAGTCAATGAGGGAGCCAGCGGTTCCCAAAACCAATAAATGCTGAATAAAATGGAGGAAATTTACTATGAAAAAGTGGGTCTGTCCTGTTTGCGGTTACGTTCATGAAGGCGAGACTCCCCCGGCCGAGTGCCCGGTGTGCCACGTCAGCGGTGAGAAGTTCACCCTGCAGGCCGAGGAGAAGACCTGGGCTGCCGAGCACGTGGTAGGCGTGGGTAAGGTGTTCGGCGAGGACGTTCCCGCCGAGGTCCGCGAGGAGATCATTGCCGGTCTGCGCGCCAACTTCGAGGGCGAGTGCAGCGAGGTGGGTATGTATCTGGCCATGGCCCGTGTGGCCCATCGCCAGGGCTATCCCGAGATCGGCATGTACTGGGAGAAGGCCGGCCTGGAGGAGGCCGAGCACGCCGCCAAGTTCGCCGAGCTGCTGGGCGAGGTGGTCACCGATTCCACCAAGAAGAACCTGCAGATGCGCGTGGACGCCGAGAACGGCGCTACTGCCGGTAAGTTCGAGCTGGCCAAGCTGGCCAAGAAGTACAACCTGGACGCCATCCACGACACCGTCCACGAGATGGCCCGGGACGAGGCGAGACACGGCAAGGCCTTTGAGGGTCTGCTGAACCGGTACTTCGGGAAGTAAGGAATCGCATAAAAAGGGGAGAGGCTGCAAGTCTCTCCCCTTTTTATGCGATCAAGCGTCAAAAAGCTCCGGTCGGGCCGGAGCTTTTTGATATTTACCGGTCGTTCTGGTCGCCGGACACGGCATCCCTGGCCTTGTTGACCACGTCCTCCACCATGTCAGGCTGGGTATTGGCAAAGCTGCCGTCCATATACTGAGCCCCGCCAAAGGCCAGAATCAGGTTGAACACGAAGGGCAGCAGCAGCAGACCGATGGCAAAGCCCACACCCTGGTTGAAGGCCTTGGCCAGGTCCACCATCATCTTGATGGCGAAATAGATGTTGTAGAAGGGGATCAGCAGCAGCAGGAACTTCCAGCCGTTGCCGTACAGCACCTTGCACAGAACATAGGTGCTGTAGATGGGGACGATGCCCTCCCAGCCCTGGCGGCCCATCTTCTTGAAGATCATCCAGGAACCCACCATGGACAAAATCGCTCCGATAATTTCCAAAAGCATAATTTGTTCTCCTTTTTCTCTTATTCTCTCTGTAACAATATACACTCGTTACAAGCTCAGTATAACAGAAATTCCCCAAAAAGCAAGAAAATTCGATTCATCGAACAGCAGAATTTTGCGGTGCGTTCAAGGCGATGCTTTATCTTGCTGTTTCCACAAAAAAACCGACTCATTTCCCGGCAACTGTTACAAATTTTGCAGAAGCGGGGAGCTTTTGTCGAAACAGGGGTTGCGGGAAAAGGTACATAATGGTAGAATTAAGTTGCTGCGCCCAGAAGGCGCAGTGGAAAACAATTCAGAAAAGGAGAGAGTTTATGGATCGTTTCTTCCATGTAACCGAAAAGGGCTCCACCGTCCGGACGGAGATCATGGCCGGTATCACCACCTTCATGGCTATGGCTTACATTCTGATGGTCAACGCCGGTATGTTCTCGAACCCCTTTGGCGACGGCACAGACGTGCTGGGCGTCAGCTACGGGGCCATTTATGTGGCCACCGCCATTTCCGCCGTGGTGGGCACCCTGCTCATCGGCCTGCTGTCTAACCTGCCCCTGGCGCAGGCCTCCGGCATGGGCCTCAACGCCTATTTCGTCTACACCGTGTGTGTGGGCCTGGGCCTGAGCTATGCCAACGCCCTGGTGCTGGTGCTGTTCGATGGCATCATCTTCGTGCTGCTGACCGTTACCGGTCTGCGCAAGATCATCTTCGACTCCATTCCCCACGAGGTCAAGGTGGCCATCTCCGCCGGTATCGGCCTGTTCATCGCCTTCATCGGCCTGCAGAACGCCGGCATCGTGGTCAACGACGCCTCCACCTGCGTGAATCTGCACTCCTTCAACGTGTTCACCGGTGAGCAGACCTGGGCCACCATCTTCCCCATGCTCATCACCCTGATCGCCGTGTTCGCCATCGGCGCCATGAGCAAGAAGAAGGTCCGCGGCGCGGTGCTGTGGGGTATTCTGGGCGCTGCCCTGCTGTACTATGCCATCGGCCTGATCACCGTTCCCGGCTTCTATGCCTCCGCCGTGGCTCCCAACCTGACCTCCGACTTCTTCGGCGCTTTCCGCGATTTCGGCACCCAGGCCTTCGCCGCGGTGTTCAAGTCCGGCTTTGACTTCTCTGCCTTCATTGCCGCCAACGGCACCGGCGCTTTTGTGGTGATGCTGCTGACCACGATGCTGGCCTTCTGCATGGTGGATATGTTCGACACCCTGGGCACCCTGTACGGCGCCTGCTCTGCCGGCAACATGCTGGATAAGGACGGCAACGTCCCCAACATGGACCGTGCTATGCTGGCCGATGCCTGCGCTACCTGTGCCGGCGCCGTCTGCGGCACCTCCACCGTCACCACCTTCGTGGAGTCCTCCGCCGGCGTGGCCGAGGGCGGCCGCACGGGTCTGGCCTCCATGGCCACGGCCGTGATGTTCTTCATCGCCATGTTCCTGTCCCCGGTGGCTCAGCTGATCCCCACCTATGCCTGCGCCGCGGCCCTGATCTATGTGGGCGTTCTGATGATGTCCAACGTCCGCAACATCAACTGGGACGATCCCGCCGCCGCCGTCACCGGCTTTGTCACCGTGGCCTTCATGCCCCTGACCTACAACATTTCCTACGGTATTGCCTTCGGCCTGATCTCCTACGTTTTCGTGAAGATCTTCACCGGCAAGATCAAGGATATCAACGTGGGCACCTGGATCATCAGCATCCTGTTCGCCCTGATGTTCTTCCTGACCCGGTAAATCTGACCGCAAAAAAATTCCGGTGCTTCGGCACCGGAATTTTTTTCCAACAGAAAACTCCCTCCGCCAGCGGCAGAGGGAGTTTTCTGTGTGTTTGTTAGGAGAGAGAGAAAATCACATAAGGAATGGTTCCTTTGTACAGGTAAAAGAATACCTTGTAAACATGGCGAAATCATGAAATCCACGTGAACTTTTTGTGAACATCGCAGATTTTTTCAGAATTTCTTGCTCTCCGCCACCGCCAGCTGGTCGCAGCGGTTGTTTTTCTCGTTGGAGGCGTGGCCCTTGACCCAGTGATAGTGCACCTCATGCCGGGCGACCAGGGGCAGCAGCTCCTGCCACAGGTCCACGTTCAGGGCGGGCTTTTTGTCGCTTTTGATCCAGCCCTTTTTCTTCCAGCCGTACACCCAGCCCTTGGACAGGGCGTCGATGACGTATTTGGAGTCGGAGTACAGCTCCACCACGCAGGGCTCCCTCAGGCAGGACAGAGCCCGGATGACGCCGGTAAGCTCCATGCGGTTGTTGGTGGTGTCCGCCGCGCCGCCGGACAGCTCCTTTTCCACGCCGTTCCACTCCAGGATGGCCCCCCAGCCCCCGGGGCCGGGGTTGCCGGAGCACGCGCCGTCGGTATAGATCGTAACTGTTTTCATAGAATCATCCTGTTATTCCACCGCGATCACGGTGAGACGGTCTCCGTCCACGGTGAATTTCACGTTGCGCCCGGCGAAGGACAGGCCGTATACCCGCTGGGGGTCCTCCTGATACCGGGGCCGGGGATCCCCGGCCAGCACTCCCAGAAGTCCCTCCCGGCTGTCCGCCGGGATATGCTCCAGCAGGGCAGGGGAGCACTCTACCGTCAGCGGCGCATGGGCCAGACCGTCGGTGAAGCCGCCGGCGGCCTGGGGATGGCTGTCGGTATAGGGGAGATAGGGCTTGATGTCGAAGATCGGTGTCCCGTCCATCAGGTCCGCCCCGGACACATGGAGCACCGGCCCCAGGGCCGGGTCCAGCTCCACCCGGTCCAGCCGCACGGAGGACAGGCCCAGGGCGTTGGGCCGGAAAGGGGAGCGGGTGGCGAACACCCCCATGCGGCGGTTGCCCCCCAGCCTGGGGGGCCGCACCGTTGGGGACCAGCCCTCCCGCACCGCCCGGGAAAACTGCCAGATCAGCCAGATATGGGAGAAGTCCTCCAGGCCCCGAACGCCGTCCGGGTTCCGGTACTCCGGCTCAAAGATCACCCGGCCCCGCAGCTGGGGCACCAGGCCGCTCTGCCGGGGCACGCCGAACTTCTCCGGCAGCTCCGTCCGGATCCGGGCGATGATCTTCATCTCCGTCACAGCTTCCTCCGTCCGGAATCCGTCAGGTGGGCCTTGATATCCTTGGGCAGGCGGCTCATGCGATACAGCTCTCCCGCCACGATCACCACCATGCCCAGGGCAATGACCACAATGTTCTGCCACTTGATGGCCGTCAGGAACATGGCGCACAGCACCAGCAGCAGCACCCAGTTGACCCGGGCGTTGCGCTCCTCGATGTTCTGCAGCTCCTGACTTTTCAGATAGATCACGCCGTCATATTCAAACTCCTGGGTCTTGCTGGGGTCATGATACAGCGTCTTGGTGAAATACTGCCATCGGGTCAGGGGGGCGTACATCTCCTTTTTCTTACTCATGGCTCGGCTCCTTTTCGGCGTCCTGCTCCCGGTCCGTCAGGGCCATGGAGATGACGCGGTCGCCCTCCTCCTTGAAGCGCATAACGATAACGCCCTGGGTGGCGCGGCCGGCAATACGGATATTCTCCACTGCCGTGCGGATAAGAATGCCTGCCTCCGTCACCAGCAGCAGGTCCTCGGCGCCGTCCACCACCTTGATGCCCACGATGGGGCCGGTTTTCTCTGTGACCATATAGTTGCGGATGCCCAGGCCGCCCCGGGCGGTGATGCGGTATTCCTCCACCGGGGTGCGCTTGCCGAAGCCACGCTCCGTAATGGACAGCACCGTCTTGCCGGGCTGGGCCAAGGCGGCGCCCACCACATAGTCGCCCTCCCGCAGGCGGATGCCCCGGACGCCCACGGCCGTGCGGCCCATGGCCCGGACGTCGGTCTCGTCGAAGCAGACGGCCTGGCCGTCGTGGGTGGCGATGAGGATCCGGTCGCTGCCGTGGGTCTCCAGCACGTCGATGAGCCGGTCGCCCTCATCCAGGGTCAGGGCCCGGATGCCGTTGTTGCGCAGATTCTTCAGGGCCGACACCTCCAGGCGCTTCACGGTGCCGTTGCGGGTGGTCATGAACAGGAACAGCCGGTCGTCGCCGGTTTCCCGGAAGTGCAGCATGGCCTGGACCCGCTCGCCGGTCTCCACCTGCAGGATGTTCACGATGTTGGTGCCCTTGGCAGCCTTACCGCTTTCGGGGATGAGATAGCCCTTCTTCTTATACACCTTGCCGGTGTCGGTGAAGAACAGGATATAGTCGTGGGTGGAGGCGGTGAACACATCCACCACGGTATCCTCCTCCCGGGTGGTGATGCCCTTTTTGCCCATACCGCCCTTGCTCTGGGCGGTATATTCGCTGACGGGAGTGCGCTTGATGTACCCGTTGGCGGTGAGGGTAAAGACGCATTCCTCCTCCTCGATCAGGTCCTCGATGTCGATCTCGTCCTCCACGTCCTGAATCTCCGTCTTGCGGTCGTCGCCGTACTTGTCGGAGATGGCCTGCAGCTCCTCCTTCAGGATGGCCTTCACCAGGTTCTCGTCTCCCAGCACCCGCAGGTAATAGGCGATCTTCTCCTCCAGCTCCTGATACTCGTTCTGGAGCTTTTCCCGGTCCAGCCCCTGCAAAGCCTTGAGACGCATATCCAGAATGGCCTGGGCCTGGACGTCGTCCAGCCCGAAGCGCTGCATCAGGTTCTCCTTGGCATTGTCATAGCTGGTGCGGATGATATGGATGACCTCGTCAATGTTGTCCTGGGCAATCAGCAGACCCTCCAGAAGATGGGCCCGCTCCTGGGCCTTCTTCAGGTCGTATCTGGTGCGGCGGACGATGATCTCCTCCTGGAAGGCCAGATACTCGTCGATGATGTGCCGCAGGGAGAGAATTTTCGGCTGGGACTGATTCTGGACCAGGGCCAGCATATTGATGGCAAAGGAGCTTTGCAGCTGAGTCTGGGCAAACAGACGATTGAGCACCACCTGGGGGTTGGCGTCCCGCTTCAGCTCGATGACGATGCGCATACCGTTGCGGTCCGTCTCGTCCTGAATGTTGCTGATGCCCTCCAGGCGCTTATCCTCCACCTGGTCAGCCATGTTCTTGATGAGCATCCGCTTGTTCACCTGATACGGAAGCTCCGTGATGATGATGCGGGTGCGGTTATTGCCGAATTCCTCGAATTCGTGGCGTGCCCGAACCACCACCCGGCCCCGGCCGGTGGCATAGGCGGCCCGGATCCCGGCCCGGCCCATGATGATGCCCTTGGTGGGGAAGTCGGGACCCTGGACGTGCTCCATCAGGTCCGCCAGGGTGGCGTCGGGATTGTCCAGCACGCAGATGCACGCACCGATGACCTCCCGCAGGTTATGGGGCGGGATATTGGTGGCCATACCTACGGCAATGCCGGAGGAGCCGTTCACCAGCAGGTTGGGGAACCGGCAGGGCAGCACCCGGGGCTCCTTGCGGCTCTCATCGAAGTTGGGGTCCCAGTCCACGGTGTCCTTTTCGATGTCCCGCAGCATTTCGCCTGCGATCTTGGCCAGCCTTGCCTCGGTGTAACGGTAGGCCGCAGGGGGGTCGCCATCCACGGAACCGAAGGTGCCGTGGCCGTCCACCAGCATATAGCGCATGGAGAAGTCCTGGGCCAGGCGGACCAGGGCGTCATACACGGACGCGTCGCCGTGGGGGTGATACCGGCCCAGCACGTCGCCCACGCAGGTGGCGGACTTCTTGAAGGGCCGGTCAGAGGTCAGGTTGTCCTCATACATGGCGTAGAGGATCCGCCGGTGCACGGGCTTCAGGCCGTCCCGCACGTCGGGCAGGGCCCGGCCCACGATCACGGACATGGCGTATTCGATATAGGATTTTTCCATCTCCGGCACCAGGGACCGCTCCACAATGTGCTGGTCCGGGTACCGCAGCTCCTCAGGGTCGTACTGTGGTTTTTTGCTCATATTTTATTCTCCTTGTGGGGATGGTGAAATTCAAAAATGCAAGCATTTTTTGAATCAATAGTCCAGATTCACCGCATATTTGGCGTTTTTCTCGATGAACTCCTTCCGGGGCTCCACCTTTTCGCCCATCAGCACCGTAAACGTGGCGTCGGCGGCCACGGCGTCGTCCAGGGTAATGCGGCGCAGGGTGCGCTTTTCCGGGTCCATGGTGGTCTCCCACAGCTCGTGGGGGTTCATCTCGCCCAGGCCCTTGAAGCGGCTGATGTCAATTTTCACGTTGGGGTTGCCGCTGCGCATTTCGGCGGAGATGGCGTCCCGCTCCTCGTCGGTATAGGCCACCCGCTGCTGCTTGCCCCGGGTCAGCTTATACAGCGGCGGCACGGCGGAGTAGACATACCCCTCCTCGATCAGGGGCCGCATGAACCGGAAGAAGAAGGTCAGCAGCAGCGTCCGGATATGGGCACCGTCCACATCGGCATCGGCCATGATGATGATCTTGTGATACCGCAGCCGGTTCAGGTCCAGCTCGTCGCCGATCCCGGCCCCCAGAGCCGTGATCACCGGCTGAAGCTTGTCGTTGCCGTAGACCTTATCCGCCCGGGCCTTTTCCACGTTCAGCATCTTGCCCCACAGAGGCAGGATAGCCTGGAACCGGGAGTCCCGGCCCTGGGTGGCGGAGCCGCCTGCGGAGTCGCCCTCCACGATATAGATCTCCGTCAGCTCGGGGTTATTCTCGTTGCAGTCCCGCAGCTTGTCGGGCATGGCCGCACCGCCCAGGGCGGTCTTTCGGCGGATGGATTCCCGGGCCTTTCGGGCAGCCTCCCTGGCCCGGTTGGCGGTCAGGGCCTTGTCCAGGATGGTCCGGGCCACCACCGGGTGCTCCTCCAGATACACGGCCAGCTGGTCGGATACCACGTTGTCCACCAGGGTGCGGATGGAGGCGTTGCCCAGCTTGGCCTTGGTCTGTCCCTCGAACTGGGCCTCCGTCAGCTTCACGGAGATCACGGCGGTGATGCCCTCCCGGACGTCCTCGCCGGAGACCTTGTCTCCCTCCTTGATCATGCCGTATTTCATGCCGTAGGCGTTCAGCACCCGGGTCAGGGCCGTTTTGAAGCCCGTCTCATGCATGCCGCCCTCGGGGGTGTGGATGTCGTTGGCGAAGGACACCAGGGTCTCGTTATAGCTGTCGTTATACTGCAGGGCCACCTCGGCGGTGCTGTCGCCCTTGGCCCCCGCCAGATAGATGACCTCCTCGTGCAGAGGGGTCTTGTTGCGGTTGAGCCAGGTAACAAATTCCCGGATGCCTCCCTCGTAGCACATGGAGTCGCTTTGCTCCTGGCCGGGCCGGGCGTCGGTAATGGTGATACGCAGCCCCGCGTTCAGGAACGCCTGCTCCCGCATCCGGGTGTGCAGCGTTTCATAGTCATACACCAGGGTGTCGAACATCTCCGGATCCGGCTTGAAGGTAACGGCGGTGCCGGTCTGATCGGTGTCGCCCAAAATCTTCATCTCCTGGGTGATCGCTCCCCGGGAGAACTTCATCTCGTAAATTCTGCCGTCCTTCTGAACCTGCACCTCCAGCCATTCGGACAGGGCGTTGACCACGGACGCGCCCACGCCGTGAAGGCCGCC
>ERZ780167.3216-NODE-3216-length-11913-cov-69.730056_pt1 | contig 11913 bp, 11 predicted proteins | sample MGYA00510982_ERZ780167 | MGnify/ENA primary metagenome ERZ780167 (study PRJEB29588, sample SAMEA2146107) | human gut metagenome | biome: human gut; feature: human-associated habitat; material: faeces | place: Denmark | collected 2008/2010 ... | reverse complement strand
ACAACCTGCGCAAGAGCGACGAGATTCTGCGCGAGATGCCCGAGCTGCAGACCTGCATCGGCTGCGGAGCCTGCACGGCCATCTGCACGGCCGGCAACCTGACGCAGTTCAATTTCCGCAAGGTCCACACCCTCGTGCGGCGCGGCGAGTACCAGGGCGCCTACGAGGAGATGAACAAGTGCATGCTCTGCGGCAAATGCCGGCTGGTCTGCCCGCGCGGCATCAATACGCGGGGCGTGGTCCTGCTGATTAAACGCAAACTGGGCGACTTCTGAGCGGAGCGCCCTACGGAGCCGCACCCCGGCGCGGGGGCGGCATGGAGAGTTTTTGGATATGACATTCTACGCACCATTCTGCATCCCCTTCATCGTGGGCGCGGCGCTGATGTTCGCCGTGCTGCTCTGGAAGTGGGGTACGTGGCTCTACCGACTGCCGCGTGCCGACAAGATGCTCATTCTGAAGGGAATCCCCACACGCCGGACGCTGGAAGCTCTGGGCGAGGTGGTGAGCGAGTCGCTGCTCCACCGGCGCATCTTCCGGGTGAACCCCCTGCTGGGCTACATGCACATGTCGCTCGCCTTCGGGTGGTTCCTCCTCATTGCGGTCGGGTGGCTTGAGACGCTCTCGTACCTCGGGCTGCGCTGGGTGCCGCTGCAGGGCCACGTCTTTTTCAAGTACTTCGCCACGGGGCTCGAGCACAAGCCCTTCTTCGACTTCGTGATGGACCTGCTGCTGCTCTTCGTCCTCTCGGGTGTGGCGCTGGCCTGGGGCAAGCGCTTCTACTCGAAGGCCATGGGCATGCGCCGCACGACGCACCATGTTCTGGGTGACCGCGTGGCCCTCTCGGCGCTGTGGTTCATCTTCCCGGCCCGGCTGGTGGCCGAGAGCGTCACCTGCGCCATCTACGGCGGCGGTGGCTTCCTCACGGGCGGTCTGGGCAGCTGGCTGGCCGCCCACGTCGAGATGCTCACGCTCATGACGCTCGAATCGGTGGCCTGGTGGTTCTACTCCTCGTGCCTCGGCATCTTCTTCGTGGCGCTCCCCTTCTCGCGCTACATGCACATCTTTACCGAGATTCCGCTCATCTTCCTGCGCCGCTACCGCCTCCGTTCGACCGAGAAGGAGTCCTCCTACGACCACTTCCAGGTCGAGGCCTGCTCGCGCTGCGGCATCTGCATCGACCCCTGCCAGCTGCAGAGCGTGCTGGGCATCAACGACGTGCAGTCGGTCTACTTCCTGCGTGACCGCCGCTACCACACGCTGCGGCTGGCCACGGCCGACAACTGCCTCATGTGCGGCCGCTGCGTCGAGAAGTGCCCCGTGGACATCGACCTCAATACGCTGCGGCTCAACTCGCGCGACAAGATGCGCAACGTGCCCGACGAGCGGCGCTACGGCTACCTCAAGGGGCTTGACCGCTCGCAGGGCGAGGGCAAGGTGGGCTACTTCGCCGGCTGCATGACGCTGCTCACGCCCCGTACGCTCACGGCCATGGAGCAGCTCTTCCGCGCTGCGGGCGAGGAGGTGTGGTGGGCCGACCGCGAGGGAGGCGTCTGCTGTGGCCGTCCGCTCAAGCTGGCGGGCGAGACCGACTCGGCGCGCAAGATGATGCAGTACAATACGGAGCTCTTCCGCAAGCACGGCATTACGACGCTGGTCACCTCGTGCCCGATTTGTCTGAAGGTCTTCCGCGAGGATTATGCGCTCGACGGCATCGAGGTGCTGCACCATTCGGAGTATATCCTCCGCCTGATGCGCGCCGGACGCCTGCAGGTCAAGCACGGTGCCACGCGCTATACCTACCACGACCCCTGCGAACTGGGGCGCGGCAGCGGCATCTACGACGAGCCGCGTGCCGTCATCGAGGCGGTGGGCGAGCTGCTCGAACCGGCCCAGACGCGCGAAAATGCCCTTTGCTGCGGCTCCTCGGTGGCCAATCTGGCCATCTCGGACGGCCAGCAGCTGCAGATTGCACGCTCGGTCACGGGCGAGTTGGAGGCGACGGGCGCCGAGGTGATTGTCACCGCCTGTCCGCTCTGCAAGAAGGCGCTGGTACGCGGTACGCGTCACGAGGTGAAGGACCTTGCCGAGGTGGTGGCTGCCAGCATGCAGTAGCCGTCGGCGACGCGTGGCCGAGGTTCCGGGAGGGACCGTGCTGAGACAGCCAGCCGGGCGGAGACGCCCTGCCAGGGGCCAGGGAGCCGAGGCGTCGGGATGCCGGGGAGCGTGGGTGTCGGGGCCCCTGGGTGCCGGAGCGCGATGTAATTTTCGGTGCTTGGGGGCGGTTCGGACTCTCGTGGCTGGTTTCGGACCCGCAGAATCCGTGCGGGGACGGCGGAGTTCCACCCCGCAAGCGGCTGATTCATAGCGCTGCGCGGAGCTTTTCTGAAAAATATTTAAAAAATATTTGGCAAAGCCGTATTTTTGCCTTATCTTTGCAGTCGCAAAGGCGATAGTTCTACACTCAAAGACATATCGCGGGATGGAGCAGTTGGTAGCTCGTTGGGCTCATAACCCAAAGGCCGGAGGTTCGAGTCCTCCTCCCGCTACCAAAGGGGTTAAACAGCAATGTTTAACCTCTTTTTTCATATCCCATAAACAAGCAAATCCCTAATAATCAGCAGATAATAAAACCCACTATATTTAAAATATTTTAATATTAGGGCATAGAATCGGGATATTCAGGGGGTTCGTTGGAATACAAGTCTCATTTAAGGAAAAATTGTATTCCAGACTTGTAAAAGAAGGTATTTCAACAAGTTACAAAACAGTCTGTAAACTATGATCGAAATACTGCGAATCACTTACTATCTCTACGAATTTAAAAAGAATCGAAGGGGTACTGCCCCGATCTACTGTAAATTAACAACAGACGGCACGGAACGTCAGCAATTCTCAACAGGTCTTTATGTCGTCCCCGGATTGTGGGATAAAGAGGCTCAATGCGTTCGGGGCACATCAGAAGATGCCGTACTGATAAATCGTCGCCTGCAAGACATCACGATTGAACTTAAAGGAATTGAGCGCAGATTATATGAAGCAGACGGCAACGTATCGCTTGGAGAGATCTATGCCCTTTATAAACAAAAAACAGTAGAAAATCATACGTTGTGCGGGATTTTCCGGGAACGTCTGGACAAAATGGCACAACTCATAGGCAAAGAATATTCACCTGCGACATGGCAGAAATTCCGTGAAGTATTTGCCCATGTTGAACGATATATACAGATTACATATGGCTTACAAGATATTCCGATTCGAAATGTGGACTACCGGTTCATAAAGCAGTTTGAAGAAGCACTCATGGAACGAGGGCTGAAAGCCATCACCATCAACAAGATCATGCAAAGGGTGCGCCAGATGGTCAATTATGCGTTCCGATGCAATTATATCCAACAAGACCCGTTCGTCGAATACAAGCCTCTAAAAGAGCAAAAAAGGCTGGTCTTTCTCACCCAGGAAGAGCTCCACAAGTTGGAAGATTTTCATTTCGTACAGATGCGGCTGGAAACAGTCAAGAACATTTATCTTTTCTCGGTCTATACGGGATTAGCCTACCATGAGGCACAGGCTCTGCAACCCAAACATATCGCAAAAGGATTTGACGGCAGGAACTGGATAGCACTGATTCGTCAGAAAACAGACCGTGAAATTTCAATTCCTTTGCTCCCACAAGCGGAACAATTGATCGTTTGGTTCCGGGAACATTGCCAAGTAGGCAATTATGTTCAACCTCGAATCTCCAATCAAAAGATTAACTCTTACTTGCGGGAAATCGCAGACATCGTAGGTATCGATAAAAAATTAACGCATCATACAGCCCGCAAAACTTTTGCTACAACCATCTTACTGTACAATGATGTCCCCATAGAAGTTGTAAGCAAGTTGCTGGGGCATTCCGACATATCGGTCACACAACGTTCATATGCGCAGGTTCTGAATAAAAATATCAGCAACCACATCGGACGACTGGAAAATCAACTTCTACATAAAAACGCTGATTTACAACAAAATAATCATTAAAATATTTGGATTTTATAAAAATTTTGCTTATCTTGTATATATCTAAAAAGGGACCAAACATGGTTCTTCTATCCTGATCTTGATTAAATCAAGACAGTTTGAGTATTGAGATTGTCTGCGGTGAGAGCACAGACAATCTTTTCTAACCGTTCCGAGAGAGGAGGGAGAGCTCGGAACATAATTTTTCATATATGGAAGCAAGAAAAACTATAGTCCTTTGCATGCTGGCAAATGAAGCCAGACAGATAGACGATCCTCGTTACCAATTTGAAACGGAGGAGAAAGATCATGTTGTTGTAAAATGCATAATCAACAATGCAGAAGTCTTGGATGTTCCCGGTATCGAATACCGCCTGCACCCTAATAAAACCACAGAAAACAGGCTGGATTCCCTGGAAGTTCTAATCAAAGATAACACCAAAAGGTTTAGCGATGTATTTCGCCAACTCCCATATGGTATAATCAAAAAAAACGTTACAGGCATCGGGGCTACCACTCTGGCTTTAACGGCAGAAAATAATTGTATCGTAGTCTGCCCTACCAGAAGTTTGGCTTATGAAAAATATCGAAAAGGGATAGCTCCCGATGGAACAGAAAAGTATCTCTATGTAGGCAGCGCAATAGGTAATATACAGAAAGTATCTGCGGAAAAGATTCGAGCCTATTTAAGCAACACGGAGATTCCACACAAAAAAATTCTGGTCGTGGCAGACAGTTTACCCAGATTAATGGAGTATTTACCCCTTAATTTGGAAAAATGGCATATCATGATTGATGAAATCGATTCCTATCAAACAGATGGCGTATATCGACCGGCATTAGAGGATGTAATCGACTACTTCTTTCGATTTCCGGAACGGAATCGTTGTCTGGTTTCTGCAACAATTCGACCATTTTCCGATCCTCGATTAGCTGATTTACCTTTAATCGATGTAAAATACGAGCAATTCATCCGTCGGCCTATCCATATGATACGAACATTGAATATTGCAGGCTCAGTGGCTAAAACATTGAAACAAATCACACGACAATATCCGGAAGACAAAATTGTCGTAGCCTACAATTCAGTATCCTCCATGCGCGTAATCATTGAGTTATTACCGGACGAGTTGAAAGGTCAATGCGAAATATGGTGCAGTAGCCAGAGCGAACAACAGGCGGGCGAATATTATCCACAAAAAGAAATAGGAACTCATTTAAACAAACAAATAACCTTTTTAAGTTGTACCTTTTTCACAGGCATAGACATCGAAGATAGATACCACCTCATATCCGTATCGGATACAAGATATCTTTATACGCTATTGTCTCCCGAGAAATTATTACAGATAGCCGGCAGATGCCGCCATAAAGATGGATTGTTGAGCGAGCGGTTCATTTATGATATCCGCGCCAGACAAACAGGCGAAAAGAAATTTGACAAACAACATAATATAGCCTGCGCAGAGTGGATCATCAAACTTTTTGATTTAATGAACCTCGGGATAGCAAATTATAACGATGTACTACATGCCAATGCCGTCCGATCCATTGTGAATCAAGTTTCAGGATGGAAAGTTTCATATGGAGGCAGTGTCCCGATTTCATTAGTACGCTATAACATAGAGGAAAAATTGACTATCTCGTATCTCAATTTAGATGCTCTTGAAGAATTTATTCGACTCCGGTCTCAATTGTACTTTGGTGCAAGAGCTATTATAACAGCCCTGGAACAAGATTGCGAGATTCTTGAAATTACTAATGATGAAGAACCATATTCCAATAAACAACAGGCTATTGAGATTGCGGTTAGTGATGAACTAAAAGCAATTCAAAATGCAAATATCGACGAATGTGCACGACTCTTGAAAGACCGTATCGCAGACGGAAGTATGAGTAAAAATCTGATGGCTCAAGCCGAAAGGATTGCTTCAAGAGAGCTAAAAGTTTTTATTTCCCGTTTTTATCAATTAATGGATTATGCACCCCATGAATATCTTGTTGACATATTGTCAGAGGCGAGAGATAAAGACAATAAATGGTTTCGGGGATTTTACAATGCGGTGTTATTCAACGCGCTGGATCAAGAACATCCATTTCGAACTCTTATACAGAGTTATTTTAAACCAGGAGAACGGTATTCCACAGAAAAGATCTACGAACACATGGTTGCAATCTTCAATGCATCGGGTTTGAAAATCATTAAGAAACCGGCCACTGCTGTAAGCTATTTACAAAGTTTCTGCACCCTTAAAAGAGGCAAGAATTGCGTCACAGGAAGGAATTATTATCGCGTAGAAGATTATCAATCGCAAAAATATTTAGGCAAGAATCATGTCGAGATTCCTCATATCATTGACAAATTTAAACTGGCCGGGAGTGTTATGAAATTAAAGTAACTCATATTGCCTTAATATTATATATATAAAATAAATCAAAATGAGTTATTTTGAACTGATCTCATAAATAAAAACAACATCCAGGTATACAAAAATCGATCTTATAAGAGATCTGGTTTCCCTGTAAATTATGAATCTATAAGGCAATCTTGATTTTCAAGATTTTTTAATCGAAATTCGCGTTTACAATACCCCGCGAGTGCGTTGTATTTTAAGAAACATTTTCTAACTTTGTGTCACTATCCAATGGATAGTAACATATTGATTGATGAAAGTGTTTAGCTTCATCCTGTACTGGAAATCTGGTAAATTTTAAGGGCAGGGATAAGCAATACAAACACTCATCACTTGTGTAGCTATATCATTCCGATATACTGCCCAAGTGTGGGGTATTGTTTATTTGTCCAATGGCTTACCAGAGCCTCCAGTACGATAAACTAACAACTCCACACTTTCTTTATTTAATAATCCCCGTAAAGGAGTTGGGCGGGACAACCAATTTAATGTATGGGACTATTTGGTTTTTTCTCAACCGCCCAAGACAAAAGAGTCGACACAATCAACACTTGTGCGGATATTATATTCGACAATGGATTCAAGGATATGACACTCAACGCTCGATTTAATATACAGAACATCAATCTGCATGCACAATATTACTTTGAATGTCAAATCATAGCTTTAACATTAATAGCTTTACATTATCAGCATCAATGTAATATTCCAATAGGATTAGATTATATTTTGCAAGAATCAAATCCTTTAAGAAAGATTTGTATTGATTTAGCAAAAATTGGGGCTAAAACTCCTACTATTTTATCTAATTGTAAAAAAAATAGTACGGCATCCAATTATAACGATGTCCATTATGTACTCGCATATATACTATACGAAAGATATCATCATTATGAAACAGATTTATCTTTATTAGTATACAAAGATAAATCCGATTTTGATAATGAGTTTCAATATGAAGAGGCTTATAAATTCGCAATTACAGACTTATATAACCTTTCGCATAATCCATATGTTTCTCAACTTAACTGTCCTTACACTAAATTGTCTTCTATTGAAATTGCAGATATACCTCACAAATATATAGACATGTTACAAGCTTGTAAAACAGCACGACATATCATAGAAAATAATTTGAAATAAAGATTTCAATATAAACTGAATCATATGAAATTTATTATATATCTATTGTTCTTCGGAGTATTAATGACAGCGTGTAATTCTTCGCCAACGATTAAGGATGAAACACGATACTTATATCCGGATTATATTGCATGTAACCAACCACAGCGAATGACTGCTTCAATAAAAGAAGGGTCTATAATAATCAGCGCTAACAGTAAATATGTGGAATTGAAAGGTGAAATATTTTACAAGAAATTTCACATAAAAATGGAGGTTACTGAAATTATTGAACAAGACTCTGTAATGGGAACGCCATATGCAACAACATATAAAGGTAGAGATATGTCAGAGCCTAATACAAAGGATATTTTAACTATTGTTGAGGTGCCAGGCAAACCCATAGGGGTTTATTTTAAAGCAATTCAGCAAACAACCAATGAAGAAATGTCAATTGGATTTATGTGTAAATCAAAAAAATTATGAGTGAACGGAATTCGTCTAGGATGACGATAGTTTTATCACTAATAGTAAGTGTTCTAACGGGCATTTTATCGTGGAACATCGTCGCGCCAGAGTCATTTCTGGGAGCAATTGGCTTTATATTGTTATGGAGTGCTATTGCTAGTATTGGATATTTAATAATTTTTGCAATAACAACAAATAAATAGTTTGTCTATTCCTTATTTCTATTGCCTCACCTGTGGTTATACCGATTCCTGTGTAGGCCATCGGTGGGAAGACGGTAGTCCATTGGCCAAGTTTACATCTTTTGCCTGCAAGGATTGCAAAAGGCTGTGCGACAATAGTTATCTCAAAGGAGAGCCGGAAATTATCAAAGGAATGGTCAAATGGCACTATTCTCCGGCTGAACCTTTTTGTATGTGGTGTGGCTCCAAAAATATCGAGGAATGGAGTGAGAATAACCCGATATGTCCCCAATGTGGAGGTATCATGCAAAAAATAGATAAATAAATATGGCTATTCGATTCGAGTTCTGCGACGTCGTGGTTTCAGTTCATGAAATAGAAACCAAATTTCCCGGAGGTTTTCGGGAATATGAAAAATTGGATCCGAGCGGTTTATCCTGGCATGATGGCGTGATTCTTCGATTGGGTTCAATGGGAGGTGATATTCCCACCGTGGATATATTGGAAAAATACGGTATTCAGATTTATGATTTTAGAACCCCTCTCCCAAAAGGATGGTTCATCTATGATCCATACTCTCCAAAGATTATTAGCTCCGTAAACCCTAACGGCAATTGCGGCGCATTCATGTGGACCGATCAAGCACCATGCAACCCGGAATATTGTGGAGGACGATTCTGGCAAGGAGGTTTCGTGTTTCCCAATTTAAAGCGTTGGCATTTGTTTCAGCAGTGTCTACAAGAGCAGAATCTTACGGCTATACAGGAGCAACTTTTCTGGCTTGAATCTGGATACTTAGAAAAAAGCTATTGCCAAGATTAATTTCCATATGGCTACTCATTTACTTGCTATATTCTTAAAAAGTGAATGAGTGCGATTGTTTTTTCTCGACATTTAACAGAGGTAAACCGCAGCATTTCTAAGGAGGCAATAAAAAATAGATAACCAAATCTTCTCTACAAGCAGGAGTTCAAAAGCTCTTAAGGTCCGGTCTCTCCATGGATTTCATGCATAATTCATGGTTTGATCGGGCCTGTTTTGTAGGAGAACTCGATTTTTCACACAAAAAAATATTTTTTTCAGTTCCAATTGATTCGATTGCGACATATTCCCCCAATACTCCCCCCTGCCTTTGGCAGTTGGGATGCGACCCCGACTATCCTTTGGGGATAATATATTTCCCGCGGTATTGTCGAATCTAAAAGCTATGGTTATGTCCAACTCATTGAAATTTTTGCGATCATTTTCCCTTGAAGAGTTCAAGGAATGGAAAGGAATCTCCTTTATCCGGATTATCCGTAACGAGCAGACGGGAAGATATTTCTTCGGATATGGCGATAAGGCAGGCGCCGTAACATCGAAGTACCCCGTAGAGAAGCTTGAACATCCTGTCATTTCGGAGGTGATCTCCGAAGAGAGCGGAGAGCAGTTCTTCCTGTTGCACAATGCTGGAGACAATCCGCAATTTACCACCGTAGAGGTGCTTTAACCGGCTCTTATGCTCTCTTACAAGGCTGTCCTTTCCAGTGAAGGGGCAGCCCTTTTCATGTTTAATCCCTTACCAGAATATATCATGCAATTACGACATTCACAACGCAAGGCTGCCAAAATGCGGTTAGCCCTACAAGGAGCCTCGGGTTCCGGAAAGACCTATTCGTCTCTTCTCATAGCACACGGCATGACCTCCGATTGGTCAAAGATTGCCGTCATAGACACCGAAAACGGGAGTGCAGACCTTTATGCCCATTTGGGATCTTACAATGTCCTCGCGCTGTCAGAGCCTTATAATCCGGAGAAATATATCGAGGCTATCGGTATTTGCGAAAGTGCCGGAATGGAGGTTATCATCATTGACAGTATCTCTCATTGTTGGGACTATCTGCTGGATTTCCATGCCAATCTACAAGGAAACTCCTTTGCAAACTGGGCCAAGGTCACACCTCGTCAGAATGCTTTTATCCAACGGATACTCAACTCTTCGAGCCATGTTATCTGCACAATGAGAAGCAAGCAGGAGTATGTCCTCAATGAACGAAACGGAAAGATGATCCCTGAAAAAGTAGGGCTCAAAGCCGTGCAACGAGACAATGTGGACTATGAGTTCACCATCGTATTTGACGTAAATATGAAACACTATGCACTTGCTTCCAAAGATCGTACGGAACTGTTCTCCGGGAGGTCCGAATTTCCTCTTACCGAGCAAGTCGGGATGCAAATCCTCGACTGGTGCAACCAATGTCAAACCCAATCTCACGTAAACTATGGAATCAGTTATCCGATTGGCCGAACAGCCCAATAAAACGCTCTTGCCTCTGACATATCCGGAAGAAATCCGAGACACCACCTCACAACAGATCCTACATGCTCCCTCATTTTATGAGGAAGAATCCCCATTTCGGGAAAGTCCCCAGGTAAAAACTCGCAAACCTTTCATCGAAGCCAACACAAAGGCCGTTACACTCAATCACCTGCAAAATGATTGTATCACTCCGGTATTCTCCAAAGACAACGAGGTGACTATCTCGCATAGTCAGTTTATAGAAACCGTATGGGAATGTACGCAACGGATGTTTCGAAACTGCATCGTGGAAGAGCCCGAAATAAGGGTAAGCCATATTATCAAGGGACGGACACCGGAAGCCATTCACAAGACAGTAAAGGAGCTTACGGACGAGGATAAGACCATCTATTACGAACGGATGATGTTCTGCATGGAGATCCCCTCCATTGCGGAAACAATCGACGGATGCAGGCTCAATCTGAGCGTAGGAGGCGTTCGGGCATACAACCAGGAAAACCTTTACAGTAAGAAAGGCTTTGAGAAGTTCAAAGTATTTGTCGGTTTTAAGAATATGGTGTGTTGTAATATGTGCGTATCGACAGATGGGCTGTATGAAGAGATACGAGTAACAGATACGTCCAGCCTAATGACAAAAATGACCGAGCTGATTGTCAGTTATAACGCCAAACAGCATTTGGAACGCATGAAGGCTTTACTCGATATTTCCATGACAGAGAGCCAGTTTGCACAACTTGTGGGGAAGGCTCGACTTTATCAGTTTCTTCCTCCGGCTCAACGGAAACAACTCCCGGCATTCGAATTTACGGATTGCCATCTGAACACCATTGCAAAAGCCTATTACAACGATGCAGCATTTGCGTGCAACAAGCAACGAGAAATTGATCTTTGGAGGGTATTAAACCTCTTTACCGGGGCCAACAAATCCAGCTATATCGATTTGTTTCTCGCAAGAAGCCGTAATGCTGCAGAGTTTATAAGCGGAGTATCAAAGGCTCTTGCAGGAGAGTCTGAACACAAATGGTTTGTCGAGTAAAGATGGATGTATATGACCCGATTATTCTACAAGGTGTTTTTCGGATACCTTCTGAAATGGTGGTTGAATAAGGTTAAATAATTGATATAACCAAACCCTGTTGGAATACCTTTTTATCAAACACGAGGCATAACATATTGATATGCAGCCCATACTTACTGATATTCGAGTCCTCCTCCCGCTACCACGACGGACAACTCAAACGGGTTGTCCGTCTTTTTTTTGCCGTTTCCTCCGGATTGTTCGTCCGTTTCCGGATTTTTTGCCCCGTTGGTCCGTTCCGAAGCCCGGTTGCCGTCTGCACGGGTTGCATTTGCAGCCGATTATTCGTATATTTAGGGACAGTCGTTTAATTCCGTCATTATGAGTCAATCGGCAGACTGTCCCGGT
>ERZ780167.3198-NODE-3198-length-11972-cov-5.690778_pt1 | contig 11972 bp, 11 predicted proteins | sample MGYA00510982_ERZ780167 | MGnify/ENA primary metagenome ERZ780167 (study PRJEB29588, sample SAMEA2146107) | human gut metagenome | biome: human gut; feature: human-associated habitat; material: faeces | place: Denmark | collected 2008/2010 ... | reverse complement strand
CTGCCGGAGCGGTGCTTAAGCCGCAAGGCGGGAATTGTGCGGTGTTGCCCTAAGTAAGAAAAATCGTTTTGGAGGGTCATTATGCTGCTGGAAGTTTGTGTGGATAGCCTTGCATCGGCGCGCGCTGCCATTGCTGGCGGGGCGGACCGTCTGGAACTGTGCAGTGCACTGCTGGCCGGTGGGCTGACCCCTTATACCGAGCTGCTGCGTCAGATCCGACACGAAAGCGATATTGCCGTGCGCTGCCTGATGCGCCCGCGTGCAGGGGACTTTCTGTATATGCCGGAAGAGATTGAGATGATGTGCGCGCAGATCACCGAGCTGCGCAGTGCCGGGGCTAACGGTTTTGTGATTGGCTGCCTGAACCCGGACGGCACGCTGGATTGCACCGCAACCGCACGGCTGGCAAAGGCCGCCAATAGTGCTGGGCTCACCCTACACCGCGCCATTGATGTATCTGCCGACCCATTGCAAACCTACCGCGACGCCGCCGCCCTTGGAATTGATACCGTGCTGACCAGCGGTGCTGCCGCCAGCTGTGTGCAGGGTGTTGACGTTCTGTGCAGCCTGTTGGCAGAGCGTGACCGCACCAATGGTCCGGAAGTACTGATCGGTGCCGGGGTAAACGCTGGGGTGATCCGGCAGCTTTCGGCTGCCCTGCCGGGCGCAAGGGCTTACCACATGAGTGGGAAAGTGGAACTGGAAAGCCGGATGGTGTTCCGCCGCGAGGGCGTTCCCATGGGGCTGCCCGGTTTGGACGAGTGGCATATCCAGCAGACGGATACAGCGTCCGTTCGTGCCGCGCGCCAAGTGTTGGACGATTTGGCGTGATTTTATTGTATTTTCTCTTTTTCTTTTTAATTTTTGCAATTTCTTTTGCTGTTTTTTCATTTTCATGCTTGACATTCTGCAGGGCTTATGGTAATATAACTATCGCACCTTGGTGGTGGCCACTGTGGAGAGGTGTCCGAGTGGTTTAAGGAACTGGTCTTGAAAACCAGCGATTCGCGCGAGCGGACCATGGGTTCGAATCCCATCCTCTCCGCCATTTTGTAATAACAAGTGAATATTTTATATCACTTTGACTTGTGGAGTAATACTCAAGAGGTCGAAGAGGCGCCCCTGCTAAGGGCGTAGGGTCCGAAAGGGCCGCGAGAGTTCAAATCTCTCTTACTCCGCCAACAAAAACCCGCGTATCTGCGTAAGATATGCGGGTTTTTGGTTTATCTAAACGCACCTCTACCCCAACATTTACCTCAATAATACCCCTATCTAGGGTGTATCTGAAACGTCGAAAATATCGTCTATTTCTACAAACACAGGTTGATGTTCATGGTATCCCGCACGCAAAAACAAACAGGCCGCCCCAAGGCTTGTTCCCGCAAAGGGGATGAGCAGCCCCGTTAAAACCATTGCATCTGTTAGTTGTAATTAACCTCTTTTTCAAAAAATAGCCGGAGTGTTCCCACAAGCGTTTTGCGGGTATACTCCGGCTTTTATTATACGGTGCGGCACAAGGATGCAGTTCAGGATGCGCGGCGACGGAACAGCACCGCCAGAGACCATACCAGCGTGGCCGCGCTGAACCACAGCCCGGTGCTGAACGCGTTGGCCGCCGCTGTGCGCAGCATGGCACCGGGCATGGGGATCTCCGGCATATGCCTGGCCGCCTGCCACACTGCCGCTGCTTGAGCAGCAGCCTGCTCCGCCCCAACGGCGCAGCCAACGGCAGAAAGGATCATCGGCAGCAGCAGGCGCTTTTTATCTTTATGGCACCAGCCCAGCAGCAGGCCCGCGGAAATTATTCCCGTCCCCCACGGCAGAAGCCCCAGCAGGGTGCCCAGCCAGCTGTCGGGCTTCGTGCTGACAAATACCGCCGTTGGGCCATCTGCTCCGCCAATAATGCCAATGGTGCTGTTGGCCTGCGCTCCCCTTGCCTGCACCCGGTCTTTCAGCTGGTTCCAAAATTGGCTCACGATCTTCCCTGCCTTTCATTTGTTGTTTGTCCGCTGCATGTATTTTGTTCTTGTTTGGTTAGCTATACTATAGCATGTCACGCTGTTTTCGTCAATGAAACATTAAAATCGCAGCATTCCTCAATATTTCTGCCACGAAAAACCACCCCGCATGCAGCAGTGGACAGCATGCGGGGCGGTAATTATGGATTCAGTTCATCGAAAGATCACAGCAGGCCCTTGTACAGTTCCTTGATCTCCTCAACGCTGGTATCACGCGGGTTGCCAGGGCAGCAGGCATCGGCAAAAGCGGACTCTGCCAGGAACTGGATGTCCTCTTCCTTCAGGATGCCATGCAGGTTTGCGGGGATGCCAACATCGGCGCTCAGCTGCTTGACGGCTGCGATGGTTGCATCAGCGGCTTCGGCATCATTCATCTCGTCAATGCCGGTCACACCCATAGCCTTGCCGACTGCGCGGTAACGCTCGCCTGCAACACTCTTGTTGTATTCCAGGCCGGTGGGCAGGATGATGGCGCAGGCAACGCCATGCGGGGTGTCGTACAGAGCAGACAAACCGTGTGCCATGCTGTGGACAATGCCCAGGCCAACATTGGAGAAACCCATGCCGGCAATGTACTGACCCAGAGCCATGCCTTCGCGCCCTTCCGGGGTGTTCTGCACAGCGCCGCGCAGGTTCTCGGAGATCAGCTTGATGGCTTCCAGGTGGAACATATCAGAGATGGTGCAATGGCCCTTGGTGATGTAGCCTTCAATGGCATGGGTCAGTGCGTCCATACCGGTGGCGGCGGTCAGACCCTTGGGCATGCTGGACATCATATCGGGGTCAACCACAGCGATTTCAGGAATATCGTTGGTATCCACGCAGACGAACTTGCGCTTCTTCTCTACATCGGTGATGACATAATTGATGGTAACTTCGGCAGCGGTACCGGCGGTGGTGGGTACAGCAATGGTAAACACAGCGTGCTTTTTGGTGGGGGCAACGCCTTCCAGGCTGCGGACATCCGCAAATTCGGGGTTGTTGATGATGATGCCGATGGCCTTTGCAGTATCCATGGAGGATCCGCCGCCGATGGTCACGATGCAGTCCGCCTCGGCTGCCTTGAAAGCAGCAACGCCGTCCTGCACGTTCTGGATGGTGGGGTTGGGCTTGATTTCGCTGTAAACAGCATAGGGGAAGCTGGCTGCATCCAGCAGGGCAGTGATCTTGCCGGTAACGCCGAACTTGATCAGGTCGGGGTCAGAGCAGACAAAAGCCTTTTTATAGCCGCGGGCGGTCAGTTCGGGAACAATGTTCTCGATTGCACCATGGCCATGGTAAGAGATAGTATTCAAAACAATGCGGTCAGCCATAATGGTATTACCTCCGTTTTCTGTGCATGGTTTGCTCTTGGGCACGCGCTGTATGCAGCCCGTTCCATGCCTTTGTTATAATTATAACATCGTTTCACCCTGCCGTCTTTGGGCTTTTGTATCCGCTTTATTGTGAAAATTCCACTTTGCTGTTAAGCCACCCAAAAGTTTCTAAAGTTTTTGGGCATTTCTTCCGTGCTGTCCCCCACTTGCAAACACCTGCGCGATATGCTATACTGTTTTTGCAATGAGGCGCGACCTGTTTTTTGGCCGCGCCTTTTTAACTATCAGGCCAAAACCGCGGCGCGCAGCCCGGTTTTTTATAAGGTGTATCTGAAAGCAAAGAAATAGGCCAGATTTTCGACTTTTCAGGTACACTCCAGGAGGGATAACGTCATGCGCTTATTTGATGTGCTGGGCCCCGTGATGACAGGCCCTTCCAGCAGCCACACGGCTGGCGCGGTGCGCATTGGGCTTACAGCGCGCAACCTGTTGGGCGAAGCCCCAAAAACCGCCGAGATCCTGCTGCATGGCAGCTTTGCCGCCACAGGCCGCGGCCACGGTACCGACCGTGCGCTGGTGGCCGGGCTGCTGGGCATGCTGCCAGACGATGAACGCATCCCGGACAGCTTTTCCCTGGCGCAGCAGGCCGGGCTGGATTATACCATCGGCACCGTGGTGCTGCGCGGTGCCCACCCCAACACCGCCCTGCTGCGGCTGGAAGGGGTGAGCGGCCGCAAGCTGGAAGTAATGGGTGCTTCCATCGGCGGCGGGCGCATCAACATCTGCCAGATCGACGGCATTACCACCAACTTTGGCGGCGACCACAACACCCTGATCGTTCACAATCAGGATACCCCCGGCCATGTGGCCGAAGTGACCACCGCATTGGCGCAGCGGGGCATCAACATTGCCACCATGCAGCTGTACCGTTCCACCGCCGGGGGCTATGCCGTAATGGTGCTGGAATGTGACCAGCCCCTGCCGGACGCCTTAATTGCCGAACTGCGCGGCATGCAGGGCATTGTGAAAGTGACCGGTCTGAACCTTGCGCAGCAGACCGAAACAAAGGAGGGCGCGTGATTATGGCATATTCTTCCGTTAACGCAATGCTGAACGTCAGCCGCCAGAACAACCAGCCCCTGTGGGACGTTATTTTGCAGAGCGACCTGCTGGAAAGCGGGCTGACCCGCCCCCAGTCCCTGGCCGAAATGCACCACCTGTGGCAGGTGATGGTGCAAACCAGCGATAACTACTGTGGCGCGGATCGTTCCGCCAGCGGCTTTGCGGGCGGCGATGCTGCCAAAGTGGCCGAAGCCGAAGCCCGCGGCCAGCTGTTGACTGGCGGCTATCTGGCCCAGGTGATGGCCGAAGCCCTGAAAACCGCCGAATGCAACGCCTGCATGAAACGAATTGTCGCCGCGCCCACGGCGGGCAGCTGCGGCGTTCTGCCCGCGGTGCTGCTGCCCTTGTGGCGCAGCGGCAGCTATAACGAGGAAGCCATCTGCCGCGCGCTGTATGTCTCCGCCGGGTTTGGGCAAGTTGTGGCCGCGCGCGCCACGCTGGCCGGCGCCGAGGGCGGCTGCCAGGCCGAGGTGGGAACCGCCAGCGCCATGGCTGCGGCTTCCTCCGTTTATCTGATGGGGGGCAGCCCGGAGCAGAGCTTCGCGGCAGCAGGGCTGGCCATCCAGAATATGTTGGGGCTGGTATGCGACCCCATTGCCGGGCTGGTGGAGGCCCCCTGCCAGGCCCGGAACGCGGCCGGGGCTTCCAATGCCCTGGTTTCCGCCGAGCTGGTGCTGGCCGGGGTGCCGGAGGTCATTCCCTTTGATGAGGTGGTGGAGGCGGCCCGTCAGGTGGGCCATGCCCTACCGGAAAGTCTGCGGGAGACGGCCCTGGGCGGCATTGCCGCCACCCCGACTGCCTGCCGGCTGGCGGTGCAGGTGGGAGACCGGCTGCGGGGGCTGCCGCGGGTGCGGCTGAATATATTCCTTCGTTTAACAAGAGCGTACACGCTTTTCGACGGTGAAAAGTCCTTTGGAAGTTTTGCGTGGCAGAAATGTTGTCCGAGGAAGTGCGGCATTTATGTCCGCAAAAACCGCATATGCTCTTGTAGAGTGTTAGGTACCTTCGTTTAACAAGGACACACACGCTTTTCGGCAGCGAAAATCGGCGCTGACTGCGTCATCTCGTCGTCGCGGACTGCGCTTCATGTCGGGGCGCTATTCCTACGGAATAGGCACCCCTCCAACGCTTCGTCGCTCCGCCTCTCCCCACGAGGTCTTACGACCTTGCGGGGACCCCGCAGCAGCATACGCCAGTATGCCGGCGTCCTCTTCCTTGTCATCATCCGGTTTTCTCTCGCCGAAAAGTCCTGCGGAGTTTTTGCGCGGGAGAAATGGCGCCAGAGGAAGCGCGGAGCGGTAGGCAGGCTGGCGCCTGTCAACGCGACGCGCAATGTCGGGCGGTATTTATGCCCGCAAAAACCGTATGTGCTCTTGTTAAGCGAAGGTATTTTCACTTGATTAAAAAACAGCTCGCGGGAAGGTTTTGTGCCCTTTATGATGAGAGCAAAAGGAAGCCGGGCGCGCCCGCAGCGGGGAGGGCTGCCCGGCGCAAGGCGCAGGATCAGCCCGACTGAAGCGGAGGGCGCGCCCGGCGTGGGAGCGCGGGCGGCTTTGCCGTCAGAGATCCTGCATGGACTCCCCCCATAGGAGAAGTCCGTGCTGATTTGCCCATGACCGGAAAACAATTCGTAAACGGTTTGTAAATTCTGCGCTGCTTTTCTTGCAGTTCTTCTGTCATTCCGCTATGATAGAGTACAGCAGAAATGAACGGGAAAGGAGAGCCGGAAAGGTATGCGGGATTGGTTTCGCCGTTTGATGATGGGACGATACGGGGTGGATCAGCTGACCTGGGTACTGCTGGCGCTCTCTTTGGTCATCTCGCTATGCGGCAGCATTTTTCAGATCAAGGGGTTCAGCATCCTGTGCTGGGCGGTGCTGGTGGTGTGCTATCTGCGCATCTTCTCCCGCAACATTTACGCCCGGCAGCAGGAGGACCAAAAGCTGCTGCAATTCTGGTGGAAGCTGAAGAACGGGCGCGCGAACCGGCCCAGCCGGGAGGAACGCAGAAAGTACAAGGTATTCATCTGCCCCACCTGCAAGCAGAAGCTGCGGGTGCCGCGCGGCAAGGGGAAGATCAGTATTTCCTGTCCCAAATGCGGGACGAGCTTTATCAAAAAGACATAACGAAAGGGCCTTCCGCGGAGGGCTCTTTTTTTGATGGGTGGGATGAAAAGGCCCCCGGCGGGATCGGAGGGATCGGGTCGGGGGCCTTATGTTACTGCATTATTTTACGCGTTGGGGTCAGTCCTCGTGCTTTTTGGTGAGCTTTTTAGCGCCGAGGCAGAGAGCGCCAACGGCGGCCAGGCCGATCGCGATGTAGCCGACGGGGCTAGAAACTGCGCCGGTGGAGGGGTTGCCCTCCGCGGGCTTGCTATCGCCCGGCTGGGTGGGGGTGATGATGGTGATGGTGGAGGATTTGGTGTAGTCACAGCCGGTGCACTTGTCGGAATCGGGGAGGAACTCGTGGGCGGCTTCGTTCTGCTTGTTACCGCACTTTGTGCACTCTTCCCAGTGAGAGGTGGCATTGTACTTCAGGGGCTGGCCAAAGGTGCAGACCTCATGCGTCAACTCTCTTTCGCAGACAGTGCAGGTCTGGTGATGGTAGCCATCGCCGACATTTACCCAAGCGGAGGGGGTGTGGACAGCCTTATCCAGTTGCTCGTTGCAGCCTTCGCGGGCACACACTTTCCAGTGTTCATTCTCATCTGTGGTGACCCAAGGACCGTTATGATCGTGGCCGAGGGCCGCTTTCGTCACGGCGGCAAGAGTTGTCTCGGTGGTGGCGGTGTCATCGGAGAACAGCTTATCACAGCTGCACTTCCAGTAGGCAGCATTGCCGGGTGCGGTGCAGGTGGGGGCCTTAGCCGCTACGGAAGTAAGATGACTGGTATGGACATGACCGAGGGCAGGGGTGAGGACTTTGCCGCATTCGGTGCACTTGACGGGGTCATCTTCAGTTGCAGCATTACGGTCGGGGATATGGTTCGCCGCAGCATTTATTACGGTACAGCCAGTACGATTGCACTTGTGCCAGTGCTGGACATCGCCGATCGTCCAGTCAGTAGCCCAATCATGGCCAAGAGGGCTACCATCGGTGGCGGTGCAGCCGGTACGCTTGCAGGTCTTAGGAGCGGTACAGGTTGCATCAGCCCAATCATGGCCAAGGGCGCTGCCTTCTGTCTTACCGCAAATAGAACAGGTTTTGGCAGTGGTGCAGTTTGCGGCGGTCCAGTTGTGCTCTTCATAGCCACCTTTTTCGCTATTGGCAGTACCTGCTGTCAAGGTGCAGCCTTCGGCCGTACACTCATGCCAGTGGTGGGTACCATCGCTGGTCCAATTGGCAGCCCACTGGTGAACATGGGGGGTGGTGATGGTGAGGGAAATAGACGCGTTATTCTCGTAAACGGAATTGCTATTCACATCGGAGAGCACCAAATCCTCAGTATAAACTTGGTATGTTCCCTCAGGACAGTTTGCTGCAATGATCACTTTGAATTGCAGCAGAGTAATTTGTGTATCTGCTATAGCAACTGCATAAAAAGATGAATCCATATTTAATCCAGTAAACTTATTGCTAATAAATGTCGCATTACTGAATTTGTCCGTTTTCTCAATGTCTGCCTCATTGGCCGAAACCTGCAAATTGCTGTCGCTGGTTTTAAGATCGAAATTAACACCAGCGATCTTACTTTCTGTCGGTGCTGGATTTTTCAATATAACAGATATTGTTACGATCTGCTCATCAGTGCTTGTTACGAAGTTGGTTTTATCCGCCAAAAGCTCGACTGAGAGAGGGCCTTCAGCCATAGAAGGAACAATAGCAAAAGAAAGGACAAAAGTTATTGCGAGTAGTATTGATATAATCTTCTTTTTCATATAAAGTAATCCTCCTTTTTAATATAGTTTACTACTGTTGTTTACATGATTAAGAAGTCGAATAACATCTTGAATATTCACCCGGGAGTCATTATTGATATCGCAATGGTGAGCATCTACAAATGGAGAACTATTATTTACATGGTTTAGCAACCTAATAACATCTTGAATATTTACTCTACCATCTTCATTTACATCGCCTAGTAGGAAAATCCTCACCTTTTGAGTCACATCTTCTGTGCCTACTTTTACAGTGTAATCACGGGTAACATGATTTTTCTTCTCCACCCGCAGGTTGTAGGTACCGGGGGGAACATTGCTTATGGTGTAGTGGCCGGTAGTGCCGCTCCAGGTGCCCACGGAGGTTTCGCCTTGCAGCAGCGTTACGGTTACCTTCTCAGCGGCATCGCCGTAGCTGGTTACTGTACCGCTTACCGTCACACCGGGGGGCTCCTCCTGGATGGTGACGGTGGCGGATGTGGCGGTGAAGGGGACCTCCTGCAGGCTGGCGTTCATGATGTCCAAGCCCGTTATGCCAATTGTGGTGACGGTATCCATGGGGGCATTCTCCAGCACACGAAAGGTTAACCGGAGGATGCAGCAATCGGAGCCTGTCCAGTTCTCACCCTGAGCCCAAACTGCATTTTCACGATCTACTTTCTCCCCTGTTTCGTCCTGTTTTGCTTTGATGCCTACTTCCCAGTCTGTCACTGATTGCCCATTCGCATCGGTAAGCTGGAGGAGTGTCTCATCATACTGGAAAGCGAACCTTATGCCGGCGATACCGGGGTTATTGTGGATCACCAGCTCTACGGTGAATTCCCCGCCCGGCTGGACGGACGATGCGGAGGGGCGCAGCTCCAAGGTGGGGGTGCCCTTCGCCAGGGAGGGGACACTCACGGCAAGGCACAGGATTATGGCCGCCATGAGGATGCTCCATATTTTTTTCATAGCCAATCTCCTTTCTGCCTTGCCGCACTTTTATCGGACTGTGTCATCCTTTTATCTTCTCTTCCACATACTGCTGCATCAGCAGGATCAGATCGGCCAGCTTTACCTCACTGTCTTCATTCATATCGGCATTGAGCTGGTTGATCTTGACCGAGAAGCCGGCCAGGTATTTTTTGAGATACAGGATATCCAGCAAGCTGCCGGTCTTGCCGTCATCATTTACATCGCCAAGGACGCGGGTAACGACCTGGACCCCGCCGGAGGTGACGCTGAAGGATACCTTATTCTCGCTGACATTGAGGGCCTCCTGCACCGCAAGGGTGATCTCCGCAAGGCCATCCTCTGCGTTTTCCAGCACCTTGAACCGGAGGTTTAAGAGTGTGCCATCTTCGATATAATCCGCTGCGCCGACAAAAACCGCTTTTCCGTTTTCCTTGTTGATATAAAGATTGAATCCCTCCGGGGCCATTTCACATTCGAGCAGCTCCAGGCGGGTTTTATCGTAGCTGATGTGGAAGCCGAGCGCCGCAATGCTGGGGATATCGTGCAGGCTGAGCGTCACGGCGAATTCTTCCTGCGGCTTCACATTCTGTCCGGGGACCTCGATCTTCAGCCGCGGGGTTTCCGCCGCCAGGACCGGCACGCACAGCAGCAGCGCCGCTAAGGCCAGAAGGTATTTTATTTTTCTCATGGGTTGCCTCCGCTGATTCCAATAAAATGGATCATGTCCGCATGCGGACATGATAATCTCCCCGGGGAGATTTGGGATTGGGTAATCCTGTACTTTAGTTTAATTCCACCATCAGATTTTCCTTATTGCAGCCATTAATGTAAAATAAGGATATAAAAACCCCGGCCTTTTTCCCAAGGGCCGGGGCTGGTTTTTCCTCTTCGGCGCTTTTTACGGATGACCGTCCGCTCGGCGTACCTGCCGAAGAAATGATAGCCGGAGCCGCCCTCGCTGATGATATTCAAAAGCTCATCCGGCTTTGTTACCTGGATGCCGCCCAGCATGGTGACCCCGCGGGCGAAGAAAGCCTCCGGCAGCATGCTGGCGGTGGGCCCGGTGATGAGGATCTCCGCGCCCGGTTTGGCCATTTGCAGCAGACCGGGCAGGGTGTTATTCAGGATGGTCACCCCGGTGATGACCAGCAGATCGGCCTCGGGGACGCACTCCGCAGCCCGCTCCGGCGGCAGATAGTAAGGCATCTCCCGCTCCTTGAGGGTGCGGGGGTCCTGCTCCAGCACATGGAAATCCGCCCCGGCGGCCATCAGCTTTTTGAGCATGGGCACCAGGGCCCCTACCACCACCGTTTTGGGGTAGCGGGCAGCATCCAGCTCATCGAAGGCATCCACGCCCATCAGAATCTCATAATCCTGGGGCGGGGATTGCTCCCACGCCGCCACGCTCAAGGCATTCAGTGCCGCAATGCCCAGCGTCCGCCGCAGGATGTTCTCCCCGAAGATATCGTCCAGGTACTCCCGGACGGGACGGCCGCGCAGCCGCCCGGAAAGCGGCATGGCCCGGGCGGAGCTGGGGCAGCACACCGCCTCCGGCATCTCCTTGACCGGGGTAAAGCACAGCCCGCCGTGGCCGGTAGAGGGCTTGACACCGGAGAAGAACAAGCCGAAAACGGCCCGTTCCACCGTGATTTTATCAAGCTCCAGCTGCTGTTCCACCTGCGCCACGGCTTCCCGCAGAATTTCAAATTGCTCCATGTTGGTTTTCCCCCTTTATCGTGCTGCATCTAGATAGCACAAATCCCGCCGAAAGAAAACCGAGGATTGCGGCGGGACCTCTGGGAGATGCGGAAATACCGGGGCAGAGAGTGCTCCGCTCCGGTATGGTTGCTGATTATTCGTGGTTTTTGCGCCGGGCGCCCAGGAAGCAGATACCTGCCGCCGCCAGTACCGCCATACCGCAGGCTATCAACGGCTATTGTCGCAGCCTTGGTAAGGGTGCTGCCCTCGATGACCTTCGTTTGGTTTTTCCAGCTTTCGTCCACCAAGCGTTCGGAGGTGTAAGCGTAGTTGCCGTTCCCCTGCACTTTGAACCTGACGACATAGGTGCCCACATCCGTTGGAGAGCCTGCATAAGCCCAGCTGTACTCGTTCTTCGGGTAGAAAAAGCACTTCACATCGTAACCGCCCAAGCCGATGATGCTATCGTTGACCGTGGGTGCGGCCTGCTTGATGCTGTACTCTATCTCAGCGGTGGCATCGCCCACTTTAATGTGCTGGCCTTGTACTGGCCAGCATTGGTGGGTACGGTTTCACCCGTGGGAAGTGTGACAAACACTCCGCCTTTTTTCACCTGGCAGGTAATGGTGGGGGTCACGCCGGCATTGAACGCTCCCGTCAGCGGGGCAGTAGTTTTTCAGGTGGGCCGAACTCCACAAAAATTTTTTACTGCGGTCCCGTTCGATCTCCGCGATGTACTTCACCATCTCTCTGGCACTTTTGTTGGTGTAGTACACGCCGGTCTGGTACTGGCTGTCCTGGTCATTGCCCTGCTGGTTTTGCACCGTGGGGTCGATGACATGGAAGTAGGCCAGCAGCTGCTCGGCGATGGGGTAGCTCTCCGATACATGGAGATTTCTTCCTTTATGAGGAGATGAATTCGTTTGTCAGCCCATATCGGCGGCAAGAGCCTGATCGATGAGCTTTTGCAGCGTCTCCGCCTGCTT
>ERZ780167.3181-NODE-3181-length-12043-cov-4.038705_pt1 | contig 12043 bp, 12 predicted proteins | sample MGYA00510982_ERZ780167 | MGnify/ENA primary metagenome ERZ780167 (study PRJEB29588, sample SAMEA2146107) | human gut metagenome | biome: human gut; feature: human-associated habitat; material: faeces | place: Denmark | collected 2008/2010 ... | reverse complement strand
TACCATTAAGATTATCAAATTCTAAAACAAGCTTATCACATTTGCAGCCAAGACAATCAACTTGCCATCTTCTCAAATAAGAAAAATTATTTAATCTTAAAGAAGAACTTTCACTTTGCAACAAAACATTAATTTCTTTTTTCATAATAAAACACCTATAACCTATTTATTAGGTTTCCTTTCTTTTGATATAATAATTATACCACCCTTTGGGTGGTTTGTAAAGTGTTTTTTAAAAAACATATCGTTAAAGTCTATTTTTGCTAATAGTTTTTTCGCGTTGGAGAAACGCGACCAAAATTTAAGGGGCGAGTTTATAAGAAATTTTTAAAAACTACCACTAAAAAAAGGCAACGCATAAACGTTGCCTTTTACGTTTTCGCAAAAATTCGAAACCTTTAACGAAATGTTTTATAATGTTTTTAAAAATATGTAAATATTATCTAATCTATCAAATATCTTATCAATTATCTTTCTCAATTTCAACACCTCCAATTATTTGAATAAACTTATCTGAATCAAAGTTTTCTGTTTCTTCAATGTGTTTTTTAAGTTGGATATATGTTCCCTCATTCCAAACGCTTTCAGCAGACGTGATATAATCAATATCATGTCCTAACATTTTCATTAAATCAAACTTATTTCCCTCAAATATAGCAGTCTCAACGGACGGCATTTCTAAATTCTTAGAACGCCAATACCGTTTTTTACCTTTTAAGTTATCGCCAAACAAATCCTTACTAATATATTTAAGTATGTAAGATACTGCTTTATCAATATCAGAAAGTTTTGTTGCAGTCGTAAATCCAAACTTATAATTTGAAATATTATAAATCGTTCTTCCTTGATTGTCCTTTATTCCTGAATCAATAAAATTTAAGTTATCGCAATTTTTAAACAATCCGTGAAAATGCCACGCACCATCTTTATGTTTTTCAGGAACAATAATATAACCAAAATCAGGACAAGTCCTTGACTTAATATGATTAAGCCATTTTGATAATTTCTTAGTGACTTCACTAAAGTTATATCTATCAACCTTATCTGAATTAAATGTAAATGTTACGAAATAGTCCCAAGGCTTATTGTTACAAGCTAACTTATATATCATATTTTTACTTCTTTTAAAAGCTACATATTTATAAAACTCTTGCTCATTCATATTAATTACTTCTTCCATATCACCAGTAAATGGATTGAAGTATTTTTGCTTTTCTTTTTTTTCCTTTTTTGTAATTACACCATCTTCATCAATTAATACATCATCACGGCATATTACAGAATTACGAAAAAATTGAACCTCGTCAAAGTCTTTATAATGAACAATTTTAATATTATATTCATCATTAATCATATGTTTTTAAACCCCTTAAATAATAAAATGGGTGTTATGTGTATATACTGTCAAGTAATAGAGAGAACACTAAATTTATCTTTCGCAGAAACGGAACGCGTCACGGCGAACGCTCACGCGTACGTGCGTGAATGCGTTTCCGTTTGCTGGAGAAACATAAGCGTTAGTTGTTCTTTCATTAACTTTGCAGCTTATACACCTTTTGCCCTATTCATTTCTTCTCTTGACATATACTGTTTACTTTTTGCAGTTTTCAACATCTTGTAACTGTTATAACTATCTCTCACTTCCTTAGTCTGAATAAACGAAGTAACAGACATAAGCGGAACCTTAAACTTTCTGTCAACTGAAACGCTGGAACACATTTGGTCATAGTGGTCACTACGATATTTTTTATTAATCGTGAAAACTCCAAGATGTGTTGTGCATTGATAACAGTATGTACTTAATTCACGAAATACCTTATCAACTCTAGCCCAGCGTTGAGCAGAATAAAGAATCAATATCCCATTATTTTTTCTAACTTGCGTTAACTGTGTCAACAACTCAATTGGGAAATTTTTAAAGTTTCTACTTGAGAACTCGTTTTGAACTTCGTCCCAAGCTACAACTAAAGGTTTTTTGTAATCTTTAAGCAATTGATGCCAATCGTTAAAAGAAAAATCTTGACCTTTAAAATTATAATTTGTGCAAATAATAATATTACTTCCATATTTTTTCCTCAATTTCATCAATCTACGTGTCATTGATAGCGTTTTTCCTTGACCCATCAATCCAAAATATCCTTCAATTCCGAATATCTTACAACGTGGATTTTTTTTCTTATCCCAAATTGCATAAGGAATCAATAAGGGCAATAAAATAAAATACTTTATAATTGTTAAATAACTACTAAACATATTTATATCCTTTCTAATTTGTTGGGAGTTTTTCCCAAATCCATTGAACAAGTCCAACTATTAACTTCGCCGAAACAAATCCAGCAATTAACCCAAAAACCAACTTTAAGAATCCACTTCCAAAGAAAAAAGCACCATAGCCAGCAAGGTCAACGAATTTCTCTTTGTATTGATTAATTCCAGATAAATCAAAAGTTGGCAAAATCTTATCGAAAAAACTAATAATTCCATTTAAACATTTATTAACTATCACCGCTATCACCAACTCCTTTCTTGTCAAACAATTCTAAAACTTGATTAATTGCAAAAAGCAACATAAAGAACCACATAAGTCCTTGAACAATAGGTCGTATCTTATCTATTCCACTGTTAAGCACATCAGCATCAACAATTTTTTTCTTCTTGAAATAAATGCTAGAGAACTTCTTTTCAGGAATAGATATTGATAACTCTTTACCACTAACACCGAAATGTTCAACGCATATTGTATTCATACGCGTATGTATAGCGTTCATATCGTCAGACGTTGGAACAAATGCACCAGCAACAGAACTTGCAATAGAACTAGGTATGCTTTTTATATTTTCTAAAGTACTAGTAGCAGTATCAGATAAAGAATTTAACCCATAAATTACCTTACTTTGACAACTAGTAATAGTACTAGCTATATTGTAATTGACGTTTTCGATTGCAGTACAAACACTTTTAATTTTTTCCATCACCAAATCACCAACATTATCCAAAGAATTAATTAAAGGTTTGGTTATATCACCAACGTTATCAATTACCCACTTCGATGCTTGTATCGCTCTTGCGATTCCTTGAAGTGATTCAATAGAGCCAATAATTGGCAAAGTAATGTCACCCACATTATCAATTACAGAAGTCCACTTTCTTGCATGCAGATTTCTAACAAGATTAACTATAGTTAAAACTCTACTGGCTATAGTCTTGCCAATAGATTTTATTGCTCCCAATATACCGACTTCAGTCTCAACAGTATCTTTAATATCTCCGACAGTTTCGCCAGTTTTCTCATTAACTGCCGTCATTCCGTCAATTTTATCCAAAACGCTAGTATCACCGTTTTGTAATGCTTTAATATCGTCAGCCGTTAACATATTCTTATAGATTTTTTCTAAAATCTTGCTTTCAGGGTCATCTATAGTCTTACCGTTTTCGTCTGCAATTGCCCAATCATCAATAGCCGTCCCCGACTTTGCTATTTGGTCCCATAACGAATCTTGAATAGTATCAAAAGTAGAAGCGGACATTCTCGCTGGGTCATAAATTAAGGCTGACCCATCTTCGTAAATTCGTATATATGCATTTGTGTAAATCATTACACCTTTACGATAAGGGTTACCAGCAGTATCAACCCATAATTTGCCATCACGATAATAATTTTTATGGATAGTCAAATCTCTATCAAGATACATTTTGGCAGATATTGAACCGCTAGAATTCATATAATGATAACCATATAAATGATTATTCTCACTATAAGCAGTCAAAGTGTCATTATCGGCATTATAAAAAAGAAATGAATCAGCATTTTGAGCAATTGCAATAAAATCAACATACAAATACACAGACGCTTCTAAGTATCGTTCGAAATTATAACCATTACCAGAAAAATAGCTATTAACGGAATTAATAAGCGTGTCGGGCTTAATTCCAAAATTTGCAATATTTGCTAAAGTAGGTTTATAGGTTGCATCGCCCAATTTGACACAATATCTATTTTCAGCAGAGTCACTAATAGAATAAACAACCTTTTTTCCTTCAAGGGCTTTTTCAATACTAACCTTTTCGTTATAAACGTCTGATTTATTTACACCTAATTCTTCATCGTATATTCCACTTTGGACGGCACTCATAAAATGGCTAAAAGACTTCGCCATGCCCTTAGTAAACGTCTGTAAATTAGAATTAAGTAAATCTTGCCAGCTTTGAACGTCTTGCAAATCTTCTCTCCTATGCTTATCAACTTGCATCCAAACGTCGAAAGAACGACCGTACATATCCATAAGATTACCTAAAAATTTAGAACCTGTATTATTAACATTTGGCTTAAGACCAAAACTGCCACCCAACGACCAAAACACTCGCCCAAATTCAGATACACCCAACGCGTCAGCCTTAATAGTCTGACCGCTAATAATTGGATATGATGTTGCTAAAATGCTGGCGATACAAATTAACGCTATTATTTTCTTTATTTTTTTTCGCAATAATTTTGCACCCCCATTTCGTAGCTACATTGTTTGTAAAAACGACACCATACGCAGAAACCACGGCAATTACACCGCGGTCTAATTCTAAAAAAATAAATAATTTTTTCTAACATCTTTACACCTCTTCAATAATTCCGTCTGTATTTTCAGCTACAAACCTTATTAAAATTTCTTTTACAATTTCATCTATTTCTTCAACAGCTGAAAAATGCAACATATCTAAATATAAATTTCCTAAATCTTCATTGCTTAAATTTTTATATTTTCTTATAGTTTCGCTCATATTTTTTCCTTTCTAATTACAATCAAGTCACGAACGCACATTTACGCGTTCTATTGGTTAATGTTTCAATTTCAATAAATAAAGCTATTCACCGCGAAATTTAACTTGTTAGAACAAACAACCGCATAGCGGTTAGGCTCCACCGTCGTATCGCCTTATTTTTGCTAAAATTTAAAAAGACGAAAGGACTTGTAAAAGTCCAATCGTCCTTTTTCGCTAAACATATGATTGAAAACGATAAATTATTTAGCAAACTTCTTAACAAGTTTGATAACAAATCCAGCCGCAATAACTGCTCCGACAACTGGAAGCATAATTGGTAAAATATCATCAACCTGACCTTTTAAGTCAGTAGCCAATGTTGAAATGGCTGTCTTAACTCCTTCTGCCATAGCTTAACCCCTTTCCCACGAATTACATGAACTTAGCCAAAACGTGATATAATATTTTATTAATCAAATACGCTACACCCACAACCAAAAAAATAACCATAAGAGCCGTAAGCGTTGTTATATTATCGTCAATCTGACGAACGTGGGCGATTATCGTATCGTTAACCAATGTTGTTGTTTCTTCCATCTACTCACCTACTTCTTCAAAGGTGATATATCTGTAATACCAACACGTGGATTGTTAAAAGAATCCGTATAAACAAATGTGATATTACACTCACTAAATTCTCCAATAGATGGAATTTTGTTGTAAACCTCTTCGGAACAACTGAACGTTTCAGTTTGACGGTCAACTACTGCACCCAATTTATAGAAAAATGAACCATTTTTCGACTGTTCTTTTTCGCCTAAGGTGATACGACCTTTTTTTTCAAATGTTAAATTCATTAATAACTCCCCTTTCTGTAGGATTTTGTCATTTAATCTCTTGACGTGTTCTATATTAGCATATTTTATGCTTTTTTAGAATATACAAATATGCTAAATTAGAACAATGCAATTTGTGAAATATGCTAAAATAGAACAAAACAATAAATAAGAAAGGAATAAAAAACATGTTGGGAGATAAACTAAAAATAGCAAGACAACAAAAAGGTTGGACACAGTTAGAAGTTGCAAAAGAAACTTACATACCACAGACAACAATTTCAAAAATAGAAAATAATATATATGAACCAAACATTGAACAACTTCAAAAACTTATAGAATTATATGACATAAACGCAAATTGGTTGCTTGATGTAGGAATGAATAGAAAGGTATAAAATGATAGGAGAAAAATTAAAACAAACAAGAATAAAACAAGGATATTCACAAACAGAAGTTGCAAAAGAAACAAATATATATCGACCAACACTTTCAAAAATAGAAAATAACATATATGACCCAAACATTGAGCAACTTCAAAAACTTATAGAATTTTACAATATAGACGCAAATTGGCTGGTGATACTGATTTGCATTGGGTGCAGATTTATAATTCGGAAAAGAGTCCATATCATTTTTTCGTGTAAAATTCCGAGGTTTCCGCCGGTTTTATGATTTTTTCTTACGGCGAAAGCACCTCGAATCACTTGTAAGAGTGATTCGCCCATTTGGTGTCCACTTATGTGCAACGAGGGCAAAAAAATTTCCGGCTTGACATTTTCGCCCGCCGGATTATAATGAAGATAGCAAGGGACGCTGCTGTATCGGCAGTTAGCCCTCAGAGATCAAAATAGAATGTCTATGTTGACCGCTCGGGTGCCAGCCGGGCGGTCAACACGCTTTTGGAGCTATGTAGATCATGATCGCAAGGATCACGATGAAGCATATCGCGAAACGCAGGGCTCGCGCCCGGCGCCCGTTTCCCATCTGCATCACCCCCTTTCGCAAGGGAGTGGCTAACCGCCGCAATACAACAGCGTCCTTGAGACGATTGTACCATACTGCACAAAAAAGTCAAGCCCTCCCGGCCGGGAGGGCTTGCTGCGTATTCAGCGTGGGATACGCAGGCAGCGGTAAGTGCTGCTGTGCGCGTTGAGCGCCGGCTCGTCCGCCGGACTGGGCCACGCTCTTCCGAGCTGCTTCATGATGCAGCAGGTCTTGGCGTGCGCCATGTCCATCAAGTCCAGCACGTGCTCGTGGGGCGTGCGCTCATCTGACCGGTACGGCACAAACGGCACCTGCGGTTCCGCTTTCTTCATGTCCTCACCTCCTTCCCTTTTTGTGCCGCCGGACCGGCGCGGGGCACACATCCGTGCAACCGAAACGAAAAAATTCAAAAATAGATAACAAACCCTTGCAGTTCTGTGCTATAATCAGCACAAATATATCACCAAAGGAGATGCCGCTTTATGGCAAAGAAACAATTCAAGGCAGAATCCAAGCGTCTGCTCGACCTGATGATCAACTCCATCTACACCCACAAGGAGATCTTCCTGCGCGAGATCATCTCCAACGCGAGCGACGCCATCGACAAGCTCTGCTACCTTTCGCTGACCGACGACAAGGTCGGTCTTGACCGCGGCGATTTCAAAATTGAGATCACCGTGGATAGGGACGCGCGCACGCTGACCGTGAGCGATAACGGCATCGGCATGGACAAGGACGAGCTGGAGAACAACCTCGGCGTCATCGCCTCGTCCGGCTCGTACAAATTCCGTCAGGAGGCCGAGCAGAAGGAGGACATCGACATCATCGGTCAGTTCGGCGTGGGCTTCTACTCCGCGTTCATGGTCGCGGACGAGATCACAGTCGTCACGAAGAAGTACGGCGCGGAGACCGCCTACCGCTGGCAGTCCTCCGGCGCGGACGGCTACACCGTCGCCGAATGTGAGAAGGACAGCGTCGGCACCGACGTCATCATGCACCTCAAGGCGGACACGGACGAGGAGAAATATTCCGAGTACCTCGACGGCTATCGGCTCTATGAGCTGGTGAAAAAATATTCCGACTACATCCGCTACCCCATCCGTATGCTACGCCCGACGCGCAGGGTCAAGGAGGGCAGCGACCCCGAAAAGCCCGAGTACGAGTATGTGGACGAGATGACGACGGTCAACTCCATGGTGCCGCTCTGGCAGCGTCCGCGCGGCGAGGTGACGGACGAGGAGTACGAGAAGTTCTACCAGTCCATCGCCCATGCCTTCGACAAGCCGCAGCGCGTCATCACCGCGAGCGTCGAGGGCGCCGTGACCTATAAGGCGCTGCTGTTCATTCCCTCGCAGCGGCCGATGGACTTCTACAGCGAGGGCTATGAAAAGGGCTTGCAGCTCTACTCCGCGGGCGTGATGATCATGGATCACTGCGACGCGCTGCTGCCGGATTATCTGCGCTTCGTGCGCGGCGTGGTGGACTCCCCCGACCTGAGCCTGAACATCTCGCGCGAGCTGCTGCAGCACGACCGTCAGCTCAAGGTCATCGGGAACAGCCTGGAGAAGAAGCTCCGCGCCGACCTCGAAAAGCTGCTGCGCGACGACCGCGAGGGCTACGAAAAATTCTACGAGAACTTCGGCCGCGCCATCGGCTTCGGCATTGCCGGGCCGGACGGGCTGAGCCGCAAGGAGGCGCTGCAGGACCTGCTGCTGTTCTATTCCTCGACGGAGAAAAAGCTCGCCACCCTGCGCGAGTATGTCGACCGCATGGCAGAGAGCCAGAAGTATATCTACTACGCCGCGGGCGAGAACGTCTCCGCCATTGACCACCTGCCGCAGACCGAGCTGCTGAAGGACAAGAACTACGAGATCCTCTACCTCACCGGTGAAACGGACGAATTCGTTCTGCAAATGCTGGGCAAGTATGCCGACCACGAGTTCCGCTCCATCCTCGACGGCGAGCTGGACCTCGGCGACGAGGAGCAGAAGGACATCGACGAGAAGCCCGCGCTGATGCAGTTCGTCAAGGAGGTCCTCGGCGACAGGATCAAGGAGGCGAAGGTCTCCCGCCGTCTCAAGACACATCCGGTCTGTATGACCGCGGGCGAGGGCCTGAGCTTCGAGATGGAGAAATACTTCAAAAACCTCCAGATGCCCACGCCCGTCAAGGCCGACCGCATTCTGGAGCTGAACACCGACCATCCCGCTGTGCAGGCGATGGAGGCCGCCATGACCTCCGACCGCGCCAAGGCGGAGCTGTACGCGAAGATCCTCTACGATCAGGCGCTTCTCATCGCCGGCCTGCCGCTCGAGGACCCGAGCGAATACACCGATCTGGTCGCAGAGCTGATGAAATAAGGATCGCCCCGAAAACGCATTTTGGAGGACGCCGCTATGAAAAAGCTGTCCGCGCTGCTCCTGTCCCTGCTGCTCCTGCTCACCGCCTGCGGCACGCCCGCTACGCCGGGCGACGCCGCGACACTGCCGACGCCGAACGACGAGATCCTGGTCGAGGAGGGGCTGCGCGCCGAGGATCTGCCCGAGGTCTGCCGCCTGTGGTTCGACCTCGCCGAGACCTCGGGCGCGGCGGATAAGAGCAGCTCTCTCCCGCTTGCCTCCCGCGCCGACGAGGGCGCGTGCGATTACCTCGCCGTCCGCCTGCCGGACGGAACGTACACCGATCTCATTCAGGAGGGCAAGCTTGCCGATGAGGGCGTCACGCTTGCCGATTTCTCCGGTGGCAGGGCGAAGCAGGAGGGCTCCTACGGTCAGCTCGCGTGGAACGGCGAGTTGTACCACGCCTTCACCGTCTCCGCAGCAGACTGCACCCTCCCGAACCTCACCGCCCCGGACGGCGGCATCCTCCGTCTGAACATTTCCGGCGACTGCACCGTGGACGGCGGCGGCACGGAGTACGCCTGCTTCGAGGGTTTTGACTGCGTGCTTGTCACCGGCGGCGGTACGCTGACGGTCTTAAATGCCGCAGCCCTCGACTGCGGCGGCGGGGATCTCCCCATCCCCTCGCTGGTGCTTGACGGCGATGTGACGCTGCGCTGCGACGACATTCGTCTCACCGCTCCGAACACGGTCGACGTGCCCGCGCTCGCCGTGCTCGGCGGCACACTCTGCACCGATATGCTTTGGCTCAGCAACGGTATGCTCGTCAACGCCGGCGGCACGCTCAGCGTGCAGGGCTCCGTGCAGGAGTTGAAGCGCGCGGTGTTCCGCGGCGGCACGACGCTCCTCGGCGCAGCCGAGCAGAAGGCGGAATTCATCCTCTCCGGCGGCACGGCGCACCTTGCGGACGGTCTTGCCGAGGGCTCGACCGTCGAGGGCGGCGCGGGCGTCTTTTCCGCGCAGAGCTTTTCCGGCGCGGCGGTCAACGACTATGGTGCCGTCCTGTGGGACGGCGCGGACGACTCCGCCTATCGCGGCGTCTATGGCGCGGACTATTACCCGACGGACTACAGCCCGGATTGGGCGGGCACGGTCCCCGGCACGGCGTGGGACGCGTTGAACGCCGAAAACCCCTATGAAAACGACTGGTTCGCCGGTACGCTGACGTTGGAGAACGCTCACGCGCCGGAGCTGCTGCCGTGGGGCGGAGCGCACCTGCGCGTCCTCGGAGAGAATGCGGTCGATGGGACTCTCGGCGGCACGGGTCTGCTCTTCACGGGCGGCGGCTCGCTCGCCGCAGGCGAGCTGAGCGTGTGGAGCTGGGGCAGCGTCCGCGCGCCCCTCCTCGCCGTGCAGGACGGCACGAACGTCCGCTGCGGCGCGCTGCACATGGGCAGCAATGCCGAGGAGAAGGGCACGCTGCTCGTGGAGAGCGGAAGCCTTACGGCGGACGGTGAATTCTGGCTGCAAAATGCCGCGCTTACCGTCACCGGCGGCGAGCTGACGCTCGCGGGCGACGCGAGCATTGACCGCGGCGAGGTGCATATCTCCGGCGGCACCGTCTCGTTTGAGCACGGACTGTGGCTCGGTGAGGGCGACATCGTCATCACCGGCGGCACCGTCATCGTTCCCGGCGGAGAAGCGGGTCTGACCGCCGAAAACGGCAAGGTCACCATTTCCGGCGGCGCCGTCCGCGAGCCGTGACAGCATAAGAGAAAAGAGGCGCGAGCCGACGGCTCCCGGCTCTTTTTGTCGATTTTCGGCGACAAATCGTATAATTCATAGGCGATAATACATTTTGTATTCATATTTTTAGCCACGTCGCCGCCAGATGCACGGCAAAGCAGACCGTCATGCCCACCGCCGTTGGCAGCGCGACGCCGAGGAGCGTCCATTTCAGGCTCTTCGATTCCCGCGCGAGCGTGAGCGTGGTCGTGCCGCAGGGGAAGTGGAACAGCGAGAAGAGCAGCATACAAAGCGCGGTCGTTCCCGTCCAGCCGTTCGCCAGCAGCATGGTCTTGAGCTCCGCGAGCGACGCGCCGTCCACCAACGTTCCCGCCGAGGAGTAGCCCATGAGCAGGATCGGCAGCACGATCTCATTCGCGGGAAAGCCGAGCAGAAAGGCGAGCAGGATCATACCGTCCAGCCCCAGTGCGCGCCCCAGCGGATCGAGCGCTGCCGCGCCGTGCGCGAGCAGCGTCGTGCCGCCCACGGTGCAGTTCCCCAGCAGATAGATGAGCAGGCCCGCGGGCGCGGCGACCGTCACCGCGCGGCCGAGGACGAATACCGTCCGATCCAGAAGCGAGCGCACCAGCACCTGCCCCACGCGCGGACGGCGGTAGGGCGGCAGCTCGAGGGAAAAGGCGGAGCTTTCGCCGCGCAGCAGCGTGGCGGACAGAAGGCGCGAGACGAGCAGCGTCACGCACACGGAGAGCACCAGCGACGCGAGCAGTCCTGCGCTTGCACCGAGCATGGCTTCTCCGGAAAGGAACGCGGTCAAAAGCGTGATGAGCAGCGGAAAGCGCCCGTTGCACGGCACAAGGCTGTTCGTCAGCATCGCGATGAGCCGCTCGCGCGGCGAGTCGATGATGCGGCAGCCCGTCACGCCGCAGGCGTTGCAGCCGAGACCCATGCACATCGTCAGGCTCTGCCGCCCGTGCGCCCCGGCGCGGGCGAAGCAGCGGTCGAGCACGAACGCCACGCGCGGCAGATAGCCCACGTCCTCGAGCAGCGTAAAGAGCGGGAAGAAGATCGCCATCGGCGGCAGCATCACTGATACAACCCACGCAAGCGTGCGGTACATTCCGTCCACCAGCGCGCCGCGCCAGAACGGCGGCAGGAAGGCGAGAAGCTCCCGCAGCGGCTCCTGCGCCGAAAACAGCGCCCGTGAGAGCAGCTGTGACGGCACATTCGCGCCCTCGACCGTCAGCCATAAGATCGCCCCGAAGAGCGCGAGCATCACGGGGATGCCCGTCGCGCGGGAGGTAAGCAGGCGGTCGAGCCGCCGGTATTCGCTACGGATCGCCTCCAGCAGTGTCTGTTCCTCCATTTTGCGCGCTTCCTTTC
>ERZ780167.3176-NODE-3176-length-12063-cov-24.124001_pt1 | contig 12063 bp, 10 predicted proteins | sample MGYA00510982_ERZ780167 | MGnify/ENA primary metagenome ERZ780167 (study PRJEB29588, sample SAMEA2146107) | human gut metagenome | biome: human gut; feature: human-associated habitat; material: faeces | place: Denmark | collected 2008/2010 ... | reverse complement strand
GCTGCCGGTCGACCGTATTGCCTGCAATGCAGATGGCATCTGCCTCCTGCTCGACCAGCGGCACGTTGTTGCCGCCCGTTTTTCTTATCTTTTCTGTTGACACGATTACATTCTCCTTTCTGTTGTGTCCTTGCTTGTGGGACAAATTTTTTATATAATAAATAGCACGATGAAAACATTCCGGTTCACATCGTGCTATCATTACATTTGTTTAGAAAAGTTCCTCGCCCTGCGCTGCAGCCTTGTGCGTGAGGATATGTACTTTTCCACGCAGAAGTTCGACCTCGTAACGCAACTGCTCGTTTTCATGGAGAAGCCGTTGGATATAACCGTTCTTTTCCGCAATCAACCTATCCATCCTGCGTGTGCTTTCGGCACCTGCGGTTTTCTCAGGAGTTTGTGTTTGAATGATTCCGTATTCTACCAGCACTTCGCGAATATGAGGTTTGGCAAAAACGGAACGGGACAGACCGGTTACGCTTATCAGATCCTTGATTTTGATATTGTAGCCTTGGGACTCCAAGACAAGAATTGCTTGTGTTACCATTTCTACGGTGTCCTTGCGAGTTTTCTCCTGCCGCTGGACGAGGGATTTAGGTATTGTTCGCTTCATTTCTCTGCACATCCGTTTCAATTGATTTTAGTATGGATTCAAACAGGCCCGCATTTCTTTTCGCATTTTCACAAATGATTGGAAATGCCGAAAAACGTACTTGTTTTTCACGCCAAAGAGCTGTCTGTTCGCGATAGTATTCTGTTTGTTCTGTATCGGCCACAAATGCCTTACATTCAAGGCAATTCCACATATCACTTTTGCAAGTTGTAATATCGCTGCATATACCCCCACGGACGCGATGGGCTCTGAGGTTTTTCATCAGCCGCTGTTCCACTTGCTCATCCATATTAAGGATTCGTCCGCCAAATAGCACATACCGTTTATCCGATTCTTGCCGTTCAGCTAATACATAATTCTGCTTTTCACGGATCGTTTCTGGCATAAGATTCAAATGCGCATAGGCGTTAAAGATCATGGCATCTCCGTGATGGCCTGTCATCTCAGCTATCTGGGCAGCGGTGAAACCGGCTGCCAAACGATCTGTGATGCCGTTATGGCGAAACTGGTGCGTTGTCACCACATAGACATTTCCCGTTTCATCCGAAATGTTGTAACGACGGCATATCTTTCGAAAATGGTCGTTGACAGTAAATATTGATGCCACAAAGCAGAGCTTGGTAGAATATGTGGGTTTTCCTTTACGGCAATAACTCTGTCGGTATGAAAACAGCATTCCTTTTTTATCTTCTGGCAGAAACTCCTGGATCTGACGCGCCGTTTCCTGCTGCTCTTTTATTAGTCCTATAAGGTATCCAGCAATTCCTTTGTCCTCCAGGTGAATACTTCGTATGGCTGGTTGCTGCCAACCCCCATTCTGCTTCCATGTGGGAATAAACAAAACATACTGTCCGTTAAACCTTTTTAGACAATCTATCTTCATGCCAAGGATTTCTCCGATACGCGAAGGTATTAGCCTTAGCAACCAATAGACGCACCGAAGATAGAGCGCGATCTCATCGTTCTTAAATGCAGTATCTAATTGAATCGCAATTGATTCTGGAATATACTTTGCATCGTACCTGCGTTGGTGGCGATAAGGGGATACAGAAAATGGATTCTTACTCCTTGCACCATCAATATCATTCATCGTTTCAAAAAATATGCTCAATGATGACCAGATCCCAATGCGGGTCGCTTCTGCAAACTCCGTTTTCTCAAGGTAATGATAGAAGTCGGCCACGGCAAATTCATCGCAACCGCTCAACGGCAAGGTGCCTTTATCAAGTGACCAGAAATCAAAAAATCGGATGAGATCCATCACATACGACTTGACGGTAGATATCTTTTTCCCTCGTATAAGGCTGATGGCGGCAAAGCTCTTTACTGTTTCTCTGTGTAGTGCCGGAATCCTGTCAAAGTACAATGTGAACATACAACTTCTTTCTGCTGGACTGCGGCGCAAATTACTGCACACCCACTTGTTTTCGTGAAAGTGTATATTGGAGCCAAGTTGTTCGACAAAGCAGATATATTCTTTTAACTTTGCTGCACTATAGTTTTCAGCAATGACAGCACTGCTCATATACAACCTTCTTTCTCAATCATATTTACGACGCTTTGGTAGGACTCCAACAGGCGGTGTTCTTGTTTGTACTCCAGGTATTCTGAATAATCCGTAATGCTCTCCGACTTATATACCTCTGCCAGCCGGTCTAAAAGTTTCTCCTGTTCCTGTAGAAGACCTTTCCAATATGGAAGATACTGTTTTCCAGTGCATAAGTTGCGGCAATTCACACAATTATAAAGGCTGCATCGGTCCGCGCACGGCCCATCTGCCACCTTCCGAACACAAAATCCAAGTTCCACACGTCGTTGACCAAGGCAAAAATCCGTGTACAGGAGCCTACGTTCTTCTTGCGTATAATTTTCAAGCTGTTCGCCGGTCATGATTAACTCAAACTTGCTTCTGAAAAATTCAGTATTTAGCTCCGCCAGTTTTTTCTTACGAACTTCAGCATAATATTTCGCCGCCGTGTCGCTGCATAAGTGCCCCAGCCAATAAGCTAATTCAACAGTAGTCGCTCCGTTTTCAATTAACCTAACAGCCAGGGTTTTACGGAATTGTTTAATGGTGAAGTGCCAGAGTTCTCCATTTTCGTCGCATATATCATACTTTCTGATAATCCCACGGATGCATTTGACAAATGGTTGAGAGTCAATAACTGCTCTCTCATACCCATACCTTCTGCTTCGGAAAATATACGATGTCCCCGCTATTTTTCTTTCCTCAGCATCCTCAATGATATGTTGGGAAAGCCTTCCAGCTATATCTTTGGGTATCATGATCCTGTGGTAGTCCCCAGCTCCGCGTCGATGTCTTGCACTTAGTGTTTTATGCGGAATATATTTCAGTTGGCAGACATTAGGGTATCGAGATTCTTCAATGCAGTCTTCTTCAAGAAGGTACACTTCTTTCAATCTCAGTCCTGTATTCATGAATAAATCGTATAGCAGCCTGTATTGACAGGGCATTTCTTCTCGATGCAAGTCCAATTGCTCCACCACTTCTTCCGGAATGATTTCGGTAGGTGTGTTAAACTGGCGAAGATTGTGAAATGTAACAATATCAAACGGATTGGTGCGCGGCCTTGGCGCTCTAATTTGTGTGTCCCGTTCAGTGCTCATGAGGTAACACATGATCCGTTTTAGACCGTTTACGGATTTTGCAATGTAATATTGAGACAATGGTTCTCCATCATTTTTCCGCATTGCTTCAAGGGCTAAAACCAGTGTCCTGATGTGACCTTCCGTTATATCCGCAAAATATATGACCTCCGGCGCAATATCTGCAAGTGTGTTGATTGCCAGCTTACACGCATCAAAAAGAGGCACATAAACTTTCCCTCTTTGTTCAAATAGATAACAGAAATAATATTTCACCTCAGACCGCAGAGAAGGCCGTTTGATGGCTGTGAAATCAAGCCGTTTGAGCCGTAATACATTCCCATACGGCTCATATAACTTCCAAACATCACGGTAAGGTGTCACTTCTGTAGAATTACCTGCAACGAAAAGTTTCCGTTGGATAATACGTTCCTGCTCCACAGCCTTAAGAAGCATTTCCTTGAATGCTGGATCATATAGCGACAGAGAAGACATTTCGTAATGGAACATTGAAAGCAACAATGCACTATGGGATATCTGTTCTCGCTTCTGGGTAATGGCAGAGGCCATCCTCTGCAAATATGTTTCCAGTAAGCGTATGTCTTTAAGCATATACTCTATCGTAGCAACAACCCCTGCACATCTGGATATTTTTGACAAACTGTGTCCCGTAAGCATGGCCTCTCTTGCGGCTTCGCATTGTTCAGCAGTGAGCGGCTTTGCTTTACTCATTTTCCTCACCACCCCTATGCAGCTTTTCCATGACTGACTTTGCTATGATGGGATTATTATGATTCCTGTAATGATCGATAGATGAAAAGCTCCTCCAGCCGAGGCTTTCCATGATAATGCCATCGGTAATATTGTCTTCTGGATGGAGGGACTGATGTTCAAGAAATTCCATAACTTTTGTGCTGCGCCCATTGTGGGTTCGTATTTTCGCCGCATCGAGCCCGGCACGAGTGGCACACCGCTTTAATATCTTTAGGTAATTATGATAAGACATAGGCAGGCCTTGTCTTTTTCCGGAGTTCAGATTTATAAATAAATACTGACTGAGTTTGCCGCTCTCACTCTCGGCATCCGCCCTTTCAGTCTGGATGTACTTGTCTATAACCTCGCAGGTTTTCTTGGGGAGGGCAACAAGCCTGAGTTTATTTTCTCCATTTCTGGCATTAGCTCGTCCCTTTGACCTTGTTGGCTGTACAAGCTGTTCTATGGCATCATAACTGTCAAGCGTAACGCTAAGAACCTCATCGATTCGAAATCCCTCGAAGGTGAGGCGCAACACCGCTTCATCCCGCAGAGTATTGAAGTTTCTACATAGCAACTCTTTTGTTGCTTTGTCGTACCATTTGGTGTAATCACGACTGGACTTAAGCCTGGCAGCATATCCGTCAATCAAATATCTATACTCCCGTGAATAGATTTGTCCATACAGAAAAGAGCAATTCGCCTGTACGGATTTTTTCTTCCAAAGCATCTCTGTCTGTCGCATATCATCCAGCCAGCCATAAAAACCCGTGATGACTGTGACATACTTTGTTAATGTTGAATATCCCACCGATGACTGTAGTGATAGTACTTTTTCGTCCGCCAAGTTACCAAATACGAGTTCATGTAAGAACTCTCGCACATGGTGATTTGTCGCATTTTCGTATGTGACCTTTCTTGAATCCAACCAGTTCAAAAACGCTACAAGCTTCTTTGCATATTCCTTTCCAGTGCTCGTCTTTCGTATGCTTTTCAGTTCGAGCCATTGGTTGCCAGGGAAAAACGGCATATAATTTTTCGTAATCATATACCGTGTATAATTGGTACTGGCATCCGTCTCGAAACGAAAAACAACTACACGAAATGTTTTTTCTTCCCGCATTATTTTCCTCCTGTTACAATTCACTTGGACTAATCGCCCAAATGCATTATAAAGGTTTCTCTCACAAAACACGATACGGGAGGGACACTCTTACCAGTGTCCCTCCTCTGCATTGTCAATCGTGTGAATCTGTATCGTGTGCACGAGGTTCAGAAAAGCCCGTCCCATAGCGGGGCGACATGGTGGGTGCTACCTCCTCCATCTGCCGGTAGCGGCTGTCAATACCGTGGTTTTCATACACCAACGGCTGATGGCCGTGCTCCTGCGCCCGCAGTGTACCTGTCATACCCTCGGAAATTTCCATGACCTGACCGCCTTGATCGTTGATGCACAGCACAGACGGCATACTGTTGCCGCTGGCGCCTGCCTTCAGTGTCGGAGCAACGCTTTCGTGGTATCCGATGCTCCCGGCACTGGCTCCGGCACCGGCAGAAAAACCGGCGACAAATGTCTGCTGTTTTATTCCCGGCTGTGCATTTAGAGCACCCGCCACATCATGTAAGTCACGAACCTCATCTCTTTGGTTGGCCGCAAAGGCTATAACGCCATTCCTGCCGGTGGACATCCCACAGTTCACGCCCAAGGTCGCTGCCACATCGCCGGTCAAGTCTCCGTTGTAGCCGTCAAAGCCCTCGTCCCGCTGGTTGATGTGATAGGCATCTATATCTGTGATCTGGCCGTCTGGGAGCGCAAGACCCGCCTGGATCTTCAGCGCCCGTTCCAGCTTCTTTGGCAGCGCTTTGCCCCGTTCAAACGCTCGGCGCAGTATCCCCAAGCAAGCCCTCGGCGTCAAATAATACTTTGTCGGCGGTGCGCCCTGCAAAATCTGCGATAAGGAAGATTCTCTTGCGCCTCTGGGGGACACCCCAGTATTGAGCGTCCAGGCACCGCCAGCATAGGGAGAAATCAGTTCCCAGTAGGATTCGCCCAGCAGGTTGCCATGCCCAGGGGTAAGGTCCAGGGACATGAACGGTACCGCACTTAATTCGGACGATCTCTTCCAGGACGATGCGGAAGTCCTCGCCCTTCCGCTCTCCGCTGGAGAAGGCTCCCGGCACATTTTCCCATACCATAAATCGGGGCCGAATATGGATACCTGCCCGGCCTCGTGATCTGTCTGCATTTCGCATCTCCTTTACCAGCCTGACCTGTTCCATAAAAAGGCCAGAGCGGGCGCCAGATAATCCGGCTCTCGCTCCAGCCACGGACAAGTCCTGATTATCCCGAATTCGGAATAATCAGGATTATGCCGAGAAAATAGTTATTCCGAAGTAATCGCTGCAAACCCTGTAGTACAAGTCGTTACCAGCAAAAACTTCGGAATAACATAATCGGCATATATAGAACAATAGGATTAGAGCAGACCAGATAACTTCAAAATCATTTCCTCGTTATCAGCCCAAATCTCATCCGGTACGGGCTTGGTTCCGCGGACAGCATCAGCTTTCTGAATTGCGGCACGTTTCATCTCGGTATCCGCATAAGCATAGATCATTGTTGTCTCAACCTGTGCATGGCCAAGATATTGGGAAAGAAGTACCATGGGCATCCCGGATTGGTATAAGTGCATCGCCCGTGTGTGCCGCATCATGTGCGGATGGATATGTTCAGGAACTTCCTGACAAACCGCCTTTGCCATGCTCCCATACTTCGCAAAGAATGCTGCTACCGTATCGGGAGACATCTTTTGCTGCCTCCCATGGATCACGGTATAGAACAACGGTGCCTCACTGTAGTCATCCTTGTTGGGATGGAATTTGTTCAGATACTGTTTGCAGTGTTGGACTGTTCTGTTCAGCAACGGCACTGTACGGGTTTTTCGTCCCTTACCATGCAAGTACGCAATTGGATGTTTTGCGTCAAGACGCAGGTCACAGACCTTCATATCGAGAAGCTCACTGCATCGGGCAGCGGTATCATACATGAGGATCATGAATACAAGATTCCGCTGGTCTTTCTGCCTGGAAGGATTGGGCTGTTGAAGCAGCGCGGTCAACGCCGGTTCGGTCAGGAATTCAACGATTCGCCCGTGAGCCTCCTTGGAGGGAATATTGCAGGCAGAAAGATACAATGACGTCTGCGTACAATCGATTTGTCCAGCGAAGTCCAGGAAAGACCGCAATGCCATTAAACGCTGGTTGCGGGTAGAGACACTACATCCCCGCGCCTTTTCCAGCCAGGTTAGGAAGTTAAGAATGACGTCCCGGTCAACACGAGAGAAGGTCAGCTCAGCAGCTCCAATCCCTATCTCATCCCTCATATAAGCCACGAAAATATTGAGTGTCTGTCTGTAGGAGAGAATCGTATTTTTACTAAGGCAGCGCTGCTTGGGCAGATAGTCCAGCAGAAAACGCCGGATTGCATCAAAGAAATCACTCATCGTTTCCTACCTCCGGCAAGAATGCCTCGGCAGAAGAAAACGTGAACCCGGACATTTCCTCCAACAAGCCAGGAACTAAATGAATGTAGTAATAGGTGTCCGAGAGTTGCGCATGGCCCATGTACGCACTCAGATAGGGAATCATAACGTTCAGATCTTTGCCCTCGTTCATCCAGTGGTACAGCCTGTGGGTGGCAAAAGTATGACGAAAGTCATAAAGACGCGGGGAACGTCGGCCGGTTCCCGTAACACCTGCTTTCTTCAAAACCAGGCGGAAAGTCTTCTCCAGCCCTCTCTTCCCGTAAAAACCGCCCTCAGAGTTGGGAAAGAACGGCTCGCGTTCCGGCATAGCGGAAGTCACAACGGCATTGCAATCTGAGAGCATCTTCGTCACATCATCCGCCATCATAACAATACGGCTCCTGTGCTGTTTGCTCTCCATAATGTTCAGCCGCCCAATGTCCAAATCCACATCGTCTACATGAAGCCTTCTGGCCTCAGATGGACGCAGACCGCAGCAGTACATCAGCTTTATCATAGCTGGGATCACAAATTGCCGCACCGGGAAACCACCTCTCGGTTTCAAGTGGTCGAAAACATCCCAAATGGCCAGGATTTCGGCCTCGGTGTAGATGTACGGGGCATACGGCGCATCTTTCCTGGCAATGTCTGGCGGCAGAATGTAAGCAGCTTCGCCGTTGCGGTTTAAGTATCTGGCAAACTCGCGCACCGGCATCATACGGTTGCGGAAGGTATTGTTGCCTTCGGTATCCTTTTTCGTGGCCCAAGCTAAGCAAAGCTCCTTGGTCAGTGTATTTTCTTCCGGGAAATGCGTCAGGCAAAAGCGGTCAAAGTCTCGCAGGAGACGGGAGGACTCCAGATAACCAAACCCCAGAGCGTTTTTCTGAGCAATGAAATCCTCGATCTGAGATGCAAAACAACTCTTAAAGGTGTACATCATTTTAGTTCCCTACCTCCTTTCCATGAGAGAGCAGGGGCAATGCACATCGCTTCAGTCCCTGTTCGTCAATGGACAGGTACGGCTTTGCTGAATCAATATGAGTTTGGCCCAGCATCTGTTGGATCAACTCAATTGGCACTTCGTTCTGGAGCAGATTTGTAGCGAAGGTGCGCCGGAAACTGTGAAATCCGCGATACCCGGAATGAATTCCTGCGCCCTTCATGTATTTGGAGACAATTGCACTTCCGGTTCGACTTTTCAAAGCACGGACAGCGCCGACGTGACAGAGGAAAATTTGCGGTAGTGAACTCTTGGGGCGCCCATTTAACAAGTAATCTGCTATAGCGTTGCCTGTTTCCGGTTCAAGAGGAATTACGATTGGTTGTCCTGTTTTGTGCTGAACAACACGAATTTCCCTCGTTCTCCAATTGATGCAGTCAAATGTGAGCCGTATGATGTCGCAAGACCGCAAGCCGCTTTGCACTGCCAAAACCATCATAGCGTAGTCTCTTTTCCCGACCGCAGATGTGATATCTGGCTGAGAAAGTAGACGTTCCAATTCATCATCGGAAAATCCTTCACGAAAGTTCTTCCGAGGGCAAACTAATTCCGGGAGTGTTTTGCAAAAATTATCCGCAGTGATCTCGGCCTCATATAAAAATCGCAGAAAGGTCCGAATGCCAAAAAGAGCAGATCTCATTCCACCAGTGTATCGCCCAAGCATTCTTGTAACGCATGTGGCAATATCCATCATTGCGACAGTTTCAATGGAGATTATTCCATGGTCCTCTAATTCAAGCAAAAATACACGAGCCACACTTGTAACTGTGCTAACGGAACTTTCAGCCCAGTTGCTCTGCGTTGTGACATGCGCACTGAATTTATCCAGAATCGCTTTGTGCTGAGGAATAACTTCGCGCCGTCCCCAATTAGGAATCCTTTCCAGCGTGATTTTCCCTGTCAGGCGGAACTCCTGGAGCATCGCCGCCGCTTTGCGCAAATTCTGATAAGTAGTTCTGCCAACCTCCCCTTGCTCATATTGCAGTCTTCGCTCCTCTGTAAGCTGGGATATAAGTTTGTCTGAGTAACTTTCTGTACCAGAATCATAGTGCTTTTTCAAAATGACGGCTAATCCCTCTTCCGTGTAATGGCGAACCGTATTTTCCGAAAGGCCAAGTTGTTCCATACGCTTGTTGACCATCCAGACAAGCACATAAATATTTTCCGATTCGGCAAACTGTTTCGCCGTCGGTGCGTCGTGTTGGATGATTTGCTTTGGACGATTCCATACAGGGTCCCATGGCTGAAGGTCAGGCAAATCAATAGAATTCATTGCAGCACATTGTTTCAGAAGCTCACAACTCCTGCGGACAAGTCCCCATTTCCATTGTGAGATATCTCCTTGGTCCAAAAGCACGCGTTGCTCCAGCAAAAAATTATCGAGCATTTCTGCTGTAGCATATAGTATGCCTTTTGTGTGAAAATGTCGAAGTATGCTGCCAAAGCCTGTATGAGTATAGTCGTATATGCTTCCATCACTCATCCCCGCATTGGTTAACAACTCCAGGGCACGCTGTGCAGTTGCGTCTAATTCAATCAGTTCCATAGGCCCTCCTTATATTTTGTGGTGTCAGACGGTTGTCTGCATGTCCACATTATATAAAATGAGGCCCGCTTTGTTATTCCGAAGTTTTTGCGGAGAATCCTTGTTTTACAAGACTCTATGCAATGACTTCGGAATAACTATTTCCTCGGCATAATTTTGACACGGTGAGCCGAAAGTGATGACGTGGACGGGCGGGATCGCCCCGCCGTCCAGCTTTGTCACGTCGCCCAAATGCGCCATGTGGGGGAAGTGGCGGCTGGTGATGGACACCGGCGCTTTCTCGATCTCACTGGCCCATACCGGCTCGACGCCGCAGCGTACAGCCGCCAGCGGGAACACGCCGATCCCGTCAAACAGGCTGCCCAGCCGAAGCTCCGCCATCTTATTTGCGGCCCTGCCCCTTGACGGTCAGGATGCCTTCAAGGGTAGTGGCGGTGATACCCAGCCGCTGGGCCACGGCGATGTCGTTTTTCATGGCCTCGGTGACGGTATGGCCGCAGACCACCAGCACATGGGAACGGCGCAGCAGGTTACGGCTCATGTCGATGCCGTCTTTGTGTTCCTCGGGAATGGCGTCGTTGAGGATCAGGGGCAGGTACAGGGTCGGGCAGATGGGCGAAAAGCCCGCCTCATACACCGTGCGGCAATACTTGGCAGCCTGCTCCGTCGCCTCGCAGGGGTCGCCGCTCCACGCGGCGGTGATATACGCAAGGGGTCGTTTCATTGTAAAAACCTCCATTCATAAACGAAAGACCTCGGGACAAAAAGTCCCAAGGTCACTTTTCCAAATCCGTTTTCTTCTCGGGCTTGCCCAGCTCGGACGGCTGCTTGGCCTTCCAGTCATCCAGCAGAGAAATGATCTTGTCTTTCATTTCCCTTGGGGACTTGTCCTTGCCAAAATACTTTTCCAGCTCCGCACTATTGATGATCACCTTGTCTACCTCCTTTTTCTCCTGCGACAGAATACCGTCGATCACATCGCCGTTGAGCTTGCCGTCCTTGTCCAGCTCCCGCATTTTCTGTGCCTGCGACAGCGAGGGCGAGGACTGCTGCCCCTCGATGGACACGGCGATATACCTCTGATTTTTGGGGCGGATGAATGAGATCTCCACCGCCGGGGTGAACGCCAGCTTTTTCTCGTCCACCATTTTCTGCAAATCCGGCACAAGCTCGGTCAGGCGGATATACCGCTGCACCTGCTTGTAGTTCATGCCGTTGCGATCTCCCACGACCTGCGTGGAGCGTTTTCCGGCGTCCTTGTCCTCCTCACCGGGGCGGGAGCCTTGGTGCTTGATGGCCTCCACCTGCATTTTGAGCGACTGTGCCTTTTCCGTGGGCAAAATGCGCTCACGGTGGCGGAGGTTGTCATCCGTCATGGCAAGGATGGCTTCATCGTCCGTCATGTTGCGGACGATACACGGCATATTCGCAAATCCGGCAAGCTCACTTGCCCGCTGGCGGCGGTGGCCTGCGATGATCTCATAGCCGCCATCCTCACGGGGACGCACCAGCGCAGGCTGATTGACGCCCGCCGCCTTGACAGACTCCACAAGCCCCTGCATCTCCGCATCGTCCCGGACACCAAAGGGGTGATTTTTGAACGGGTGCAGGTCAGACAGATTGAGATAGACGATCTCCTCTTTTTCGGCACGGGTGGCGTCACGGGGCGCAGACGGCTCCGGCGTGACCTCTGTACCAGCGGGAGCGTCGCCCTTATCCGTTGTAGGCTTCTCCGGGGCGGGCTTGCTTTGGGACTTTTTGTCCCGAGGTTTGGGCGGCTTGGCCTTATCGGGAGCGGCCTTGCCCTCCTTGGACGGGCGACTTCTGCCGGGCTTGGCGGCCTTGTCCTTTTCCGTGGGCGGCTTCTGCTTGACCGCCTTTTTCTCCTCCTTGGCCGCCTCGTCACGGGCGGCGGCAAAATCCACCACCTTGCCGGAATGTGCCGGGGCGGGGTCGTCCTTGCCGGGAGCGGGCGGCTGCGCCTGTTCCTTTCCAGCCTTGGGGACTTCGGGAGCGGCAG
>ERZ780167.3175-NODE-3175-length-12071-cov-3.754577_pt1 | contig 12071 bp, 13 predicted proteins | sample MGYA00510982_ERZ780167 | MGnify/ENA primary metagenome ERZ780167 (study PRJEB29588, sample SAMEA2146107) | human gut metagenome | biome: human gut; feature: human-associated habitat; material: faeces | place: Denmark | collected 2008/2010 ... | reverse complement strand
AAACGGTAAACGGCGTAAGCACGCAGTATTACATTAACGGCTCGCAGATACTTGCTCAAAAGAGCGGGGAGGATATATTATACTTCCTGTATGATGAAACCGGGTCGGCGGTAGGATTCAAGTACAATAATAATCTGTATATCTACCGCAAGAATTTGCAGGGAGATATTCTTGCGGTGCTGAACGGGCAGACGGGCGCTACGGAGGCAAGCTACACCTATGACGCATGGGGCAGGGTTATATCCTCAACCGGCTCGCTGGCAGAAATAAATCCGTTCAGGTACAGAGGGTATTACTATGACAGTGAAACGGGGTTCTACTATGTATCCAGCCGTTATTACGATCCTGAGATTGGTCGGTGGATAAATGCAGATACTACTGATGTATTATCTTTACCCTATTATCATCTTGGACAATACAATCTGTTTTCCTACTGCAACAATAATCCAGTGAACGACAGGGATGATGACGGACAGTTATCTTGGCTCGCCAAAATTGCAATTGGTGCTGCAGCAATTGCAATCGGCGTAGGTGTAACAGCTCTTACAGGCGGAGCAGCACTACCGGCACTTGTCGCAGGAGTTAAGGCTGCTTGTGTCGCAGGTGCTATATCTGCTGGTACTAGTGCTGCGACAACAGCAGTACATTCTGCAGTATCTGGAGATAGCTTTTCTACGGTTGTTCAGAAATCTGCAAAGGCAGCAGTAGATGGTTTTGCAGACGGCTTTATGTCAGGAGGTATCGCCGCTGGCGCATCGCAAGTTGCTAGTGGAGGATTTAAAATTGCCGCTAAGCTAGGTGCAAAAACGGGAAAAAGCGGTGGAATAAAGATTGGCAACGCCAAAATATTATCACCAGATGCAGCTTGGCATAAGAATAATGGGGGAACTTTGCTAAAGATTGGAAAGACTTTCAGAATTGATGTTGGTTCAAATACATTGTTGCATATGCATCTACCCAATGTCTCCTCACATATTCAAATTGGTACAATCGGTGCCGGTATTTATGGAGGGTTGAAATGAGGAAACCTAAAGTTGCTTGGTTTCATTATAAGAGACATAATGATGTTTATGTTAGCAATGTGTCTTTTTCAACAGATGTATTGCTATCGATATTAGATGCTTTTCCAGACAAAAAGATAATTGTTCTGATAGAATCAGATGCAAATTATGTCCAAGCATTATCGTTGATTGGCAAAGCCATAGGAATAGCAGAGGTAATGCCCTGTTCCCATGTACCAAGATTTTTGGTGGTTTGCAACAAAATGGAGTTGCATTGTTTGCTCAACCGAGTTAGTATGGATGACCTTGAAGGAATGTTTATAGCCAGTATAAACAATGACATTATTCCAGAAGAGTTCATCTGTTCTTTAGACCGTACAGCAAACTCTATGGTAAAGAATGGGATATCTGATATATCGTTCTCTATCAATTTCCTTGAAAATCAAATGGTAATATCTTTGTCTAAGGAAAAATATGAAGTGATGTCTATTAAAGATAAAATCTATAGCATTTTCGGGGACTAGAATGCCACCGTGCCAGCAAGCAACGCCTTTTGGGGACAAAAGGCCGACTGCTGGGATAATCCCAAGCCCTTAAAGGTTTCAGGAGTACTCCTGACAAGTTTTGCCTTTGTGGTATCACAAAGGCGATGCTTGCTGGTACCTGGTACAGAGCAGTCACATTCGCTTTTTCGGCAGGTACCGCCCGAAAGAGCAGGTCACGGGAGGGTGATAACCTCTCCTGAGTACATAGCAGAATCCAGCCGAAACGGGGCTGTATTACCTGCAATCCCGCTACTATGACCCCGAAACGGGAAGATTTATAAATGCGGACGGATATGTTGCGACACCTACTGGTAGTTTGCTTTCTAGCAACATGTTTTCTTATTGCGAAAACAATCCTGTAATCATGCTTGATACAACAGGCGATTTTGCACTTACAATTGCGGCAAGCAGTGCTATTGTAGCTTGCGTGGCAATTATGGGTATTGGCATTTATTATTGCTGATACAATTGCGAAGAATCCACCAACATTTCCGACAATTACAATCCCACGCATAGAAGTTAATCCTAAAACCGAAACAGATGACAAAGCCAAAGAAAATGACACGGTACCTCCCAAACCTCGCCGTGATCCGGTTCACCATATTGTTGCTAAAGCAGATTATCGTGCGGCAGAAGCGAGAAAAATCTTAAGAGATGTTGGCATAGAACCAATAACCGATCCTAAAAATCTAGTGGTGTTACCACGAAATTTTCATTCAAGATTACATACCAATGCATATTACAGATATGTAAATGAAAGATTGAGAGCGGTTGCGGGTGATAGAATGGGGGTTGAGGCAACATTGGCTTCGCTTGAGATGGAAATTATAGCGCGTTCGACAATCGGAATTAGATGGGATTAGTGCCTTGCATTGCCATTGAATTTGAGTTGCGAAAAAATATAGCATATATTATTATATATGTTGTTATTAAATAATTAAAAAGAGGTGTTATTTATGGTTGATTTACAAGCATATCTTGAAAAAAAGCTGCGCGGAATCATTTCACAGTGGGACGAGGAAGACATTTACGCTGTTTCGTTTTTCGTTTATGCAAATGAGGAAAATGAATATGGCGGATATACGAATGTTCCGGAGTTTTTCGTGAGCTATAATACGCAAAGCGATTGCGCCGGTGCTGATGAATTATCGGAGGAGCGCTGGAATTACGCCTTTTGGCGTCAGGATGAAATACCGGTAATTCAGGCATGTGAGGGCGATGAGGGGATGCAGGTGCTGTTTAATTGGTATAAGGAAAACGGCATAGACAACATCGGCTATGAGGACTATGATGCCGACTATGACAGTCAGATGCGGTACATAGGCAAGGGGCCTGCGGGATATTACGAACTGCTTGGCGAAATAACGGCGGTTGCAAATAAGCTGCAAAGCAGCGGATTTATCGAAGGCAAATTCGGAAGACCGATCCCGATAATCATTCATGACCTTGAGTATCCGTGGTATATTATCGAGGCAACAAGAAAGGCAAATCCGGGAGGTGAAGCCGACACCTTTCTTGCGGCGATGAAGGAGCTTGGCTTTGCGGAGTGAAAAACAACAAAAGCACCGTTTTTTACATAGGAATGCTTTCATTAAGTGCTTTTTCAAAAAACAGAAACGGAATACGGATGGATAAAACTCGGGAAAGAATTATTGAGCTGTGCCTGCATTTGTTCGGCGAAACGAAAGCCGAAGTTAAACGGAACAATAAGAGCGTGGACAAGCTGATGCAGATATTTGAGCAAATAAAAAAGCAGGAGGGGTATGCCGAAGCTGTATATACGGATCTGCTGAATTATGATGATGACAGGGTGCGTTTTGAAGCGGCCGTTTGCTGCCTGAAGCTTAAAAAGAGGGTTCGGGAGGCGGAAACGGTGCTGAAATGTATATCCCGACAAAACTCAAATCCTCTCATTAGTTTCAGCGCGGAAATGGTGCTGAACAAATGGAAGGAAGACGGACAATTATGATGCAGAAAGCGTTATGAGCTTTGTATAGGTTAAAAATACGGCGCAGAATGTAAATGTATAGGTGAAACGCGGCGGACGGGAGGGTAAGAAGCAGTGCTTAAATCGGGTATTTTCAAAAAAGAGAAAAAGGCGGGCGGCAAAAAACTGAATCATAACGGATATTTGGATTATGAAATACCCTTGCATTGGATAGCAGAGGAGGACGGCGATACGCTGACTGTTTACGATCCGGACGGCGAGGGGGCAATGACGGCTTCATTTTATAATATGCTGGCGGATAGGTCGATTGATGAGCAGATAACGGTTATGGCAAAAAAGTTTACTGAACAAAATGCGATAACGGTGGATAAATCCATGTTTTTCATACATGGCGGTGCGGAAAAAACCGTACTGCATGCTACCGGCATAACGCAGGACAAATGGTTTGTAAAACTATGGGTGGCGGCAAAAAAACCGAAAATTGTGATGATAACATATCAGAGTCAAAAGAAAACAAAAGAGATCGAAAAATGCGATGCAATTATCGAAAGCATGCGTTTCAGTGTTTGACCCAAAGCTTTGAAATGCAGCGCGCTTGCTTTTGCATGGAGAACGGTATGAAAAAGAATGACGGAAAAAGCATCGGCGTTTTGGAACGCGAACCCGATATAGAGGCCGTATTTGAATTCTGCGGCGTTCGAAAAGCTCCGGCTTCTGACGGCTACAGGCCGGGCCATCTGATAAAAGAGGGCTATATTACATCGGGAGTGCATCACTATTACAATCAAAATTCGGTACCGCCTGACGGAACTGCAGCGGGAACCGTTACCTTTATCACACCTGAATACTATCCCCACTGCCTTTGGGAGGGAAAAAGGCTGCCCATAAAGGAGGGCGCGCGCACAGTAGGGTATGTGACGGTAACCAAGGTGCTGAACCCCTTGCTAAAAAAACAGGAGCGGAATTGAAGCCTGCGGGTTGATTTCGGATTTTTTTATGTTATAATAGCCCCAAGCTGCTGCTTTGGCGGTTTTACGGCTGTATGTAAATTTGAAAATAATGCGTCGGAGGGAAATATGGATATTTCGGCATATATAAGAAATGAAAAGGAAAGGCCGCTTGATGTTATAAAGCCGGACGGCGGTTTTTTCGGCATATTCAGAACGGTGGCCTGCGTGGGGGACAGCCTTGCGTCCGGGGAATTCCAGACGGTCAACCCGCATGGGGGCTATGACTACTATGACCGCTACGATTATTCCTGGGGACAGTTTATGGCAAGGGCGACCGGGTGCAAGGTGTATAATTTTTCGCGGGGCGGAATGACGGCCTCGGAATATGTGGAAGCCTTTGCTGCCTGTCAGGGCTATTGGAACCCAAAGCTGGCCTGTCAGGCATATATCATTGCTCTGGGCGTAAACGATATTGTAAATCAGCGTCAGGAAATGGGGGAGGCAGGGGATATATACACGGAAAAGAAAACCTTTGCGGCGTATTATGAGGAGATAATCAGGCGGTATGAAAAAATATCGCCCGGAGCGTATTTCTTTCTTACGGTAATGCCGAGGGACGGCTGGAACGGCTTTTGCCTGGAGCAGTTCGGCAAGCTTATATATGACATTGCCAAGGGGCATGAAAGATGCCATGTTATAGATTTTGCGCAGTATGCGCCGGCATACGATAAAGAGTTTGAAAAGAATTTCTATCTGAACGGACATATGAAGCCGCAGGGATATCTGATGACCGCGCATATGTATATGAGCTATATTGATTATATAATCAGGCAGAACCCTGATGAATTCGATATGGTGGGGCTTATGCCGCAGGCAATTCTGTAACGGGAAGACGGACTTGCGGCACCGGGCAGCCGACGCATTTGAAGCATCGGGCATAAACGGAAACTGAATAAATTTTTCGGATTATTAAAACGGGGCATGACCGCGCGAAGCGGGGCATTCCCCGTTTTTATTATTGCATACATGCACATGTGCGCAGCGATTCGGCAGTATCAGAGCGCTAGAACTTTTTTTATAAATGAGGAAACCGTTTCAAGGTATTTTTGTGTATCCGTCATATAGCTCATGCCGTGTCCGGCTCCGGGAACCGAAAGCAGCTCTTTTTCGGGGCAGCGGCAGCGGCGGTAGTTTTCCAGGCTCATATCAAAGGGCACAAAGCGGTCGTCCGTGCCGTGAATGAACAAAACGGGAATATCGCATTTGTCCATTGCCTCGGCGGCGGAGGCGCTGTCAAGGCGGAAGCCTCCGAAAAGCAGGCAGCCCAAATAAATCAGGGCATACAGAGGAAATACGGGATAATGCCGCTTGCGCAGCAACGTTTTTATAATGGCGCAGGGCGAGGTGTACCCGCAGTCCGCAATAATTCCTTTAACGGCATTGGGCAGGCCGAGCGCTGCGGACATCAGCACGGTGGCGGCACCCATGGACACGCCGTAAAGCAGAATCTGTGCATTCGGATAGCGTGAAAGGAGAAAGTCCACCCACATGCGGCAGTCACGGCGCTCCTTTATGCCCATTGAAAGATATTTCCCCCGGCTTTTGCCGTGAGCGCGCTGATCGACCAAAAGAACATTATAATCCGATTCCAGAGCAAATTTAAGTCCGCCGCAGAAATCGCGCTCGGCACGGCTGCGGTAGCCGTGAAGCATAATGATCCACGGCGCGGATTCGCCGGAAAAGCAGCATTTGCCGCAGAGCCTAAGCCCGTCATACGAGGTTATGCTTTCTTCCCGGGAGGGAACGGACAGCGCGTCCAGTATCAGCTGCCTTGTTTTTTGGGCATAAGGGGTGTATTGCTCGGTATCGGGCAGACGGAAAAATTCCTCCGTACCGCGCCTTGGCACGCGCATGGCAATGCGATAGCACAGATAGGCGGCAATTGCAATAAGAAGCATGACGGCGATAAGTATGTACAGTATAAGCATCGGCGGCACCTTTTTCGATTTTATGAGTTTGTTTTGCCTTTATGGAGCATATTGATTATACCGCGTTTTTATGTTTTCTTCAATAATGCATGAGCGCATTTTTGCAATCATGAGGCGGTCGGCAGCAGCAGCTGCTGCCCGATGGCCTCTCTTGAGCCAGTAAAGCGCCTTTTTCAAAAACACGAACAATAAAACAAATCAATAAAAAATAATTCGCATATTTCTTGACCTTGACACGGCTTTGCTGTAACATTGGCGTAGAAAGCATTAAAAAGATAAACATAACGGCTTTTTGCAGGGAACATCAACATTAAACATCAACATTAAACACGGAGGTACTGTTGTGAAAAAGGTTGCAGTGGTAATGGGCAGTATATCGGATTATGATGCGGTAAAAAAATGCATTGATACCCTTAAGGAATTCGGAGTAAAATATGAGGCTAAGGTGATAAGCGCGCACAGAACTCCGGCCTTGGCGGCGGAATTTGCTGCCGGGGCAAAGCAAAATGGAATAGGCGTGATAATCGCCGCTGCGGGAAAGGCGGCGCATTTGGGCGGTGTATTGGCTGCGTATACCACGCTTCCGGTTATAGGGCTGCCGATAAAATCAAGCCTGATGGACGGCATTGATTCCCTTTTGTCCATGGTTCAGATGCCCTTCGGAGTTCCCGTTGCCTGCGTTGCGATAAACGGCGCGGAAAACGCGGCCCTGCTTGCGGTGCAGATGCTGGCGCTGTCCGATGAAGCACTGGCGCTCAGGCTGGAGGAGCATAAGGAAAAAATGAGGGCGTCGGTTGAGGCGGCGCAGGAAAAGCTGGAGCAAATGACGGCGGAGCAATAAAAGCGGCCATGCACTGGGCCGGGCAGAGGAAACAGGCGGCAAAGCGGACGGAATAATAAAGCAAAAAGAATAAGCGCGATTATCGGAATTGTGAAAGGCGGTAATAAAAATGGCGATAAGCTACAAGGATGCCGGAGTGGATGTGGAAAGAGGCTATGAGGCGGTAAGGCTCATGAAGGAGCATGTCAAAAAAACCATGTGCGCAAATGTGCTTGGGGATCTGGGCAGCTTCGGAGGCTTTTACGAGCTGAACGGAGAGGACTGCGCAGAGCCGGTGCTGGTGGCGGGCACTGACGGCGTGGGCACAAAGCTCAAATACGCAATAGTGCTTGATAAGCATGATACAATCGGCATTGATGCCGTTGCAATGTGCGTAAACGATATAGTCTGTCAGGGCGCGCGGCCGCTGTTTTTCCTTGATTATATAGCCTCCGGGCATATTGATCCGGCAAAAACCGCACAGATAGTAAAGGGCGTAGCCGAGGGCTGCGTGCAGGCGGGCTGCGCGCTTATAGGCGGAGAAACGGCGGAAATGCCCGGCTTTTATGCGGACGGTGATTATGACATTGCGGGCTTTTCCGTGGGCGTTGTGCAGAAAAGCCGTGTGATCAACGGCAAGAACATTAAAGCGGGGGATGTGCTGGTGGGGCTTGCGTCAAGCGGCGTGCACAGCAACGGCTTTTCCCTTGTGCGCAGGCTGTGTGGAACGGATAAAGAAACGCTGCTCAAATACAGCCCGGAGCTTGGCGCGGGCTTGGGAGAAACGCTGCTGACCCCCACAAGAATATATGTGCGCCCCGTGCTTGAGCTGATTAAAAAATACGAAATAAAGGGTATTGCACATATCACCGGCGGAGGCTTTATAGAGAATATTCCGCGCATACTGCCGGAGGGCCTTGGCGTGCGCATAAGCTTGGGAAGCTGGGAGAGCTTGCCGGTATTTGATATGCTTGCGCGCCTTTCCGGGCTGGAAACGCAGCAGCTTTACAACACCTTCAACATGGGCATCGGAATGGTCATGGCGGTGGAGCCGGCCTTGGCGGACAGGGTGACGGCAAAGGCCAAGGAGCTGGGCGAAAAGGCGTACATAATAGGCGAGGTTATACAGGGCGAGGGAGTGAAGCTGGACAAATGACGGATATTGCGGTATTTGTCTCCGGCGGCGGCTCCAATATGCAGGCGCTGCTGGACACAATAGAGGCCGGAAAGATAAAAGGGCGCGTGCGGCTTGTGCTTTCAAGCACTGATAAAGCCTATGCGCTGCAGCGAGCGCACGCGGCGGGCATAAGGACGCTTGTGTTGCCCAAAGAACTCAAAGAACGGGAGAGGGTAACGCTGGAGGCACTGAGGGAGAACGGCATATCCCTTTGCGTTCTGGCGGGATATCTGGGCATAATATCGCCCGCGGTGGTGCGGGAATATGAAAACAGGATAATAAACATACATCCCTCCCTCATACCTTCCTTTTGCGGCAAGGGCTACTACGGGCATTTTGTGCATGAGGCGGTGCTGGAATACGGAGCCAAGGTTAGCGGCTGCACCACGCATTTTGTTGCCCAAGGGATAGACACGGGCCCCATTATAATGCAGCGCGCAGTATATGTTAAGCAGGAGGATACCCCGCAGACGCTGGCGGACAGGATACTTGAGCAGGAGCACATTATTCTGCCGGAGAGCGTAAGGCTGTTCTGCGAAGGAGCCATAGAGGTAAACGGACGGAAAGTAATCATAAAGGAGAGAAAAGAATGAAAAAAAGAGCATTGATAAGCGTATCGGATAAGACGGGCATAACGGAGTTTGCCTCCGAGCTTGTAAAACTCGGGTATGAGCTGATCTCCACCGGCGGAACCTACCGGGTGCTGAAGGCGGCCGGCCTTGAGGTTATGCAGATAGATGAGCTTACCGGCTTCCCGGAGTGCCTGGACGGCAGGGTGAAAACACTGCACCCGGCGGTTCATGCGGGCATTTTGGCAATGCGGGATAACCCGGAGCATATGGCTACCCTTGAAAGCTTGGGAATAAACACAATAGATATAGTTGCGGTAAATCTTTATCCGTTTAAGCAGACCATCCTCAAGCCGGGGGTAACGCTGGCCGAGGCTATTGAAAACATTGATATCGGCGGGCCGACCATGATCCGCGCGGCGGCAAAGAATTATAAGGATGTAGCCGTGGTGGTAAACCCGGAGGACTATGCCGTTGTTATAAACGAGCTTAAGGAAAACGGCGAGGTTTCCCTCAAGACAAAGCTGTATCTTTGTTACAGCGTGTTTGAGCATACGGCGGCGTATGACGCACTTATTACCCAATATCTGCGCACTCAGGCCGGGGTCGAGGGCTTCCGCAGCAGCTTTACCCCCACATTCGAGCTGGTGCAGCAGATGCGCTACGGCGAAAACCCTGCGCAGCGGGCGGCATTCTATAAGGAAATCGGTTCCTGCCGCGGCGCGCTGCCTTCCGCCGTGCAGCTGCACGGCAAGGAGCTTTCCTTTAACAACATAAACGACACCGACGGTGCGTTGGGTCTGCTTAAGGAGTTCAGCGCCCCCACGGTGGTGGCGGTAAAGCACGCAAACCCCTGCGGCGTGGGCAGCGCTTCGTGCATAAGCGAAGCCTTCAAAAAAGCGTACGAGTCCGATCCCGTATCGGTGTTTGGCGGAATAATTGCCGCCAACAGGGAAATCGACCGGGATACCGCGGAGCAGATATCAAAAATATTCATTGAAATAGTGGCGGCGCCGGGCTTTACCGATGAGGCGCTGGAAATACTCACTCAAAAGAAAAATATCCGTCTGCTGCGCATTGACGGCATAAGTGAGCCGTGCGTAAGCACATATACGGCAAAAAAGGTGGACGGCGGTTTGCTGGTTCAGGAGCCGGACAGCCTGCTGCTTGACGAAAGCGAGCTTAAGGTGGTAACCAAGCGTGCTCCCTCCGAGCAGGAAATGAAGGATATGCTCTTTGCCTGGAAAATAGTCAAGCATGTAAAATCCAACGGCATTGCAATAGCAAAGGACGGACAGTCCTACGGCATGGGAGTGGGACAGGTTAGCCGCATATGGGCGGCGCAGCAGGCCATTGAGCACAGCCTTAAGCCCTGCACGGGGGCGGCCATGGCGTCGGATGCGTTTTTCCCGTTCCCGGACTGCGTTGAGGCGGCGGCCAAGGCAGGAATAAGCTGCATAATCCAGCCCGGCGGATCAAAGAACGATCAGCTCTCCGTTGAGGAAGCGGACAAACACGGAATTGCCATGGTGTTTACCGGATGCAGGCATTTCCGTCATTGATTAAGAAACAGCGGTGAAAAATATGAAAATACTTGTTGTGGGCGGCGGCGGCCGCGAGCATGCTATTGTGTGGAAGCTGGCGCAGAGCCGGCATAAGCCGGAGCTTTTCTGTGCTCCCGGCAACGGAGGCATTGCAAAAATTGCAAAGTGCGTACCCATAAAGGCGACGGATATCGGCGCCATTGTGGATTTTGCGGTAAAAAACGATATCGATCTTACGGTCGTGGCCCCGGATGATCCGCTGGCAATGGGAATGGTGGATGCTTTGCAGGCAGCGGGCAAGCGGGCCTTCGGGCCCACCGCAGCCGCAGCGCTCATTGAGGCCAGCAAGGGCTTTTCCAAGCAGCTTATGAAAAAATACGGTATACCCACGGCGGATTATCGCATTTTCGATAATTATGCGGAGGCGGACGAATATCTTAAAAGCGCGCCGATGCCCATTGTGATAAAGGCGGACGGCCTTGCTTTGGGCAAGGGGGTTATAATCGCCGAGAATTACTCTCAGGCATCGGAGGCGGCCAAGAATATGCTGGAGGGCGGAGCCTTCGGCGGCGCCGGCAGCACAATAGTTATAGAGGAATATATGACAGGTCCCGAAATGTCCATGCTGTGCTTTACGGACGGCAAAACCGTGGTGCCCATGGTTACCGCGCAGGATCATAAAAGGGCGCTTGATAACGATATGGGGCTTAATACCGGCGGCATGGGCGCCTTCAGCCCCAGTATGCAATATGACAACAGCAATGATAAATGGCTTATGGACAATGTGCTGCTGCCTACCGTCAGAGCCATGGAAAAAGAGGGGCGTCCGTTTAAGGGAGTGCTGTATTTCGGGCTGATGCTTACAAAAAACGGCATAAAGGTGCTGGAATACAATGCGCGCTTCGGCGACCCGGAAACACAGGCGGTGCTGCCGCGGCTTAAAAGCGATCTTGTTGATATCTTTGAAGCGATTATTGATGAGCGTTTGGACGAAGTAAAAATAAGCTGGAGCGATAAGGCGGCGGTGTGCGTTGTGCTGGCTTCGGGCGGATATCCCGAAAAGTATGAAACCGGCTTTGAAATATCCGGCATTGAGCAGGCGGAAAAGACGGGGGCGCTGGTGTTTCATGCCGGCACGGCAATAAGGGACGGCCGCACGGTAACCTCCGGCGGACGGGTGCTCGGCGTTACGGCGCTGGGGGACAGCGTTCAGCAGGCCCGCATACTTGCCTATGACGCAGCGGAAAAGATCAATTTCCAAAACAAGCATATGCGCTTTGATATCGGAGTAAAATAGCATCTTAAACCCGCCCGGCATCCGCCGGGCGATTTTAAGATAAAGCACAGCCGTTGGGATTGAAAAATAAAAGGCATTAAACTTTTTTCATCACTCTAAAAAAAGCAGTTGACAAACAGGTATTTATTGAATATAATACAGAAGTCGCAGCGGATAAGATAATCCAAAGCGCTTAAGTGGGAGCATAGCTCAGCTGGGAGAGCATCTGCCTTACAAGCAGAGGGTCATAGGT
>ERZ780167.3168-NODE-3168-length-12089-cov-2.258185_pt1 | contig 12089 bp, 15 predicted proteins | sample MGYA00510982_ERZ780167 | MGnify/ENA primary metagenome ERZ780167 (study PRJEB29588, sample SAMEA2146107) | human gut metagenome | biome: human gut; feature: human-associated habitat; material: faeces | place: Denmark | collected 2008/2010 ... | reverse complement strand
CATTACTTCCGTGTCGGCAGTTAAGACCGGTGAGGAATACAAGATTACTCTGAAAGACGGAAATGTGATTATAAAAGCAATGGAAATTAACGCGAGGTAAACGGTATGACATTTGAAGAATCCATAAAGAAACTCGAAGAAATGTCCGATAAAATAAGGGATGACAAAACGACTCTTGATGAGGCCGTTCAATACTATGAAGAAGGCATCAAATGCTATAAGGCATGCGAAGAAATATTAAATAACGCCAAACAAAAAATTGAAATATATTCAAAAGAGTAAGTAACCAGGAGGTTTACGTTATGGAAAGAAGCTACCAGGATTACAAAGAAATCATTGATGCACACCTGCTCGATTTCATTCCGAACATCGACAATAAGAGCATTTCACTGTATGAATCCATGAAATACAGCCTCACCGCAGGCGGAAAACGTCTCCGGCCGATTCTTCTGCTTGCCGCATGCGAATTTGCCGGAGGAGATATAAACGAGGCAATTCCTTATGCATGCGCGGTGGAATACATTCACACCTATTCCCTGATACATGATGACCTGCCGGCAATGGACAATGATGACCTCAGAAGAGGGCTTCCTACCAATCATAAGATTTACGGAGACGCTCTCGCGATTCTGGCAGGCGACGGCTTGCTTACCACTGCTTTTGAGGCAATAAACAAGGATATGATGATGTATTTTGACAATCCTGAGAAGATGAGAAAGCGAATCAGCGCTTCTTTTGAAATTGCAAAGGGCGCAGGATGTAAAGGAATGGTTGCGGGACAAGTTTCCGATATTGAGGCCGAAACAAACGACTGTTCGAACGAAATGCTGGAATATATTCACATAAACAAGACGGCAGCACTTATCAAGTCTGCAATAAAGGCGGGCTTGTACCTTGGAAACCCTTCTTCGGATATGCTTTCGCAGCTCGACAAGTATGCCGAAAACCTGGGTCTTGCGTACCAGATTGCCGACGACATCCTCGATGTGATAGGAAATCCCGAGGAACTCGGTAAGGAAACGGGCTCGGACAAGAAGAAAAACAAGACGACATACACGTCAATCAACGGTCTTGAAGCTGCACAAGACAGATTGGAACAGCTCACGGAGAATGCCGTTGAGGCAATCGCCGATTATTATGACAATGCTGAATTCTTCAGAGATTTGGTATTGGAATTAAAAGACAGAAGAAACTAGGATTTTTATGAAAAAAAATATATGTGATTACGATTTTCCCGGGGAATTAAAGCAGATGTCAGAGAAAGAACTGGATCTTCTGACTTATTCAATCCGAGATTTTCTCATTGAAAATGTTGCAAAGACAGGGGGGCATCTTGCTTCAAACCTGGGAGTGGTTGAGCTTACGATTGCTCTGCACAAATCCTTTGATTGTCCGAAGGACAAAATCATATGGGATGTAGGGCATCAGGCATATGTCCACAAAATTCTCACAGGCAGAGCGAAAGATTTTTCGACATTGAGACAATTCGGAGGTCTCAGCGGTTTTCCCAAAACCTGTGAAAGCCCTTACGATTGTTTTAATACGGGCCACAGCACCACTTCGATTTCGGCAGCGGCCGGAATGGCAGCGGCACGGGATCTGAAGGGTGAAAAGCATGAAACCATTGCCGTAATAGGAGACGGCTCTCTTACCGGTGGAATGGCGTACGAAGCACTCAACAACATCGGGGCCTCCAAGTCAAAGGTAATCGTGGTGCTTAACGATAACGGAATGTCGATTTCACCGAATATCGGCGGAGTATCCAACCACCTCGACTCGCTCCGAACTTCAAAGGGCTACCTAAGCGTAAAGAAGTTTATAAAAAACAAAATTGCAGCCATTCCGAGCGTCGGCAAAGGGATTGCAAGAGGCTTGGCCGATATTAAAAACGATATAAAATATTCGATGATGGATTACGGCGGGGTTCTTTTTGAGGAACTTGGGTTTACGTATTTCGGGCCGGTTGACGGGCATGATATCACAAAACTCTGCGATGCCTTTGAGCGTGCAAAGATGCTGAATGAACCCGTTCTTATCCATGTCATAACCAAAAAAGGCAAGGGATATCGCAATGCCGAAAAAGCACCTGGCAGATTCCACGGAATCGAGCCTTTCGATCCGGAAACCGGAGAGGTTCTGAATAAACCGAAACGCCCGACTTATTCCAAGCTGATGGGCGAGCATCTTGTAAGTCTTGCAAGAAAAGATGAGCGAATTGTTGCGATTACGGCAGCGATGGGTGAAGCTACGGGACTCGGAGCATTTGCAAGAGAATTTCCGGACCGGTATTTTGATGTTGGAATCGCAGAACAGCATGCCATGACATTTGCAGCGGGGCTTGCCAAAGAAGGTATGAGACCGTTTGTCTGCATTTATTCATCGTTCCTGCAAAGAGCGTACGATCAGATAATTCATGATGTATGCATGCAAAAACTCCCGGTTACCTTTATGATTGACAGAGCCGGAGTCGTCGGGGCCGACGGTGAAACGCACAACGGAGTTTTTGATCTCAGCTACTTGAATCCGATGCCGAACATGACGGTGCTTGTACCGCCTTACGACAAAGCACTGACGGACTGCATGGATTTTGCTTTGGAACTTGACGGTCCGTGTGCAATTCGCTATCCCAAAGGTGAAGTACTTGAGCCTGTCCAAAACCGGGTCTGCGGCAGGATGTTCTCTCCGGCACCAAAAACCGCTGCCAGAATTGAACTGATCGGAATCGGCAGAATGGCAGAGACGGCGCATGAAGTTTGTAACATTCTCTCAGCGAGAGGCATTCAAGCGGTCTGCGAAGAGACCGTGTTTGCAAAACCGATAGAAGAACGTTTTTATAAAGACATAGAACCGAATACGCTTATCGTTACAATTGAGGACAATGTAGTGAGAGGCGGATTCGGAGAGGCTCTCAGAGCACAGCTTGATGCAAATCAAAAGATTATGAACTTCGGCTGGCCGGACACCTTCATTGAACAGGGAACCTTCAAAGAATTGACGGATAAATACGGCCTGTCGGCGGATACGATAGCAGAAAGGATATGTGAAGCACTTGAAAGAAAGGCTTGATGTTTTGCTTGTGAAAAAGGGTTTTTATCCGTCCAGAGAAAGGGCAAAGGCCTCCATTATGGCGGGAATTGTCTATGTTGACGGACAGAAAAGCGACAAAGCAGGCAATATGATTGACGAAAATGCGGAAATATTCGTAAAAGATAATATTTGCCCGTATGTGAGCAGGGGCGGTCTGAAACTGGAGAAATCCATGAAACTGTGGCCGATTGACCTGAAGGATACGGTCTGCATGGATATAGGGGCTTCCACTGGAGGCTTTACCGACTGCATGCTCCAAAACGGTGCACGCAAGGTCTATGCCGTGGATGTGGGCTACGGACAGCTCGATTACAAGCTGCGAATCGACCCCCGCGTTGTAAATATGGAAAAATGCAATATAAGATATTTGGATTTTTCTCTTATTGAAGACCCCATTAATTTTATAAGCATCGATGTGTCTTTCATATCGTTAAAGCTTGTTTTTCCGGTGGCTTCGAAACTTCTTGGAACGGACGGAACACTTGTATGCCTTGTAAAACCGCAGTTTGAAGCGGGAAGAGAGCAAGTCGGCAAAAAAGGTATCGTTCGGGACAAAAAAGTACATGAGGAAGTTATCAAAAATGTGGTACAATATGCTACAGAGAATGATTTGCATCCGGCAGGGCTCACTTTCAGTCCGGTCACGGGTGCGAAAGGCAACATAGAGTATCTTTTGTATCTTTCAAAAGTACCGCAGGAATCCGTTCTTTCGACGGATGACATACAAACCATTGTCAACACCTCCCACGAGGAGTTAGAAAAATAAAAGATGTAATAAAAAAGAAAAGAGGAGATTAAAATGAAATTATCACAAAAGATTCAAGCCATGGAACTTTCCCCAATCAGAAAGTTTGTCCCTTATGCTGACGCTGCAAGAGCTGCAGGCAAGAAAGTTTACGGGCTCAACATCGGTCAGCCGGACATCAAGACTCCGAGAGCATTCTTTGACGCTGTAAAGAATTTTGACCAGGAAGTTCTTGCATACGCAAACTCCCAGGGCGAAAAGTCACTCATCGAAGCTTTAATCGGTTACTACAAGAGAATCGGTATTGAATTCGAAAACAAAGACATCTTAATCACAAACGGTGGTTCCGAAGCATTGTCGATGATCTTCACAGGTATTCTCGATGAAGGCGATGAAGTTATCATGGCTGAACCTTTCTACACAAACTATAAGACATTCATCAAGGCTGCAGGCGGTGAAGTTGTTGCAATTCCTACAACTGCAGACGACGGATATCAGTATGTGGTAAGAGAAAAGATTGAAGGCGTTATTTCTCCTAAGACAAAAGCTATCGCAATCATCAACCCGGGCAACCCGACCGGTAAGGTTCTCACGAAGGAAGAAATGGATCTTATCGTTGATATCGTTGTTAAGAATGACTTATACCTCATCTGCGACGAAGTATACAGAGAATTCGTTTATGATGGTAAAGAAATGTCCTCCTTCGGTACATATAAAGAAGCTGAACAGAATGTAATTATCGTTGACTCTGTATCCAAGAGATTCTCCGCTTGCGGCGCAAGAATCGGTTCTATCGCATCCAAGAACGAAGACTTAATGGGCAACTTAATGAAACTCTGTCAGGCAAGACTTTGCGTTCCTACATTGGACCAGATTGGTTCCGCTGCTCTTTACAATCTTGATCCATCCTACTTCAATGACATCAAGAAAGAATACGAACACAGAAGAAATGTTTCCGTTGAAGCGCTCAACGAAATCGAAGGAATCAAGTACGGTGTTCCGGAAGGTGCATTCTATATCACTTGCCAGCTTCCGGTTGACAACGCAGAAGAATTCTTAATGTTCCTGCTTACAGAGTTTGATGTTGACGGTGAAACCTGCATGTTCGCACCTGCAGGCGGATTCTACGGCACAAAGGGTGTAGGACAGTCCGATATCCGTATCGCATATGTTCTCAAGGCAGAAGACATGAAAGCCGGAATCAATATCATCAAAGAAGGTATCAAAGCTTATAATTCGCGTTAGGGAATTTCATCATTTCCTACCTTGCGGTAACGCCGAAAGGACGAGCGAGGGAAATAATATAACGCAAGATTAAAAAAAAGGAGTTTTTTCATGAAAGTATCCCCAATGATGCAGCAGTATTTAGATATTAAGGAACAGTACAAAGACTGCATTCTGTTCTTCAGACTGGGGGACTTTTACGAAATGTTTTTCGATGATGCACTCCTTGCATCAAAAGAACTCGAATTAACTTTAACTGGCAAAAGCTGCGGTCAGGAGGAAAGGGCGCCCATGTGCGGCGTTCCTTTCCATGCCGCAGACTCTTATATTGCCAAACTTGTCGAAAAAGGCCACAAAGTTGCCATCTGTGAACAGACCGAAGACCCCGCACAGGCGAAGGGCATTGTCAAGCGCGAAGTCATACAGATTGTAACGCCCGGAACCATCACATCTCAGTCGATTCTTTCTGAGACAGAAAACAACTACCTGGCATCCGTCTATGCACGCAGTGATGCGATGTCCGTGGCATATTGCGACATTTCGACAGGAGAACTCTATCTTACCGAATATAAGGGCAGCGACCTGTATGACGTAATTCTTAACGAGCTTGTAAAAATCAATGCAAGCGAAATTATTCTTTCTCAGACTTTTTCTGAAGAATATCCGACAGACGAAATCAAAAAAATCACCGGGGCATACATAAACATCCTCGGGGATGCATATTTCTCAGAAAAGAGCTGCGAAGAAATCATCAAAGCCCAGTTTAACTGTATCTCGCTTACGGGGCTTGGTCTGGATTTTCGCCCATGTGCGGTTCCTGCACTTGGGGCTCTGCTCAACTATCTGCTCGAAACGCAGAAACAGACTTTAAAACATCTTACCCATATCAACATTTATGAAATCGGCATGCATATGGCGCTTGATAAGGCGACTATACGCAATCTTGAAATAACCGAAACTCTGTACGAAAAAAAAATTCAGGGTTCGCTTCTCGGCATTCTCGACAAGACACATACCGCAATGGGGTCGCGAAAGATGAGACAATGGCTCAGAGAACCGCTGAACAATGCAAAGGAAATCAATCTTAGGCTTGATGGTGTCGAAGAACTGTATAACGAGCTTATTATCCGGAACAATATCAAACAAAACCTCAAGCAGATTTACGACTTTGAGCGTTTGGCGGGACGAATTGCGTGCGGAAATGCAAAGGGAAAAGATTTAATTGCTTTACGAAACTCCATAGCAGTGCTTCCGGAAATCAAATCGGACCTCGGAGTGCTTCATTCGGAGATCATGCAAAGCATTGATTCGAGAATATGCGACCTTTCGGCAGTATATAATATCATCGACCGCGCAATCTGCGACGAACCGCCTTTTACAGTCAAGGAAGGCAGTTTGATTAAAGACGGTTATTCGGAGGAATTGGACAGCCTTAAGTTTTCCATTAAAGATGCGAAGACATGGATCTCGACGCTGGAAGGAAAAGAGCGCGAACGCACAGGAATCAAAAATTTAAAAGTGGGGTATAACCGTGTGTTCGGCTATTATCTTGAAGTCACCCGTTCCTATTATGATTTAATCCCGGAAAACTATATCCGCAAGCCGACGCTTGCCAATGCAGAGCGTTTCATAACGCCGGAACTCAAAGAAATGGAAGGGCTTGTGCTCAATGCGGAGACCAAAATCAACCGGATGGAATATGACCTCTTTGTTGAGGTAAGAAATTTCATAGAGGGTTACATAAAATATATACAGTCAACCTCTTCGGCTGTTGCGGAACTTGATGTTCTCACATCCTTTGCACATGTAAGCGACAAGCTGGGTTATGTCAAACCGCTTGTTGACGAGTCATTCGAGCTTGAGATTGTGAAAGGAAGACATCCGGTCATCGAACAGACTGTTTCAAACGGCATGTTTGTTTCCAACGATACCTATTTGAATAATACAAACGAAAGCATGCTGCTCATCACGGGTCCGAACATGGCCGGAAAGTCCACATATATGCGTCAGACCGCTTTAATCGTTTTGATGGCTCAGGCAGGCTGTTTCGTTCCTTGTGAGCGTGCGAGAATCGGCGTGTGCGACAGGATTTTCACGCGTATCGGTGCTTCGGACAATCTCGCACAGGGACAGTCGACGTTCTTTGTGGAAATGAGTGAGCTTTCGTATATTTTGAACAATGCAAAGGCTCGCAGCCTGATTATCCTCGACGAAATCGGAAGGGGAACGAGCACCTATGACGGTCTTTCCATCGCATGGGCAGCGGTCGAATACCTTTGTAACGACAACACACATATTCGGACGCTTTTTGCAACGCATTACCATGAACTCACAGCACTGGAAGGCGAACGATACGGAGTCAAGAATCTGAATGTCGATGTCGCGGAGGAAAACGGGAATATCGTATTCCTTCACAAAATTGTCGAAGGCTCTGCAAGCAGAAGCTACGGAATCCATGTTGCAAAGCTTGCGGGGATACCGAAAGTTCTGCTCGAGCGCGCACAAGAGAAACTTGCGGAACTTGAAACGGCGGTGCCTTCACAGAGTGTGATGTACGGCGACTTGACAACGGCTGCAAACACAAAAGCCGCAGAGCCTTGCGAAGAGCAGATTTCCATGTTCTCGTTTGCTCCAAATCCGGTAGTCGAAAAGCTCAAGGCACTCAACCTGATGGAAATCACACCATCGAAGGCATTTGAAATATTGGAAGAACTAAAAGCATCACTGGATAAATAAAAAAAAAGAGGTGGCAGAAATGGCAGAAAGAGGAACAAACAAGATTCTGATCGGATACTTATGTGCAATCGGTACCGAAATTATTTTCGGAATGAGTTATATTTTCACGAAGCAAGGTGTGAACGAAGCAAGCACCTTTGCTCTTCTCGGGTGGCGTTTTTTCACAGGATTTGCGATAATGTCACTGTGTATACTTGCAGGAATTGTTAAAGTGAATTTCCGCGGAAAAAACTTCAAAAATATTCTTGCAATTGCACTGTTCAGCCCCGTAATCTATTACATATGCGAAACCTTCGGAATCAGCCACACCACGGCTTCCGAAAGCGGGGTGTTCATTGCAACGCTTCCGGTTGTGTCGTTTCTTGCCTCCGCAGTCATTCTGCACAAGAAACCGACAAGAAGTCAGCTCATTGGGGTTCTTGTAACACTTGGCGGTGTTGTGGTAACGATCCTTGCGGTAGATGCAACGGCAAGTTTCTCGGTTGTCGGATATGCTTTTCTTCTCGCAGGTGTTACCTCATATGCAATTTACAGTACCCTTGTCGAGAGAGAAACGCAGTTCTCGGGTGCTGAAATTACCTATGTTATGCTTGCAGCAGGGGCTTTCGTATATACACTCATCGCAATTATTGAAGCCATCACGCAGGATAATCTCGGATTCCTTGTTACGCTTCCGTTTAAGAATACAGCATTTCTGACAGCTGTTCTTTATCAGGGCATCGGCTGCTCGATTCTTGCTTTCTTCATGTCAAATGTTGCGATTGCGAATATCGGCGTGAACAGGAATGCTTCGCTTATTGGTATATCAACGGTTGTTTCAATCATATCCGGAGTTGTTTTCATGCATGAAAGTTTCACCGCATATCAGCTGGTCGGAGCAATCGTTATCATCGCCGGCGTATACATTGCAAATATCAGTATGTTAAGGAGGAATAAGGGAAATGGAGAAAAATAACAGAAATAGCGATTGGTTTGAAATAAGAAAAGGAGACGACACCGTTTATGCTTTTTGTGAACATAAGCATGCACAGTGGGTACATTCTTTCTTGATTTTGGGCGAAAAACGCAGTGTGCTGTTTGACACGGGACTGGGTGTCTGCAATATTGAGGAGGCAATTGGCCCACATCTCAAAACACCGCTTCTGGTTGTGAACAGCCACGCACATTTTGATCATATCGGAAACAATTGGCGTTTTCCGGAAGTGTACGGTCACATCACGGATTTTTCGGAGAAAATCGCGCGCGAAGGTGTCTCTCATGAAAAACTTGAGGGACAGTTTGACGAATGCAATTTTTCGGGCGGATGGCCGGATGGCTTTGATGGCAGCACTTTTGCCATTCCTCCGTACACTCTGAAACCACTTGCCGACGGCGAAAAAATTGATTTGGGCGACCGCAGCCTTGAAGTCTTATATTGCCCGGGACACAGTGACGACGGCATCATGCTTTGGGATGAACAGACCGGAAACCTCTTCACCGGCGATTCGTATTACAGCGGCGGACTGTATCTTTATTTCGATGATGATGTATACGGCAAATCCGACATCAAAGCCTATTATGATGCAATCACCCACATCACCGAGCACTGCAAGGACATCCGCAAACTCTGTGTTTCACACAATCCGGATGCTTTCCACAAAGGTCCATCCCAGCTTATCGAGCTGCAGCAGGGTCTTGAGGAGCTTATGGACGGTAAACTAACACCGGAGCCGGTTGACCTGCCATGCGGTGATTCGTATTATATAGGCGGTGGCAAAAGGGCAGTCCTTCCGCATTGCTCAATCATCTACAGGTAATAATATGGATTTATCGGATTACACATTGCAAATAATCATAGTGCTTACAGTTCTCGCATTGTTTGTGCTTCAATATGTACTGTGCAAGCAAGCCGCAAGCAAATGGCTCCGTGCCATCCCGTTTTTGGCACCGCTTGTTTCGCTTGCCTTTGCGGCATGGTTTGCCTTGCAGCCAAAAGGCGGATTCATGGATTTCAGCATGCTCGCGGCGCTGCTGTTCGTGCTGTTTGCACTTCTGTGCCTGGCGCCGATTCTGGTGGCAAGAGTGGTGTACCGTGTAAGGGAGAAAAAGAGAAAAACATAATAGATTTTAGGAATGAAAAGGCATCATGGATGGGTGCCTTTTTCATATGGAAATATTTACAAATTAAAACAAATGTGTTATCGATAATATCGAACAAGCGTTCTGACGAATGAATTTGAGAGGATTTGAGGGAATGAATAGAAAAGTAAACATTATTGAGGATTTAAACGGAAAGAAAGTCGTTCTGATTAAAGAAGGACTCGGTAATCTATAAAAAGGCAAATGTGGATAGAAAGCTGTTTTCGAAAATCCAAAATAATATGGACTACAAGCCATCTAAGACAACAGCACTGGCCTTTGCCTTTGCACTGGAACTGGATGTTGATGAAACGAAGGACTTTATCGGCAGAGCAGGGTTTGGCCTATCCCATAACAGTAAGTTTGATGTGATAGTGGAGTATTTCCTACTAAACAGAAACTACGATGTGTTTGAGCTGAACGAGGTTCTATTTGCGTTTGATCAGCTAATGAAACCACATTAAAAAACAGGAGGATTTCAAAATGACAGAACTTGTATTTATCTTAGACCGCAGTGGTTCCATGTCGGGACTGGAAAGGGACACGATCGGAGGTTTCAACTCCATATTGGAAAAGCAGCGTAAGGAACCGGGGGATGCCGTGATATCCACCGTGCTGTTTGACAACGAAACGGAGGTGATTCATGATCGTGCTGCGATCACAGATGTACCGAACCTTACGGACAAGGAAAAGCAAAGAGTTCCCTTTATTTTCCCGCCAATCCACCTATACGGATGATACTGTAATGACTTTGGCTGTTGGCTTGACATTTCTTGATGCACCGTCAAGTGCTTCAGATGATTGGATTTTGCGAACCTTGGCTGATCATATGCGGAAGTTTGGGAAGATGTATCCGAATGCCGGGTACGGCGGAAGGTTCAGGCAGTGGCTTCTTAATCCGGAGTGCAAAGCTTACAATAGTTTTGGTAATGGCTCTGCAATGCGTGTTTCTTCGGTTGCATGGTTATATAACGATATCGATGCTGTCAGACACGCAGCAAGGCTCTCAGCCATAGTTACCCATAACCATCCGGAAGGAATCAAGGGTGCCGAAGCAACTGCCAGTGCTATCTTCCTGGCAAGGACAGGACATAGCAAAACGGAAATCAAAGAATATATTGAACGCGAATTTTGTTATGAATTGAACCGTACTTGCGATGAGATCAGACCCGGATATTTTCATACGGAAACTTGTATGGAAACTGTGCCGGAGGCCATCACAGCTTTTTGGAGGGAAACAGCTTCGAAGACGTTATTCGCACTGCGGTGTCCCTTGGCGGTGACTGTGATACTCTGACGGCTATTGCCGGTAGTATTGCGGAAGGCTTCTATGGAGTTCCTGCTGAACTGAAAGAAGAATGCTATAAGCGTTTGCCGGAGCCGTTATTTAAGGTATTAAAAGCATTTGAGGAGGCAATATTTCCTGTGACGGCAAAAACGCAATAATATAATTCGAAATGTGTTGATGTTTTTGCCGATGATGTGGTATACTTGTTATAGGAATTAAAACAGATTATTTGGTGTGAATGTGAGGTAACGTAATGCTTGAAAACAAACTGGGAATTACAGATTCAGCAGAATTAGCAAGAATAGAAGAAAAAATCAGCAAGCAGAAAGCGGTTGAAATGTTTGAAGTGGATATTTGGAAAGCTTAGAAGCCGGAACCTATGAAAGCCTTGCCATGATTCATAAATACCTTTTTGATGAAATATATGATTTTGCCGGTGAGATTCGCAAGGTGAATATTTCAAAAGTAAATTTCCGTTTTGCTCCATTGATGTATCTGGATGCAGCTTTGCAGAGCATTGACAAAATGCCTCAGTCCACATTTGATGAAATTGTCGAAAAATATGTAGAAATGAATGTGGCTCATCCATTCAGGGAAGGTAACGGCAGAAGCACAAGAATTTGGTTAGATTTGATGCTGAAAAAAGAAATCGGATATGTCGTTGATTGGAGTAAGGTGGATAAGGAAGATTATTTGCTTGCCATGGAGCGCAGCCCAATTAAAGATATAGAAATTAAGTTCCTTCTGAAAAACGCTCTTACAGACAATGTAAATGATAGGGAAATCTATATGAAGGGCATTGATCACAGCTATTATTATGAAGGCTACTATGTATATAAAACCGAGGAACTGTAAACGAGTTGAAATATAAGATTGAGATAGGCGGAGGAT
>ERZ780167.3165-NODE-3165-length-12097-cov-7.063611_pt1 | contig 12097 bp, 5 predicted proteins | sample MGYA00510982_ERZ780167 | MGnify/ENA primary metagenome ERZ780167 (study PRJEB29588, sample SAMEA2146107) | human gut metagenome | biome: human gut; feature: human-associated habitat; material: faeces | place: Denmark | collected 2008/2010 ... | reverse complement strand
CGCGAGAGAAAATGATTTTATTTCTTTGCCGCCTGCGGGCGGCAAACTCTGCGAGACTTTTTTGACACGATGACGCAGAAACGGTGCAACCGCAAGGGTTACACCGTTTCTGCGACTTATAGGAGGGGCATTTCGGATGCGCCCTCTTTTTCATTTTGCCTCGGGGTCAGGCCCGGCGCTTTTTTTGCCGGGTGAGCGCCACACCAGCCAGGGCGGTGAGAGCCATGAGACTGAGCCAGAGGGTCAGGTGCATGGTGTCGCCGGTGGCGGGGGTGAGGGTCTGGCCGCAGAGGTCGCACTTGCCGTCCTTATTGGCGTCCGTATGGCCCGTGGCCGGGAGGAGACGAGTCTCGGTTTCGCCGCAGGCGCAGGTGCGCTTCTCGGCACCGGAGGCGGTGCAGGTGGCGGGGGTGGTGACGGTCCAGGCACCGAAAGCATGGGTGTGATTCGTGCAGATCACATCCGCGCGGTTGCTGATACGGATGCGAGGGGCCATGGCGGTGCCATCGGAGAGGACAAAGGTATTGTCATAGGAGGCAAGGCCGGTGGCCTCGATGGCGCAGCCCACCTTCAGGTTCTGCACCTCGCTCTCGGGACAGATATAGCCGTCGATGAACACCCGGGCTACCTTGCCCTGGGGATCCCGGACCAGAATGGTCTGGACCTTGCCCTCGGCCATCTCGATGGCGGTGACGATACCCTTGAGGGTGACCAGCCGGCCCAAAACGGAGCCGTCGTTGACCTGGGTGGAGGTGACGGTCAAGGGCGTAACGGGGGTGCCGTCACCGATCTTCTCGATCTTGGTCACAGCCAGCTGGCGCTCGCCCTGATAGGAGCTGGTGGTGCCGCTGACACGGACCCTGTCACCGATCTTGAAGTCCCCTGCCACGGGGAAGCAGTTGATGCCGCCGGTCTCATCCTGGATATAGATGCAATCGAAGAAGGCGGTATCCTTATCGTGGCCGGAGGCGTTGGAGGTGACGATGCCCTCCACGGTGTACTTGAAGCCCTCCTCGGGCTGCTGATGGATCTGGGCGATGGTGCTGAGCTGCACGGGGTTGAGATAGCTGACCAGATTCTCGCAGATGCGATAGTTGGAATAGTTCTTCTCAGCGCCGTTATCCAGCTGGGCCTGGACCTCGAAGTTGGACATGAAGGCCGCGCCGGAGACCACGATGAGGCCCTTGCCCGCCAGCTGCTCGGTGGCCATGACCAGCAGGCGGTTGTCGTTTTCGGCATAGGTGTACTTGGGGGTGCCTGCGCCGCCCTTGCCATCCTTATCCACATCGATCGAATAGGTGGTGGCGTGGCCGTAGACCACAGGGGAGACGGTGGAGGGCAGAGTGGAGGCGGGGTTGCCATTTGCATCCACGGCATAGATGGAGGCGCCGCCGTAGTGGCTGAAGCGCTCGGTGTACAGCTTGTCGTAGGGGTGGTCAGCGTCCACGATGACGCCGCTTGTGAGGAAGTTATCCGTGTTATAGGTGCTGAAGTAGAGTCTCCACTTATCCACACCGTCGGCGGCGCTGCGAACATCATCGTAGGTAGCATCGTCGCTGATGCGGAGGCTGGAGCCCAGGGCCTTCAGCACATCGTTCTGGGTCTCGGCCATATGCTTGATGGCGGGATTCTTCTGAATGACCTCGTAGTTCTCATAGTTGTCGCTCCAGCCGGCCAGGATGACCGTTCCCCCGGCGGCGTTGAAGTCGGCCAGGGCCTTGAGCTCCGCATCGGAGTAGGTCTTGGGGTCCTTTTGGGCATCCGCCAGGCGGCGGCTGGGGGCGGTGAGGATGAGAGCCTTATACTTGGGATTGGAGCAGGCGGCGATGAGATCCGCACCGGTGTTCAGCTGGACGGTACGGACGCTGTGGTCTGCGGCAAGATTGCCGAAGTTGCCCATGCTGTCCTTATAGTTGCCGGACACATACTCATTATAATGAGAGGCGTCGATGCCGATGTAGACCAGGGAGTCGGCATTCAGAACATCCAGGCCGACGGTCTTGGTGAAGGTGTACTCGTTATTCCCCTGCTCCACCACGGCGGTGACCTGCACGGTAAAGACCCGGGCGGCGGTGGGGGTATACTTGAAGGGCACATCCAGGGTGCTGCTCTTGGCGAGGGTATAGCCGGTCTTATCGGTGCCGATGACGGTGCCGCCGATGCTGTAGGTCAGGGACTTGATGGTGGCATCGCTATCCTCACTATTGAAGAAGGTGGTGGTGAGAGTCAGTTCCTCGTCGGTGACGGGGGTGGCGGTACCGCAGACCATGTTGGAGATACCCAGCTTCAGGCTCTCGCCCACCCACACAGGGGAGGTGACAGCCAGGTCGCCGTCTTTCTGGGTGACACGGATGAAGTAGTAGCTGTAGCTGGGGTCCAGGGTGGCGGAGAGCTTGCCGCTCCTGAGCTGGGCGGCATTATCCCAGGTGTAGGCCACCTTACCGGAGTTGGCCACCACCTCCACCTTGGCGATGGAGTCGGAGGCGTCGGGATCGTTGACGGTGACCTCGACATTCAGCTTATCGGGGATCTCGGTGATGCTGGAGCCCATCATAAGCCCGTTGACGGTGTAGGTCAGCTCCAGATTCTTATCCTCGGTGGCATACATACGCAGAGCACGGATGGCCTCGCAGATGCCCTGCTCGCTGAAATCGTCGGTGAGGATAACATCCCGGGCATCGTTGGCATTGCCCCACTTGCCCTTGTGGTTATCCTGGTTGTTGGTGGGGGCCAGGTGCCAGCCCTTATCCAGCGCCATGATGTACTGCTCATAGCTGGGATAGTAGCCGCCGGCGCCGATGGCACCTTCGCCGTTACCCACCTCCACCATGTACATACGGCTGTCGATGACGGGGTCCCAGTAGTTGAAATCCTTGAAGTTGCCGAAGGTGGTGCCGGGGTGGTTGAACTGGCTGATGGAGGTTGCGCCCTCGGCCTGGCTCAGCAGGGCGTAATAGGCCTTCATGCCCGCATCATCGGTCTTATTATTCAGGGTCTTATTGTTGCGGGAGACGATGCCGGGGGTATTGAAGGTGTTGATATGGCCGGGGCCGCCGGACCAAGTCATCTCGAAGCCGCCGATGGCCACCATGCTGCCGGCGTTGTCCTCGTTGAACTTGGCGATGGTGTCCTTGTAGGTCTTCCAGCTGTGGTTGGCATCGGAATCCTTGACCAAGGAGGTGTCATAGAGGGCGGCCTCCACATTGGGGCTGGAGGAGGAGTCGAAATAGTTGGAGTGGTCGGTGAAGGCCACGAACTGCACATTGGCGCTGGCAGGCAGATTCTCCACATAGCGCAGCGCGTCGGTCAGGGTACCGGCACCGTCGGAATACTGGGTATGGCTATGGAGCTGGCCGAAGTAGTGCTGATACTTTGTGGCACCCACGGTGAAGAACCAGGTGATGCTGGCGCTCTTGCCATCGGCGCGCCTGACCGTCACCGTGACCTCGGTACGGCCCTCAGGCAGGTCGGCAGCGGGGGTGTAGGTGACGCGGCCGCCTTCATAGGTGGCTGTCACGGTCTTGCCGCCCACGGTCATGGTGACGGTGGGGTTCTGGCCGGCATTACTCAGGGCCACAGAGATGGGGGGGCGCTTATTCTCGCCGGTCTGGCTGCCCCGGGCGGGGGTAGGATCAGCAAGGACGGGCTCGTCCTTGACGGTGATCTCAGCGGCGGCGAAGATAGGAATATACTTATTGTCCGTGCCACTGATGTTCACGGTGAGCTTATCGCCCGTGACGGAGGCAGCGGGGATGGTGACGGTGTAGGTGCCATCCTCGCCCTTCGTGACGCTGAGGGATGTGCCATTGAGCTTGGCGGTGATGTCACCCCGCACGCCGAAGGGGGCGTCCACGGTGAAGGGGAAGGAATAGTCCGTGCCCACATAGGCATCGGGCAGGTCGCCCAGGATCACGGCGGGGTTATTCACGACGCCGTCCGTCGTAACTGTGCCCGGCCCCACGGGGTAGAAGGAGAAGGAGTAGATGGTGTAGTCGGTGACATTATACATGGAATAGACCTTGAAGCTGTCACTGTAATACTCCAGCCACTGGCTATGGCCCTTGTACTTGGCGGTGCGGCTCTCCATCTCGTAGCCGCCTACGCCGCCGGAGCAGGTGCGCAGGAGCCAATCGGCATCGTCGCCGGCGGTGGCGCTATAAAAAGCGTTGTTGCCGGTGCCGCCCGCGCAGAGGTAGCCGTAGGTCTTGTTATAGAAGCGGTAGTAGTCCCCGCTTTTTTCCACGGTGAACACGGCGGCGCCGTTGGCGCAGGCAGCCTTGCCGTCTTTAATGGTGGCGGCGGCCTTGTTGATGGCGGGGCTGGTTGCATTATCGTTCTGCGCAGCCAGGACAGCCTGGGCATTCTGATTGTAGATGACCACCTGGTCGCCCACGGTGGGGAGACCGCCGGAGGGCTGGTCGGAGCCACCGCCATCTACTACCAGGTAGAGCTGCTGGGCAAACAGAGCCTCATCGGCAGTGCTGACGGATTTCTGGGAGCTGAAATTGCCCTTGTCGGAATACCACTTGAGGGCGTTGCCCCGAACGGCATTCTTGATGTAGAAGCAGCCCTCGGTAGCAGCGGCGGTGATGGTCCACTGGGTATTCACATCATCCAGAGGGATGCTGGCGAAGCTTGCACCCATGGAGAGCTTCTTATTGTCGGCGGTGGTAAAGGTATACTTGCCGTCCTTGATGCCCAGGGTCCACAGCTCGGTATTGCCGTAGCCGGTGAGCTTATTGGCGGCATCCAGGGTCACATCCACACCGGCACGGTAATAAGTGGCTACCGCTGTGGCGGACATGGCCTTTTTGACAGAGGGGTTGAAGATGACAACCGTATCGCCGTCCTGGAGGGTGGTCAGGTCCGTGACGATGCCGCTCTGGCGGGCGGACGAAACCTCCAGACGATAGATGCTGGGAAGCAGCATAGTCGCGTTGGTAGCGGAGGTGTAATTCATGAACCGGGGGCTATTGACATTGTATAGGATACGGCCGTAGTTTGTATCCGTACTGGCTACGGTAGCCAGTCCGTTGGCGTCAATGCTAATGGTCCATGTGCCGGTGCCTTTACCGGCGTTATTCAGGGCCTTGGCAGCAGCGGTGTAAATCTGCTTGCCATCGGACGCGGTGAGCGTCCATGCTCCGGCCTTACCGCCCAGGGTGAAAACCTCCACATTGGCAGCGGGGTCGGCGGGGTCGGTCTCAATGCTTGTGAGATACTTGCCGGACAGGCTGCCTGCCACATAGGTCTTGCTATTGGCAGTCGCCGTAAGGATGATTTGGTCGCCGGCTTTCAGCTCGGAGGCGTCTGCGACCAGTTTCGCCTTCGGCGTGGCTGCAAAGACTGCTGTGGGAAGCAGCGACAGTAGCATGACCAGCGCCAGCAGAACGGACAGAAGCCGTCTGCTATGTCCTCTCATTTTCAAATCTGATCCCTCCTGTTCATTTTGCACGGTGGTCTGCCCCCGGTCCGGGCAGGCGGGTCCGTTCTTTCATCATAAAGCCACTATGAAAAATCCGAAACCGCTCTTTTGTAAAGCCTGCGTGAAGTACGCAGAGACAGAAAAAGCCGCCTGCCCCAACTGCGTGGGGAGACGACCCTGCACAACCGCTGCAAGAAATGCTACTTAGAATTCCGTCGACCAGGACAGCAGGCTGTGAAGGATGCCGGGAAACGAGAGCAAACTTTTCGTGGTAATGAGGATATTTTATCATATTCGGATAGGGATTGCCACCGGTTTTTTTATTTTAGTGAAAAACAGAGGGAAAACATCGTTTATATTGTGGAAAATATCCAAATTCGTTCGCCGGATTCCGTCTCCGCAATGGAGAGGGACGCCCTCTCCGGGTTTCCCTCCGTACCGTTATCGCAAGTTCTGCCACTTTATCGGCAGCCTCCTTGACATCGGGGGGAGAAATTGCTATGCTGAAAAAAAAGACACGGAGGTCTCCCCTATGAAGAAAGCCAAGGGAAAAAGCACAAGACCGGAGGCAAGGGACTGGTGGCGCAAAAACCGGCTGAGCTGCCTGATCCTGGCGGCGGCGATGGTGCTGTTTTTCGCTGTGCGGGCGGCGGCGGTGAGCCGGGAGCCGTCCCAGAGCCGGGGCGAGGATTACGCCGAATATGAGCGGGGCGTGATTACGGATGTTTTGGCCGACAACACCGAGACGGACGAGGTTTCCGACGGAGGATACCGGGGCGAGCAGCTGCTGCTGGCCACGGTACGCACAGGGCAATACAAGGGTGAGACCATGCAGGTGTCCAACTTTGTGGGGCCGCTGTACGGCCAGCCGCTGCAGGTGGGACAGTCGGCGGTGCTGCTGATCTCCACCTACGCGGACGGAACCCACACGGCCACGGTATACGAATACAACCGGGCGGTGGGTCTGGCGGTGATCGTGGGGCTATTCCTGCTGGTGACGGTGGCCGTGGGCGGCAAGGTGGGCGCTAAGTCCCTGATTGCCCTGGCGGTGACACTGGCGTGCCTATTCTATGTGCTGATCCCGCTGCTGATGAAGGGGGCCCCTACCCTGGTGACGGTATTTTTGGTATGCGCGTACATCACCGTTGTGACGATGGTCATACTGGGCGGCGTGTGCCGGAAAACCGTGTGCGCGGCATTGGGGACCATTGCGGGAACAGCGCTGGCCCTGCTATTCGGCCTGCTGGCACAGGGAATCCTGCACATTGACGGGCTCAGGCTAACGGATGTGGAGCCACTGCTCCAGCTGCGGCAGACGGGTACCCCCCTGGGCCTGCGGGGCCTGCTGGTGGCGGGGGTGGTCATCAGCGCCCTGGGGGCGGTGATGGATGTGGCCATGAGCATCTCCTCGGCCCTGACGGAGGTACACGCAGTGGCCCCGGGCCGCAGCGGGCGCGACCTTTTCCGCTCGGGCATGAACATCGGACGGGACATGGTGGGCACCATGACCAACACGCTGATACTGGCTTTTTTGGGCAGTGGGTTTTCCTTTATCCTCTACCTTTGCTCCCTGGGGCTGAATCTCCGGCAGCTTATCAGCTCCCCGTATGTGGCCACGGAGGTCATCAGCGGCGTGGCCAGCAGCGTCGGCGTTATATTGGCGGTGCCGCTGACGGCGGCGATCACGGCGGCCATCGTGACACGGGAAAAGGCCGTCCCTGCGGCGGCGGACAAGGCCGTAGAGGGAAAGTAAATGCGCAAAAAGCAGCGTACCGAAGGCTCCATTCGGCACGCTGCTTTTTTGCGGCGGGTGGGGGCGGATTGCCACGGGCGCAGAGCGCCCTCGCAATGACAGGATTTTTTAGAAACAGGCGGTACAGCGGGGACTTACTGGAAGCTGTTTTCGTAGATGTCCACAAAGCCAGCGACGAAGTGCGCTTGCTGCTTTACCTCGGGCGCTACGCCGGTGGGCTCCCAGCCGCCCATGGTGTAGGGATAATAGGTGTAGGGGGTGAGGGGGATCATGTGCATCTCTTTTTGGATAGCCCAGATACCCTCGCCGTAGTGGGCGCGCAGGGCCCGGAGGGCCCTGGCGGGGTTTTTGAACACGGCCATGCCGTCCTCGTCCGCGCCGATGGCAAAGGCGTCATCAACGGCCAAAAACCGTGCCGTGTCCACCTGGCCCCGGCAATTGCCGCTGCCGACGATATATTCCTGGGTGGCGGGATTCTTCACAGGCCGCCATGTGGTGAAAATTGCAATGAGCAGCACGATAACAGCGGCCAGGGCGGCCCATTTCCAGTGTTTTTTCAGAGTTTTCATGGCAGTACCTTCTTTCTTCATGGTGTGGGTGGGTGAACGGGGCGCAAGGGCGCTCTGTTTTTCGCTTTTAGGGGTTATATTTGTATCATATCGTTCTTTTGATTACAATACAAGGGTAGGAAATTTACAATTTTGTTAAAAAGCATTTACAAGAATTCAGAAAAGGGGTGGGCGACCGCGAGGGTCGCCCCTACGGAGAAGCGGGAACGGGCGGGGGAGAACCCCGCCCCTACGGAGGGTACAAGAGGTGCGGTACAGAGAGGTATCCCCCAGTCACGGCTTTGCCGTGCCAGCCCCCTTTAGGCAAGGAGGCCTGGGGACGGGGGACGCGGATTGCCACAGCCAGTGTGCGCACTGGCTTCGCAATGACAGGGTTTTTGCAAGGGGTGCGGTACGGAATCGACGGGCGGACAGAGGCGTCCGCCCCTACGGAGGGTTACAAGGGGTGCGGAAGAACGGGCGGGGTAGACCCCCGCCCCTACGGAGGGCTTACAAGGAGTGCGGTAAACGGGCCGTCGGGGACGCCGCCCCCTACGAAAGCGCAGCAAGAACTTCGGTAAACGGGCCGCCGGGGATATGCAGGAGGGGGCCTCCCTTTGGATTTTTGGGCAAAAAAATACCCGCTTCAAAAGCGGGATCAATCTTACCATACTACGGCGGCGGTGACAATGCAAGAAAAAAATTTGCCGGAGGGAAAATTTTGTCACATACTATGATCTTTTTTTAACAATGGGGCAAAATATTCGGCACATGGAACATTGACGGATGGGGCCCGGGGCGGTAGAATCGGAACATATTTTTCAGGCGGACGATCGCTTTGAAAACCATACTTCCAAATGCAGAGAACGAGACAAGTAGCGCAGCCACTCGGCCACAGCGAGGAGGGGACGGTGGGAGCCCTCCGCACAGAAGCGGCGCGAATAACACTCGGGAGCAGCGATCTGAACGGCTTCGGCTCAGTAGGAAAGACGCGGCGTGCGGCGTTAATGCACAGGGGCTTGCCTGAGCCCCGCAAAGTGGCTGAAAATTCAGCAAATTAGGTGGCACCACGGATGCGCAGCGATTCGTCCTAAAATTTTTAGGAATCGCTGCCACTATTTCGGAGGTGTTTTTTTATGTGCGCAATCATGGGCTTCACATCCCCCAGCCTGACAGCTCAGACCGTTCGTCCGTTCTTTGACAGGACCCTTTCCCGAGGGCCTGACCAGAGCCGCATAGAGCCTGCGGGCACCGGGCAGCTATGCTTTCACAGGCTGGCCATTATGGGCCTGCAGGAGGAGGGTATGCAGCCGTTCCACCTGGGCGGCGACATGGTGGTATGCAACGGGGAGCTATACGGCTTCCGGCCGCTGAAGCGGGAGCTGGAGAAGCGGGGCTTTACCTTCCGCAGCGAGTCCGACTGCGAGCTGATTCTGCCGCTGTACCAGGAGTACGGGCTGGATATATTCCGGCGGCTGGACGCGGAATTTGCCATGATCATCTACGACCACAAAACCGACAGCCTCATCGCCGCCCGGGACCCCATCGGCATCCGGCCCCTGTTTTACGGGCATCTGGACGACGGGAGCATCATCTTTGCCAGCGAAGCTAAGAACCTGGTGGGCCTGTGCAAGGAGATCTGCCCCTTCCCCCCGGGACACTACTACGCCTACGGACGCTTCGTGCGCTACGCTGACCTGACCACCGTGACCCAGTACAGCACCGACGACCTGGACACGGTGTGCAAAAACATCCGGAAAAAGCTCATTGCCGCCGTGGAGAAGCGGCTGGACGCCGACGCGCCCCTGGGCTTTCTCCTCTCCGGCGGCCTGGACTCCAGCCTGGTGTGCGCCATCTCCGCCAAGCTCCTGGGAAAGAAGATCCGCACCTTTGCCATCGGCATGGACTTAGACCCCATTGACCTGAAATACGCCCGGGAGGTGGCCGACTTCATCGGCGCGGAGCACACGGAGGTCATTATGTCCCGGCAGCTGGTGCTGGACACCCTGGAGGAGGTCATTTCCCTGCTGGGCACCTACGACATCACCACCATCCGGGCCAGCATGGGTATGTATCTGTGCTGCCGGGCCATCCACAGGCATACGAACCTGCGGGTGCTGATGACCGGGGAAATTTCCGACGAGCTGTTCGGATACAAGTACACCGACTTCGCCCCCTCCCCGGAGGCCTTCCAGCAGGAGGCCAAGAAGCGGGTGGATGAGCTGTATATGTACGATGTGCTCCGGGCGGACCGGTGCATCTCCTCCAACTCTCTGGAGGCCCGGGTGCCCTTCGGCGACCTGGACTTTGTGAAATATGTGATGTCCATTGACCCGAAGCTGAAGATGAACTCCTACAACATGGGCAAATTCCTGCTGCGGCGGGCCTTTGAAAAGGATCACATCCTGCCCGACGACATCCTCTGGCGGCAGAAGGCGGCCTTTTCCGATGCGGTGGGGCACTCCATGGTGGACGACCTGAAGGCCTTCGCCGAGGACATGTACACGGACCGGGAGTTTGAGCGCAAGCGCAAGACCTATGACTTTGCCACTCCCTTTACCAAGGAATCCCTGCTGTATCGGGAGATATTTGAGAAATACTACCCCGGTCAGGCCCGGATGGTTAAGGACTTTTGGATGCCCAACCGGGAATGGAAGGGCTGCGATGTGTCCGATCCGTCGGCCCGGGTGCTGTCCAACTACGGGGAGAGCGGAAAATAAAACATAAGGTGTTTGGGGAGGTATAGTGGAATGAAGTACATTTTTGTCACCGGAGGCGTGGTTTCGGGCCTGGGCAAGGGCATATGCGCGGCATCCCTGGGACGGCTGCTGAAGCAGTGCGGGCTGCGGGTGAAGAACCAAAAATTTGACCCGTATCTCAATGTGGACCCGGGGACCATGAGCCCCTATCAGCACGGGGAGGTCTTTGTCACCGACGACGGCGCGGAGACAGATCTGGATCTGGGGCACTATGAGCGGTTCGTGGACGAGGCTCTGGACGCCAACGCCTCCATTTCCTCGGGAAAAATCTACTGGAGCGTGCTGAACCGGGAGCGCCAGGGGGGCTACCTGGGCGGCACGGTGCAGATCATTCCCCATGTGACCGACGAGATCAAAAATCGGGTGTACGCCATGGATGACGGGAACACGGATGTGGTCATCACGGAGATCGGCGGCACCGTGGGCGACATTGAGAGCCAGCCGTTTCTGGAGGCCATTCGCCAGGTAGCCAAGGAAAAGGGCAAGGAAAATGTGCTGTATATCCATGTGCCGCTGGTGGTGTCCATCCCCGGCAGCGGAGAGCTGAAGAGCAAGCCCACCCAGCACTCGGTGAAGGAGCTGCTGAGCCTGGGCATTCAGCCGGACATTCTGGTGTGCCGGACGGACAGCCCCCTGACGGAGGACATTCGGCGGAAGATCGCCCTGTTTTGCAATGTGGAGGAGGACTGCGTCATCGCCAACACCACCGCCTCCACCCTATACCAGGTGCCGCTGCTGCTGGAAAAGGAGGGGCTGTGCGCGGTGGTATGCCGCAAGCTGGGACTGGGCAGCGGCGTGCCGGACATGACAGAATGGCAGGCTATGGTGGAAAAAATCTTAGGGGCACACCGAAGGGTGGAGATCGCCCTGGTGGGCAAATACACCGGGCTGCACGACGCTTACCTCAGCGTGGCGGAATCACTGTTTCACGCAGGGACGGCCTGCGACGCCAAGGTGGACATCCGCTGGGTGGACTCGGAGACGCTGACGGAGGAGAACGCGGCCCAAAAGCTGGCCGGCTGTGGGGGCGTGCTGGTGCCCGGGGGCTTTGGCGACCGGGGCATTGAGGGTATGATCGCCGCTGCCCGGTATGCCCGGGAGAATCGGGTGCCGTATTTGGGCATCTGCCTGGGGATGCAAATTGCCGTCATTGAATTTGCCCGGCATGTGGCCGGATGGGACGACGCGGACAGCACGGAATTCACCACCCGGACGGCCCACCCGGTCATTGACCTGATGCCCGAGCAGGTGGGCGTGACCGCCAAGGGCGGCACCATGCGCCTGGGACGCTATCCCTGTGTACTGGCAGAGGGGAGCCAGGCCCGGGCAGCCTACGGCACGGCGGAGGTCTTTGAGCGGCACCGCCATCGCTACGAGTTCAACAACCAGTTCCGCACGGAGCTGGAGGAGGCGGGGCTCAGGCTCTCGGGTCTGTCCCCGGACCGGCAGCTGGTGGAGATCGTGGAGGAGCCGGGACACCCGTGGTTTGTGGGGTGTCAATTCCACCCGGAGTTTCTCAGTAGGCCGGACAGGCCGCACCCGCTGTTTTGGGGGTTTGTGGCGGCGGCGCTGGAGAAGTAACGGCGTATTTGGATTATAGTGCGGCGGGGGG
>ERZ780167.3164-NODE-3164-length-12101-cov-2.421468_pt1 | contig 12101 bp, 8 predicted proteins | sample MGYA00510982_ERZ780167 | MGnify/ENA primary metagenome ERZ780167 (study PRJEB29588, sample SAMEA2146107) | human gut metagenome | biome: human gut; feature: human-associated habitat; material: faeces | place: Denmark | collected 2008/2010 ... | reverse complement strand
GCAGGAATCACGGAGGTCAATCCTCTGGTTCCACATTACTATTGCAGCAATTGCCACTATAGTGATTTTGATTCGGAAGAAGTGAAAAAATATGTGGGTGGCTGTGGACACGATATGCCGGATAAGAACTGTCCGGTCTGTGGACAGAAGCTGGTCAAAGACGGATTTGACATTCCATTTGAGACTTTCCTTGGATTCAAGGGAAACAAAGAGCCGGATATCGACCTGAACTTCTCCGGAGATTACCAGAGTAAAGCGCATAAGTATACGGAGGTTATTTTCGGAAAAGGTCAGACCTTCCGTGCCGGAACCATTGCCGCACTTGCAGAAAAGACGGCTTATGGATATGTGAAGAACTATTATGAGGAGCGTGGTGACCGTAAGCGAAACTGCGAGATCGATCGTATCGTGGCTGTACCGGAATCCGCCGAAGTACCGGACAGCATCCGGGGGGAATCGTAGTTCTTCCGCATGGAGAGGACATTAACTCTTTCACTCCAATCCAGCATCCGGCAAATGATATGACGACCGATATTATCACCACTCATTTTGATTATCATTCCATCGACCACAACCTTTTGAAACTGGATATTCTCGGACACGATGATCCGACCATGATCAAAACGCTGGAAGAGCTGATCAATTCCGATGCGATGGACAATAAATACGATGGAGTGAATAATGTATTTAAAGCGACTGATATTCCATTGGATGATCCAGGTGTAATGGGACTTTTTGCAGGAACAGAGGTGCTCGGTATCACACCGGAGGACATTGACGGATGTCCGCTTGGTTGTCTGGGAGTCCCGGAGTTTGGTACAGATTTTGTTATCCAGATGGTAATTGATACCAAGCCAAAGACGCTTTCGGACCTGATCCGTATTTCAGGTCTGTCTCATGGAACAGATGTGTGGCTGAACAATGCACAGACCCTGATTGAAGAAGGAAAGGCAACCATTTCCACGGCAATCTGTACCCGTGATGATATCATGACTTATCTGATCAACAAAGGTGTTGAAAGTGAAGAATCCTTCACAATCATGGAACGTGTGCGTAAAGGAACCGTTGCAAAAGGAAAATGTAAAGAGTGGTCACAGTTTAAAAAAGATATGCTGGAGCATGACGTGCCGGAATGGTATATCTGGTCCTGTGAGCGGATCAAATACATGTTCCCGAAAGCCCATGCTGCAGCTTATGTCATGATGGCATACCGGATTGCCTACTGCAAAATCAATTATCCGCTTGCCTATTATGCGGCATACTTCGGAATCCGTGCATCTGCATTCTCTTACGAACTGATGGGACAGGGAAAAGAAAAACTTCTCTACCATATGAAAGAATATAAAAGAAGAGCAGAACTCAATCAGCTCAGTAAAAAAGATCAGGATACCTTAAAAGATATGAAAAATGTACTGGAAATGTATGCCAGAGGATTTGATTTTTTACCGATCGATATCTACAAATCCAAAGCATCCAAGTTCCAGATCGTCGGCGACAAGCTCCTTCCACCGTTCAACACCATTGACGGCATGGGCGATAAAGCCGCCGAGGCTATGGAAATTGCCGCTAAAGACGGACCATACCTCTCTAAAGACGATTTCCGTCAGAGAACAAAAGTCAGCAAGACATTGGTTGACTTGATGGCAGATATGGGTTTGCTGGGCGACCTCCCGGAGACCAATCAGTTATCCCTGTTTGATTTTGCCTAAATAAAAAGTCAAAGTACTTAAAGATAAGTTATCATTCAATATAACTTAAAAAAGTGCTTTGGCTTTTTTGCATATAAGAGAAAAGTATAAATTTGCATTTGGTTAGGTTGAACAAAGCCTTTTGCTGCATTTTGCCAGTAACGTAGAAGCAGAGTTCCGTTCTGACTATATCCATTTCCAATTCCGTAGAGTGAAATGGAGATGAAACACAAGTCGGAACTCTGGCACCACCGATTCCACACCCATAAAAATGCACAAAATCATCCCTATTTTTTTGGTAGTTATTTATGGCTGAAAATGATTGACTTTGACTGAAAAAGGCGATATATTAGACCTAAAGATGAATGAAAAAGAAAATAAATGATTGAAAATGACTGAAATATAAAATACAATTGAATAAATCAGTCATAACCAGTCGAAATGGAGGTGAGATAAGTGCTTGCAGAAGAAAGATTCAGTGAAATTCTGAAATTAGTGAATGAACACAAGACAATCACTGTTCAGGAACTGACCGAGCTTCTGGATATGTCAGAGTCAACGATACGAAGAGATCTGACAACACTTCATAAAAAAGGAAAGCTGATCAAGGTACATGGTGGTGCAACTGCAGTCAATATGGCGCAGTACACCAGAGACGAATCTGTTGCAGTCAGACAGGATCTGAACATTGATGAAAAGGTGCAGATCGGAAAGTATGCATCATCTCTGATTGAAAAAGATGATTTTGTTTATATTGATGCCGGAACGACCACGGATTTCCTGATTGATTTCCTGACAGAGCAGGACGCTGTGTATGTGACAAACGGAATCATGCATGCGAAGAAGCTGACACAGAAAGGTTGTATAGTTTATCTGATCGGTGGGGAATTAAAAGAAGCAACGCTGGCACTGGTCGGAGAGGAAGCAATGAAAACCCTGGGAAGATACCATTTCACAAAAGGATTTTTCGGAACCAATGGGATTCATATAGAGAGTGGATGCACCACACCGGATATCCGGGAGGCTGCGATCAAAGAGATGGCAATCTTAAGAAGCGCAAAGGCTTACATCCTTGCAGATTCAACCAAATTCGGTCAGGTAGCACCGGTAACATTTTCAGAACTGGATGCAGTGGACATCATTACAACAAAGCTTAAGGATGCTACATTTAACAAATATAAAAATATTGTGGAGGTTGCAAAATAATGATTTACACAGTGACATTTAACCCGTCTTTGGACTATGTGGTACAGGCAGATCAGCTGATCCCGGGAGAGATCAACCGGACAACAAGCGAACATATCTATCCGGGAGGAAAAGGGAACAACGTATCTGTGATTCTTTCCAATCTGGGACTTAAGAGCAAAGCGCTTGGATTCAAGGCAGGATTTACCGGAGATGTACTGGAAAAGATGCTGGAAGAGTTCGGATGTGAGACAGATTTTATCCCGTTAAAAGAAGGTAATAGCCGAATCAATGTAAAGATCAATGCAGGAACTGAGACTGAGATCAACGGACAGGGACCGGTTATCACAGAAGAAGCAATCCAGGCATTATATGAAAAGTTGGATAAGCTGGAAGAAGGCGATGTACTGATCCTTGCAGGAAGTATTCCGAATACTCTGCCGGAAGATATTTATGAGAGAATCCTGGAGAGACTTTCCGGAAAAGAAATCCGTTTTGTAGTGGATGCAACCAAGGATCTTCTTTTAAAAGTTATGAAATATCATCCGTTCCTGATCAAGCCGAACAACCATGAGTTAGGTGAGATGTTTAACGTAGAACTGAAGAGAAAAGAAGACATCACCATTTATGCGAAGAAGTTACAGGCACTTGGAGCACAGCATGTACTGGTATCCATGGCAGGTGACGGAGCGATCCTTGTGACAAAGGATGGAAAAGTTTATGAGACCATGCCTCCGAAAGGAAAGGTTGTCAATTCTGTTGGCGCAGGTGATTCTATGGTGGCAGGATTTATTACCGGATATCTGAATACAAAAGATATGGAAAAAGCATTCCGTCTGGGTGTGGCGGCAGGAAGCGCTTCGGCATTCTGTTCGTGGCTTGCTACAAGAGATGAGATTGTTGCACTTCTTGGAGAACCGGCAGAAGTGTACCATATATAAAATCAAATGGGAGGAATGACAAAATGAAGATTACAGACTTACTCAAAAAGCAAAGTATTTGCCTCGATGGCAAGGCAGACTCCAAAGAGCAGGTCATCCGTGAAATGGTCGATCTGATGGCAGAAGGCGGGAACATCAATGACATTGACACCTATCGTGAAACCGTCTTTAAACGAGAAGAAGAAGGAACTACAGGAATTGGTGAAGGCATTGCAATCCCGCATGGCAAGACTGAAGCGGTAAGCGCACCGGGACTTGCAGCCATGGTACTTCCGGAGGGTGTAGATTACGATTCTCTGGACGGAGAACCGGCATACCTTATTTTCCTGATCGCAGCACCGAATACAGAGGACAATGTACATCTGGAAGTACTCAGTCGTCTGTCCATGCTTCTGATGGATGAGGATTTCAGAAACAAGCTGCTTCATGCAAAGGATGTTGATGAATTTCTTGCTTATGTTGATGCAGCCGAGAAAGAAAAATTCCCGGAAGAAGCAGAAGAAAAAGCAGAAGCTCCGGCGGATGCATCTGCAAAACCGTATCAGATCCTCGCAGTTACCGCATGCCCGACCGGTATCGCCCATACTTACATGGCGGCGGAAGGTCTGGAAAAGAAAGCGAAAGAAATGGGAGTTACCATCAAGGTAGAAACAAACGGATCTGGTGGTGCCAAGAACGTACTGACACCGGAAGAAATCGCTGCCTGTGACTGTATCATCATTGCAGCCGACAAGGATGTCGCAATGGCAAGATTTGACGGCAAGCCGCTGATCAGTACAAAGGTATCTGACGGAATCAACAAAGCACAGGAGCTGATCGAACGTGCCTTGAGTGGAAATGCTCCAGTTTATCACAGCAAGGGTGGAGCAACAGAAGAGAGTGGTGCGTCATCTGACGGAGATACCATCGGACGCAAGATTTATAAGAGCCTGATGAATGGAGTATCCCATATGCTTCCGTTCGTAATCGGTGGTGGAATCCTGATCGCACTTTCTTTTCTGGTTGACGGTGCAAATGCAGGTACAGCAGCATTTGGTAGTGGAACTCCACTTGCAAAATTCTTTAACACCGTTGGAAATACAGCGTTTGGGATGATGTTCCCGATCCTTGCCGGTTATATTGCAATGGCAATTGGTGACAGACCGGCATTGATGCCTGGTATTGTAGGCGGACTTCTTGCAAAAGCCGGAACTTCTGTATTCCTTGCAGAAGACGCATGGATTTCATCCGGATTCTTCGGTGCACTGATCGCCGGATTTGCAGCAGGATACCTGATGATCGGATTGAAGAAATTGTTTGACAAACTTCCGAAAACTCTGGAAGGGACAAAACCGGTTCTTCTGTATCCATTCTTTGGGATTCTGATCATGGCAGCATTTATGATCTTTATCGTAAACCCACCGGTTGGAGCATTTAACACCTGGCTGAATAATGTCCTTTCCGGAATGGGAGAATCCAGCAAGATGCTTCTGGGAGCGGTTCTTGCAGGTATGATGTCCATTGATTTTGGCGGACCGTTCAACAAAGCGGCATATGTATTTGGAACGGCATCCATCGCAAGTGGACAGTTTGATATTATGGCATCTGTTATGATCGGAGGTATGGTTCCACCGATCGCAATCGCACTTGCCACCACATTTTTTAAAAACCGTTTCACAAAGAGTGAACAGCAGACAAGTATCACAAACTACATCATGGGACTTTCTTTTATCACAGAAGGAGCCATTCCATTTGTAGCATCTGATCCGCTTCGAATCATTCCGCCATGTATAGTTGGTTCTGCAATAGCAGGCGCATTATCCATGATGTTTGGATGCGGATCAAGAGCTCCGCATGGAGGAATTTTTGTCATCGGAATTATTGACAATCCATTGATGTTTTTGATAGCATTGGTTGTAGGAGCTGTCGTAGCAATGGCGGGAATTGTATTACTCAAAAAGCCATTGAAAGCAGAGTAGTAACTTATTAATTTTCTAAATATTTTTTAAAGAACAGGAGTGTTGAATCATGAAAGAATTTAAGTATGTAGTAACAGATGCACAGGGAATCCACGCAAGACCGGCAGGAATTCTGGTAAAAGCAATTGCGAAAAAAACTTCAGATATTAAGATCAAAAAAGCAGGAGATACACGTGAAGTCAATGCAAAGAGCATTATGGCAGTTATGAGCCTTGGCGTAAAAAAAGGAAATGAAGTTATCATCACAGCTGAAGGCGAAGACGAAGAAGACGCAATCGCCGAAATCCAGAAAGTATTAGAGGAGAATCTGTAGGATTATGATTACACTAAGTGGTAAAAGTGTTTTTGGTGGCGTAGCCATCGGGAAGATTGCTTTCTATAAAAGACAGGAAAAGCAGGTAAGACGGTATCATGTAGAGGATACCGAAGCAGAGGTGGCACGTTTTGAGGATGCCCAGGAGACTGCGATCGCACAGCTCGGTGAGTTGTATGACAAGGCAATGGAAGATGTAGGAGAAGCCAATGCGGCAATTTTTGAAGTACATCAGATGATGCTGATGGATCTGGATTATGTGGATTCGATTAAGAATATTATTACCACCCAGGAAGTCAACGCAGAGTATGCTGTTGCGACGACAGGAGATAACTTCTCCCGGATGTTTGCATCTATGGATGATGCTTACATGCAGGGACGTGCGGCCGATGTAAAAGATGTATCGGACCGACTTCTCGGTATCCTTTCGGATGCCGGGGAAAGCGGTGTTGTGGCAGATGAACCGGTGATCGTGGCAGCAGATGATCTGGTACCGAGTGAGACTGTTCAGCTCGACAAGTCCAAAGTGCTTGCATTTGCAACCATGTACGGATCAGCAAATTCCCATACGGCAATCCTTGCAAGGACCATGAACATCCCGGCCGTTATTGGTCTGGGAGAAGGGCTTGCAAAAGAATATGACGGACATATGGCAGCCATCGACGGCTTTACCGGGACCATCTACATTGATCCGGATGAAGAGACCATGAAGGCTATGACCGAAAAGCGCGAAGAAGACCGCAGACAGAAAACGCTTCTGGAAGAACTGAAGGGCAAAGAGAATGTCACCCTTTCCGGACAGAAGATCAATGTCTATGCGAATATCGGTAATCTTTCCGATGTGGGCGCCGTACTTAAAAATGATGCAGGAGGGATCGGACTTTTCCGAAGTGAGTTCCTGTATCTGGAAAGCGAAGATTTCCCGACTGAAGAACAGCAGTTCCAGGTATACAAACAGGTTGCAGAAAATATGGCAGGCAAAAAGGTCATTATCCGTACCCTGGATATCGGAGCAGACAAGCAGGTGGATTACTTTGGACTTGACAAAGAAGAGAACCCGGCACTGGGATACCGGGCAATCCGTATCTGCCTGACAAGACCGGAGATCTTCAAGACCCAGCTTCGTGCCCTGTACCGGGCATCTGCTTACGGACAGATCGCCATTATGTTCCCGATGATCATTTCGGTAAAAGAAGTGAAGCAGATCAAGGTGATCATCGAGGAGGTCAAAGAAGAGCTTCGTGAGGCACAGATCCCGTTCCGTGAGGATGTGGAACTGGGAATCATGATTGAGACACCGGCTGCCGTTATGATGAGTCGTGAGCTGGCAAAAGAAGTGGATTTCTTCAGCGTAGGGACCAATGATCTGACCCAGTACACGCTGGCAATCGACCGTCAGAACCAGAAGTTGGATGCCTTCTACGATCCGCACCACCCGGCAGTCCTTGCAATGATCCGCATGGCAGCCGAAAATGCCCACGCAGAAGGCAAATGGATCGGAATCTGCGGCGAACTCGGAGCTGACCTCGAACTGACTGAAGAATTCTTAAGCATGGGATTAGACGAATTATCCGTATCTCCTGCAATGGTACTTCCGCTCAGAAAGAAGATCAGAGAGAGCAAATAGTTGCGGTATACAGCTACTATGAACAGTAATAGCGAACAAGAGTTAGAAATCAGAGAGAAAGTAATGTGTTTACTTTCTCTCTTTTTTTTGCTAAAATATTCTCTGCTACAAGAAAATTGTACGAGGATATTTTAAGGAGTGAGAGGGAATATCCAAGACAAACAGCAGGAGGAAAACAATATGTTGGAAAAGGTGTTTAAGCTTAAAGAAAATCACACCGACGTCAAAACTGAGATTCTTGCAGGTATTACGACATTTATGACGATGGCGTATATCCTGGCAGTAAATCCAAGCATTCTTTCCGCAGCGGGTATGGATCAGGGGGCAGTCTTTACTGCAACAGCACTTGCATCACTGATCGGTACGCTGTGTATGGCAGCATTTGCAAATTATCCATTTGCACTTGCACCTGGTATGGGACTGAATGCTTACTTTGCTTATACTGTAGTAATCGGTATGAACTACTCATGGCAGACTGCACTGACTGCAGTATTTGCAGAGGGTATTATTTTCATTATTCTTTCCCTGACGAATGTCAGAGAAGCAATCTTCAATGCGATCCCAACTTGTCTTAAGACAGCAGTCAGCGTTGGTATCGGATTATTTATTGCATTTCTTGGACTTCAGAATGCGAATATCGTTGTCGGAGGATCTACTCTGGTACAGCTCTTCTCTGTAGATGCATATAATCAGGCAAATGGAGTGGAAGCAAGCTTCAATAACGTTGGAATTACTGTACTTCTTGCAATCATAGGTGTGCTGATCACAGCAATCATGGTGATTAAGAACATCAAAGGAAATATCCTTTGGGGTATCTTGATCACATGGATACTTGGAATCATCTGCCAGATAGCAGGTCTTTATGTACCGAATCCGGAGATCGGATTCTACAGTCTGCTTCCGGATTTCAGTTCCGGACTTGCAATTCCAAGCCTTGCACCGGTATTTGGAAAGCTTGATTTTAAGAATGTATTTTCACTGGAATTCGTTGTTGTAGTATTTGCATTCCTTTTCGTAGATCTTTTTGATACACTCGGAACTCTGATCGGTGTATCTACAAAGGCAGGCATGCTTGAAAAAGACGGAAAGCTTCCGAGAATCAAAGGAGCACTGATGGCAGATGCGGTTGCAACTACAGTTGGAGCAGTACTCGGAACTTCTACAACAACAACATTCGTAGAGAGTGCTTCTGGTGTAACAGAAGGAGGACGTACAGGTTTAACATCCCTGACAACAGCGATCCTGTTTGGAATTTCCCTTTTCTTATCACCAATCTTTCTTGCAATTCCGTCCTTTGCGACAGCTCCGGCACTGATCATCGTCGGCTTCTATATGCTGAGCAATGTGGCAGGAATTAACTTCAGTGATTACAGCGAAGGAATTCCGTGCTTTATCTGTATCGCGGCAATGCCATTCTGCTACAGTATTTCAGAAGGTATTTCCATGGGAGTGATTTCTTATGTAGTAATCAACGTACTTACAGGAAAAGCAAAAGAAAAGAAGATCAGTGTACTGATGTATGTACTGGTGATACTGTTTATCCTGAAATATATTTTCTTATAAGATGAGGATTGCGGGAATTGTTTAGCAATGGAGCAATCTGATTACACCAGTGAGCGGCAAAATATATTTTTGACACTCACATCATAAGATAAAAAGAATATGGGGATATGTGAAAGCACAGGGACTGTCCGGTAACGGATAGGATTCTGTGCTTTTTGCGTGTCAGAATCGATGCCGGGTGAGATACTTTGGATTGACTAGCACCCGTACAAATTGCTATAATGGAAAAAGACAAAACAGAGAATCACAGGGGAAAATATATGAATTTACTGACAATGGAACATGTATCCAAAGCCTATACGGATCGTGTGCTTCTGGATGATGTGGGATTTGGAATCAATAAAAATGAAAAAATCGGTGTGATCGGAGTCAACGGAATGGGTAAATCCACTTTGCTGAAAATCGTTGCCGGAATCGAAGAAAGTGATGCCGGAACGATCAGCATGGGGAATCAGGTGAAGATCTGCTATCTTCCGCAGACGCCGGTATTTGAAGCAGGAACAACAATTCTTCGCGCGGCAACAGAAGGAAATTATGATGAGCTGAACCGCTGGACGATCGAGGCAGAAGCAAAGTCTATGCTGAATCAGCTTGGATTTACCGATTATGATGAAAAGATTGAGCATATGTCCGGCGGACAGAAGAAAAGGGTGGCACTTGTCCGGGCACTTTTAACACCGGCAGACATTCTGGTCCTTGACGAACCGACGAACCATTTGGATAATGAGATGTCCGAATGGCTGGAAGAATATCTGATCCAGTTCCGGGGAGCGATCCTGATGGTTACGCATGACCGTTATTTCCTGGACCGTGTGGTAAATCGTATCGTGGAAGTTGATCATGGGAAATTATATAATTATCCAGGCAATTATTCCGAGTTTGTGCGTCTGAAAGCCGAGCGTCAGAACATGGAGCTTGCCACAGAACGTAAGAGAAAAAGCCTTTTGCGTACGGAGCTGGAATGGCTACACCGCGGCGCAAGGGCGAGAAGTACCAAACAGAAAGCGCATATTGACCGGATTCATGCTATGCAGGAAATGAAAGATATTCAGGAAGAAAAGCGAGTAATGCTGGATTCTGTGGCTTCCCGTATGGGGAATAAAACAATCGAACTTTCCGGAATCTGCAAATCTTATGGAGAAAAGAAGCTGATCGAAGATTTCTCTTATATTTTTCTGAAGAAAGACCGAATCGGAATTATTGGACATAATGGATGTGGAAAATCGACGCTGCTCAAGATTATCAACGGGATCATAAAACCGGATGTCGGAACTGTTGAAATTGGACAGACAATCAAGATTGGCTATTTCTCGCAGGAGAATGAATATATGGATGAATCCGAGCGTGTCATTGATTATGTAAAAGAAGCAGGTGAGTACATTGCAACTTCTGACGGGAAGATTACCGCGTCCCAGATGCTGGAACGATTTCTTTTTGACGGGGCAATGCAGTGGTCACGGATTGAAAAGTTATCCGGAGGCGAGAAACGGAGACTTTATCTACTACGTGTTTTGATGGAAGCACCAAATGTACTGATCTTGGATGAGCCAACCAATGATCTGGATATCCAGACGCTGACAATCCTGGAGGATTATCTGGATCATTTTGATGGTATTATTCTGATTGTATCCCATGACCGGTACTTCCTGGATCGTACTGTCAGTCGTATTTTTGCATTTAATGGAGGTGGGAAAATCCGTCAGTCGGAAGGTGGATACTCCGATTATCTGATCCGTGTGGAGCTTGAAAAACCGAAAGACGGACAGACAATTGCAGAAAATATGTCAGATGCAGCTTCTGCACAGACCGGTGAGTCTGACAGCAAAAAGACCTGGAAGCAGCGGGAAAAAAAGCTGAAATTTTCTTATAAAGAACAGCGGGAATACGAGACGATCGATGAGGATATCGCAAAGCTGGAAGAGAAGATCGAAAAGCTGGATCGGGAGATGGTTAAGAATGCCACCAATTCCGTGAAGTTGTCCGAACTTATGAAAGAGAAAGAAGAAACAGAGACAACACTGGAAGAAAAGATGGACAGATGGGTGTATTTGAATGATCTTGCTGAGCAGATAGAAAATCAGTAAAGTGATTGACAGATTTACAGATGATAAAGTATAGGTAGTGAGAATCATATCAATGTATTCGAAGGAGGAGAGGTATATGATGTGGAATAGAGCAGAACTTAAAATGAGAGGTAATATGGCATTTAAGAAGAATTATGTGTCAGCCGTTGTAGTTGCGCTTCTGATGGGAATCTTTGGCACAGTCTCTGGCGAATCCAGTGCAAGACGGGTAAGTGAGAATTCAGATATATATAGTGGAAATTTATTTAATGTGGGAATGATTACCGGATTGCTTGCAGGAATCGCAACGGTAGTAATACTGATTGTCCTTGTGGCAAAAGTATTTGTAGGTAATCTCCTGAAAATGGGTGGATACCGGTTCTTTATCCTGAACCAGACTGCACAGCCGGGAATCGGAACATTGCTTGACGGTTTCCGTTCCGGACATTATGTTAATATTGTTCTTACCATGTTTTTAAGAGATTTATTTACTGCACTTTGGAGTCTGCTTTTGGTGGTACCTGGAATCGTTAAGCATTATGAATATCTGATGGTACCATATATTATTGCTGAGAATCCGGCAATGGATTACAAAGAAGCATTCCAGATCAGTAAACAGATGATGGATGGAGAAAAAATGGAAGCATTTATCATGGATTTGTCATTCCTTGGATGGTATCTGCTGAGTGCGGTTACCTGTGGACTTCTTGCAATTTTTTATGTAAATCCGTATGTACAGGCATCCTTTGCGGAGATGTACACA
>ERZ780167.3147-NODE-3147-length-12154-cov-4.181585_pt1 | contig 12154 bp, 10 predicted proteins | sample MGYA00510982_ERZ780167 | MGnify/ENA primary metagenome ERZ780167 (study PRJEB29588, sample SAMEA2146107) | human gut metagenome | biome: human gut; feature: human-associated habitat; material: faeces | place: Denmark | collected 2008/2010 ... | reverse complement strand
CGGCCTGTTCGGCTACCGCAACCAGTTCCTGACCGATACCCACGGCGAGGGCATCCTCAACCAGATCTTTGATGGCTACGATGTCTGGGCCGGTATGATCGCCAACCGTTCCACCGGTTCTCTGGTCAGCTTTGAGACCGGCGATGCCGTTACCTACGGCCTGTACAACGCGCAGCAGCGCGGCACCCTGCTGGTGGGCGCTGGCGAAAAGGTCTACGAGGGCATGGTCATCGGCTACACCGCTTCCGGCGAGGATGTGGATGTCAACGTCTGCAAGACCAAGCACCTGACCAATACCCGTGCTTCCGGTTCCGATGACGCTCTGCGCCTGATCCCCGTCAGCAAGCTGAGCCTGGAGGGCTGCCTGGAGTTCCTGGCACAGGATGAGCTGCTGGAGGTCACCCCTGAGAATCTGCGCATCCGCAAGCAGATCCTGAACCACGACCAGCGCATGAAGGCAAAGAGCAAGCTGAAGTAAGCTGCTTCCCTTCCCGATCAACATAAAAAACGGCATCGCAAACCGATTGGTCTGCGATGCCGTTTTGTGTTTCGCTCTTTATTCAGCGCTGTATGCGCTGCCCATGGTCCAGGAGTTGGAAGCCGAATACTTTGCGTGGTTGCGCAGGTAGGTGACCCAGGCACCATAGCCGTTTCCGGCCGAGAAGTGGACTCCATCCGGAGCCGCCAGCATCTCCTTCAGATTCCCGTTCTCATCGGCAAAGGTCTCCCACAGGTCAAGGTAGACACAGCCCTTGTCTGCAGCCAGCTTTGCCAGCTGCTCATTCACCGAGCGCAGGACATCGGACGCAAGACCGGGCTTTTCCGCAGCAGCCTGGGGCCGCACCGGCGGGATGGACTGGACATAGATGACGCAGCCGGGCAGGGCCTGCCTGAGCTGATCCAGCATCTGGCCATAATAGGCCAGAAAGCGGTCTGCTGCCCCCAGCGTGGTCAGCGTGTTGGTGCCCAGCAGGATATAGAGCTTTTTCGGCTGGGCCGCTGTCAGCACATCCATTGCCACCTCTGAGCCGCGCACGCTGCTCTTGACCGCGCTGCGGTTCACGATGGCATCGGGGCCCACACCGGTATAGCCACAGATGAGCGCCCCGCCCAGGTTGATGCTGTAATCGGAAAAGCCCACGGTCAGGCTGTCGCCCAGCAGGGCCGCATCCGAAAAGTAACTCAGATCCACCTGCCCACAGCTGGGCTGACGGATCACGCTGCTGTCATACGCCTTGACCTGGTAGGCCCCCGCTGCCTGCCGGGCGGGGCCGAACTGTTCCAGCGTGACAGCCGCCGCATCGTCGGCTCCACTGCCTTCCCCTGCCGTACCGCCGGCGCTGTCTGCCGCAGAGGCTCCCGAATCTCCCTGCATGGGCAGCGGAGCCAGGATATTGGCCGCTGTGCCCGCCGCCGGGCTTTGCTGGACAGCCTCGCTCTGCTTTTCGCCATTTTCCAGAATGGCCGTAATGGCCAGCGACAGCAGCAGGATTGCTGCAATGACCCCCGCCAGCCGCAGGCCGGTGCCTGCCTTGCTGCGCCGTCTCCGGCCATGGGTGGAATGATATTCGTGTGAGATTCCCATTCTCTTTCCCGCCTTTCCCTGTTTTCTTTTCTCTATCATTACGGTCAGTATCCCCGAAAAATTGCAGAGTTTGCATTCTGCACTCCGACCGACCCCGTGTTTTTGTAGGATACGCCAAATATTGTATCATAATTTTTTTGCCCGTGCAACCAATCAGGTCTTGCATACAACAGAGAAATAGTTTACAATAGTATTGTTGCAGGAATTGCACAGTTTTCATTGAATCAGATGCACATCCTGCATTCTTTTTGTACGACTTGCGGCGCGCATCCGCAATCTCCTTCCCCGGGCAGTGCAGGGCTCTGGGAGGACACAGAAGGACTTGCCGCGCTTTGCAGGACGTGAAATGTTGTTCTTTTGGATAAGGAGGACGTATGTCAAAAAATGTCATCATCGGTCAGAGCGGCGGCCCTACCGCCGTTATCAATTCCAGCCTGGCAGGCGTATACAAAGCTGCCTGCAGTCTGGGGGCCGATAAAGTCTACGGAATGAAGTACGGCATCGAGGGCCTTTTAAAGGAAGAGATGCTGGAACTGAATGTTCTGCTGGATGACCGCATGAGCATCGAGCTGCTCAAGCGCACCCCGTCCAGCTATCTGGGCAGCTGCCGCTACAAGCTGCCGGACCCGGACGTGGACTCTACCCCGTTCATCAAACTGTTCACCCTGTTTGACAAGTACGATATCTGTGCGCTGTTCTACATCGGCGGCAACGACTCGATGGACACCATTGCAAAGCTCTCCCGTTACGGTGCCCAGGTGGGCAGCAGCGTCCGGTTCATCGGTGTGCCCAAGACCATCGACAACGACCTCTGCCTGACCGACCACACCCCCGGCTACGGCTCTGCCGCCAAGTACATTGCCACCATCCTGAAGGAGGTCATCCGTGACTCCTCCGTTTACAACATCCGCAGCGTAACGGTGGCCGAGATCATGGGCCGCCACGCGGGCTGGCTGGCCGGTGCGGCCTGTCTGGCCGGCGGCGATGACTGCGAAGGCCCCGACCTCATTCTGCTGCCCGAAGTTCCCTTTGACCCGGACAGGTTCCTGACCCGGGTGGACGAGCTGCAGCGGGTCAAACCCAATGTCATCATTGCAGCCAGCGAGGGCGTTAAGACAGCCGACGGCACCTATCTGTGCGATCTGGTCTCCACCGCCGGGCAGCTGGATGCCTTTGGCCACAAGGCCATCCTCAGCGGCACCAGCCGGTACCTTTCCGATCTCATCCACGACAACCTGAACTGCAAGAGCCGTGCCATCGAGTTCTCGACCCTGCAGCGCTGCGCCAGCCATCTGGCCAGCCGCACCGATGTGAACGAGGCCTATGCCGTGGGCGGCGCTGCCGCTTCCGCTGCCTTTGCGGGCGAGACCGGGCGGATGATCTCGCTCAAGCGCATTTCCGATTACCCCTACCAGTGCATCACCGAGTCGGTGGATGTCCAGCAGGTGGCAAACCTGGAGAAAAAGGTGCCGCTGGACTGGATCACCCCGGACGGAATGCAAGTGACGGCGGCATTTGAGGAGTATGCCCGTCCGCTCATCCTGGACGAAGTGACACCAGTCTATGTCAACGGTACCCCGCGCCATATCTGCCTGTAAGTTTCATTTGCGCGTTTCCTCCCCCCTCGTGGTCTGTTTTCGTGTTCCTGCACGATAATATAAAAGCCGAAACAGAAGAAAAGGAGAAATCATCATGGGTAAAAATGCAATCGTTGGTCAGTCTGGCGGCCCTACCTCCGTCATCAATGCAAGTCTGGCAGGCGTATTCGAGAGCTGCAAGAGCCGCGGCGCTGAGATCGTTTACGGCATGTGCAACGGCGTTGCCGGTCTGCTGGAGGAGCGCGTGGTGGATCTTTCCACCGTGCTGACCGATGACCTGGATATCGAGCTGCTCAAGCGCACCCCGTCCAGCTTCCTGGGCAGCTGCCGCTATAAGCTGCCCGATTGGCACGATGACGAGACCGTTTACAAGAAGCTGTTCGCCATCCTGGAAAAGCTGAACATTGGCTACTTCTTCTACATTGGCGGCAACGACTCCATGGATACCATCGGCAAGCTGGCCGAGTACGGCAACCGTATCCAGAGCGACATCCGCTTCATGGGCGTTCCCAAGACCATCGATAACGACCTGATGGTGACCGACCACACCCCCGGCTACGGCTCTGCGGCAAAGTACATCGGTGTGGTGATGAAGGAGATCATCCGCGATGCCACCGTTTACGGCACCAATTATGTCACCGTGGTCGAGATCATGGGCCGCAACGCCGGCTGGCTGACCGCTGCTGCCTCTCTGGCCAAGAGCGATGACTGCGAGGGCGTGGATATGATCTGCCTGCCCGAAGTCCCCTTCAACGTGGAGCACTTCATTGAGAAGGTCCGCGCCATGCAGGAGAAGAAGCCCAGCATCGTGATCGCTGTTTCCGAGGGTGTCAAGCTCGAGGACGGCCGTTACGTCTGTGAGCTGGCCGACGATGTGCACGCAGTGGACGCTTTCGGCCACAAGGCACTGACTGGTACCGCACGCTATCTGGCGAATGTGGTCGCCCGCAATCTGGATACCAAGACCCGCTGCATCGAGCTGTCTACCCTGCAGCGCTGCGCTGGTCACCTGACCAGCCGCACCGATATCACCGAGGCTTACCAGGTGGGCGGCGCTGCTGCCAAGGCTGCCTTTGAGGGTGTCACCGGTCAGATGGTCGCCCTGAAGCGCATCTCCAACAGCCCCTATCAGTACATCACCGAGCTGCACCCCATCAGTGAGGTTGCAAACCTCGAGAAGAAGGTTCCCCTGAGCTGGATGAACGAGAATCACACCCAGATGACCGAGGAATTCCTCGAGTATGCCCGCCCGCTGATCCAGGCTGAGCTGACTCCGCTGTACATTGCAGGTCTGCCCCACCACATCTACATGAAAAAGTAATTTCTCCTTTGAATCCTTCTAAGGCATAGCAAAACTCCCGCCCGGATGCGCTCCGGGCGGGAGTTTTTTGCTGTGTGGCTTATGAATTACTGTTTGCCCAGCTGCCAGAACGCCACGGCACTGGCGGCGGCAACATTCAGGGAATCGACCCCGTGGGACATGGGGATCTTGACTGTGTAATCGCAGGAAGCGATGGTGGTATGGGAAAGGCCGTCTCCCTCCGTGCCCAGCACAATGGCAAGCTTCGGTTCCCGGGCAAGAGCCTCGTCATCAATGCTGACCGAACGGTCACTCAAGGCCATGGCAGCCGTCTTGAAGCCCAGAGCCTTCAGCTGAGCAAGCCCCTTTTCGGGCCAATCGGCGGGCGTTTCGCCGATCTGCACCCAGGGCACCTGAAATACCGTGCCCATACTCACGCGCACGGCCCGGCGGCAGAGCGGGTCACAGCAGGAGGGGTTGATAAGAACAGCGTCCATGTTCAGCGCTGCCGCGCTGCGGAAGATGGCACCCACGTTGGTGGAATCCACAATGCCCTCCAGCACGGCCACCCGCCGGGCGTTCCGGCAAAGCTCCTCCACGGTGCGGGGCTTCGGACGTTGAAAGGCGCAGAGCACGCCCCGGGTCAGTTCGTAGCCTGTCAGTGCAGCCAGCAGCTCCCGGTCAGCAGTATAAATGGGTGCATCCCCGCAGCGGGTCAGGATCTCCGCCGCTGGGCCGGTGATCTGCCTGCGCTCCATCAGCAGGGAGACCGGCACAAAGCCTGCATCCAGTGCCCGGGAGATCACCTTGGGGCTCTCGGCAATGAAGATGCCTTTTTCGGGTTCCAGCCGACTGCGCAGCTGGTTCTGCGTCAGGCGGGCGTAGGGGTCCAGCTCCGGCGCGTGAAAATCCGTGATCTCGATGATATTGGGCATGGGGAGATTCTCCTTTTTCTGTATGAATGGTCTTATTGTAGCACAACCCGGATGCAATTGCAAAAAACATGGCAGGCATATTCGTTTTACATAGTCAAAACCGCCAAAAATCACCTTTTGTTTTTGACAAATCCGGCAACCCGCGTTATAGTATAGGGGTAAAAAATCAGAGGGGGAATTTGCATGAATTCCAAGAAAAAGCGCCGCGGCCAGATGTCGGAAGCCTTCTGCACGGCAATGTTCCTTTCACTGTCCGGCGGCCTGCAGGACGTATACACCTATCTGTTCCGGGGCAAGGTGTTTGCCAACGCCCAGACCGGCAACATCGTACTGATGGCTGTCCATGCCTTTGCCGGGGAGTGGGGGCGTGTGCTGCATTATCTTGTGCCCCTGTGCTTCTTTGCGCTGGGCGTGTTCGCGGCAGAGCTGATGCACCAAAAGCTGCAGAATCTGCAGCGGCTCCACTGGCGGCAGCTGGTGGTGCTGTGTGAGATCGTGATGCTGTTCGTGGTGGGCTTTTTCCCGCAGGAGTGGAATCTTATGGCCAACGCACTGGTCTCGTTTGCCTGTGCGATGCAGGTGCAGACCTTCCGCAAGGTGAACGGTTATGCCTTTGCCAGCACCATGTGCATCGGCAACATGCGCAGCGGCATGGACTCCCTCTGCAGCTGGGTGCTCAACCGCAATCCTGCCGCCCTGAAAAAATCCCTTTATTACTGGGGCATCATCCTCCTGTTTGCGCTGGGCGCGGGCCTGGGCAGCCTGACGCTGGACCTCTGCGGCGCAAAGGCCATCTGGTTCTCCTGCCTGCTGCTGGCCGTCAGCTTCTGCCTGATGTTCCTGAAAGAAGATGTGGAAGAGATCAAAGAAGATCTCGAAGCGCTGGAAGCAAAACATTAAATCAAGGAGTTTCCCTCAGTTTCACGCTGTTTACCGCCATGCCAAAGGCTCCCCTGGTAGGGGAGCTGGCGAGCGCCAGCGAGACTGAGGGTTTATTTTTTTCCGGATCTATCCAACACTTCCCCGGTCTCCTTCGTCTTACAGGCAGAACGACGCAATGAAAGGAGGAAGCCCCCATGTGGGAGCTGCTGTACGAGACCTTCTGGGACAGGCTGGAACACTTCTGTTTCAATCTCTGCCGGGACGAAGCCCGGGCGGAGGATCTGACCCAGGAAGTCTTTCTGCGGGCACTGCAGAACCGGACCCTTATCAACAGCTTTACAGAGCGGCAGTGCAAGGCCTGGCTGTTTACCACAGCGCGGAATCTCTACTGCGACCAACTCCGCCGGGCGGCAAAGGAGGAGCAGCTGCTCAGCACCTTTTTCCCGGAAGAGGACAGTGCTGAACCGGATTTCGCACTGGACACGGTGGAAGCCGCCAGTCTGCTGGCTCTGCTCACCCCGGAAGAGCGGCGGCTGTTCACCCTGCGCTATACAGCGGGCTACAATGCCAGCGAGATCGGTCAGCTGCTCAGTTTCCCGCCCGGCACGGTCCGCAGCCGCCTTGCCCAGATACGCCATCGCCTCAAAACTGAACTTACGGAGGATTAAATGATGAAAAAGAACCTGAATGTGGACGCTATGATCCTGGACCTGCGCAATGTGCAGGAGGATTTTCTTGACCGCTATGAGCAGATCAAGCTGGACTGCATGATCGCGCTGACCTCGCCCCGGGTGCAGGCGCTCCTGAGCCAGCACAACATTTCTCTGGATTCGATGCTCTGCAAAAATGTCCCGGAGGAGGTCTCGGTGGGTGTGGTCAATGGCAAGGTCACGCTGAGCTCTGCCAGCCAGACCGCCGCCGGGCAGGTACTGGTGGTCAACGGCAAGCTGATGATCACCCCGGATGCTGCGGAGGTTTTACAGAAGTACGCCTGCATTCTGGTCAACGGTATGATCTACTGCCCGCAGTGCCTCTCGGCAGTGGTATCCGCCCGCTGCATCCTGAACGGAAAGCTGGCGGTCTACCCCGATGATGCAGTGCTCCTGCCGGGAAGCTCCATCAAGCTGGACAACACCTTCCTGCTGCGGGCACAAAGCCGCCTGTACTGGAATGAACATCGCTTCCTGGCGGTTGACCCCAGGCTCGACACTGCCGCACTGGCCGCAAAGGGCTGCAGCTTTTCCGCTCCAAAGGCCATCCTGTGCGCAAGCCTTGCGCCCGTTCTGGCCCCGCTCTTCCCGGATTCCACCGAGCTGATCATCGTGCCGGACGGCACCGCCGTGGTGGAGGACGACCTGGAGCTGACTGCCTCTTCCCTGCGCCGGTATGGCACCCGTCTCTATGTGCTGGGTGATGCTGTCGTCCCCGCAGAGAGCGCAGACCTGCTGGCTCAGATCGAATTCCTGCATGTTACCGGTGAAGTAGAGCTGCCTGATGCTCTGGAAGCGGCCTTCTTTGCCATCCCTGAGCTGGAATGCGGCAAAGTAGTCCACGAGGACGCTCTGCCCAAGCTGACCCGCGCCAAAGCAAAGGATGAGGAGCCTGATCCGGATACCGTGACCCTCAGCGGCATCCAGCTGACCCTGTAATCCGCACTGTTCCTCCCTGCCCCGCTCTTTCCGGCAAAAGCTCTCTGCCGGAAGGAGCGGGACTTTTGTTGATTTTTTATTGCACCCGCTCCTCTGATATGATATACTGTTTTTGTATTGTGTAATTCCCCGGGCACACTTCCGCTGTGGAACCCGCTGCCCGGGCAGGATAAGGGAACCGAAATCAGGAAGAGGAGCAACGAATGAAAAAAGGATTTGACAACGACAAATACCTGCAGATGCAGTCGGAGCACATCCGGGAGCGGATCGCGCAGTTCGACAACAAGCTGTATCTGGAATTCGGCGGCAAGCTGTTCGATGACTACCACGCCTCCCGCGTGCTGCCCGGCTTCCAGCCCGATTCCAAGCTGCAGATGCTGCTGCAGCTGAAGGATCAGGCCGAGGTCGTTATCGTCATCAACGCTGAGGACATCGTCAGCAGCAAGGTGCGCGGTGACTATGGCATTACCTATGATCTGGACGTTCTGCGTCTCATCGACGCATTCCAGGAGCGCGGCCTGTTTGTGGGCAGTGTATGCGTGACCATGTACACCGCTGCCCCCGAGGTGGAAGCCTTTGAGAAGCGGCTGAACAGCCTGGGCATCCGCACCTTCCGGCACTATAAGATCCCCGGCTACCCCAACGACGTTGCCCGCATCGTGAGCGACGAGGGCTATGGCCGCAACGAGTACATTGAGACCCAGCGCCCGCTGGTGGTTATCACGGCTCCCGGCCCCGGCAGCGGCAAGATGGCCACCTGCCTGTCCCAGCTGTACCACGAATACAAGCGGGGCGTGAAGGCCGGTTATGCCAAGTTTGAGACCTTCCCCATCTGGAACATCCCCCTGAAGCACCCGGTCAACCTGGCTTACGAGGCCGCCACTGCCGATCTGAACGATGTGAACATGATCGACCCGTTCCATCTGGAGGCCTATGGCAAGACCGCAGTCAACTACAACCGCGACATTGAGATCTTCCCCGTGGTCAACGCCATGTTTGAGCTGATCGCAGGCAAGAGTCCCTACCACTCTCCCACCGACATGGGCGTGAACATGGCCGGCAACTGCATTGTGGATGACGCGGCCTGCTGCGAAGCTTCCCGCAACGAGATCGTCCGCCGCTACTTCAAGGCCCTGTGCGACCTCAAGAACGGCGCACAGATCCAGAGCGAGGTCTACAAGCTGGAGCTGCTGATGAATCAGGCCGGACTGACCCTGGGCAGCCGCCCGGTGGAGCAGGCCGCCCATGCAGTCTCTGAAAAGACCGGCGGTGCCCCCGCCGCTGCCATCGAGCTGCCGGACGGCACCGTTGTCACCGGCAAGACCGGCCCCCTGCTGGGTGCCGCTTCCTCCGCTCTGCTCAACGCGCTGAAAAAGCTGGCCGGCATCGACCAGGAGCTTGACCTCGTTTCTGCCGCCGCCATCGAGCCCATCCAGACCCTCAAGACCAACTATCTGGGCAGCAAGAACCCCCGCCTGCACACCGATGAGATCCTGATTGCCCTGTCCAGCTCGGCTGCGCAGAATCCCACTGCTGCAGCCGCCCTCAAGCAGCTCTCCCACCTGAAGGGCTGCGATATGCACTCCACCGTCATCCTGTCCAGCGTGGATATGGATACCGTGAAGAAGCTGGGCATGTATCTGACCTGCGAGCCCACCTATGAGGAAGCAGACCGGATGTACCACAAGAAGTAAAAAAAGAATGACCCTCTCTGTCATTGCTTTGCTCTGCCGTCTTTCCCCAAGGGCTAGGCGGCCGCATCTGCGCGACGGAGAGGGTCATTTTTATTTCCGGGTCTGTTCCCAGTAGGCTCCCATGCTCTGGCCGGGCTGGTCGGTGACATCATCGTTCAGATAGTCTGCAAGGCCAAAGGCTTCCGGCTTCCAGCTGCGGGCGGCATCCACGGTGGGGTATTCCACCTCAGCGTACCAGAACGCAGTGGGCTGGCCCTCATCCACATGGTTCACCTCCAGCACAAGGCCATCGGGCAGGGCGTAGCTTCTGCGGATCTTCCCGATCAGGGGCTTACCGATGATCTTTGTTTCCAGTTCATCAAACAGTTTCTTGTCGATGGGGCGCTCGATTTCCTCCCGTGCAAGCCCGCTTCCGGACTTGAAGCAGAGGATATAGGCCGTCTCGCCGCCCTTGAGCGTCTCCTCCCGGATGCGCACGGTGGGCCGCACGCTGATATATCCCTGCCGCATGGCAAACTCTTCCTTGAGCGGCAGAGCCGGGAAGTTTTCGCCCTCCGGCCAGCCGTTCACCATCCATTTGCGTTCGATCTCCATGACGTTTTCCTCGTTTCTGTGTTTTTGTATTTATTCTAGCACGTTTTTATGTTAGAATAAATATCAGTATGAAATTTTAGCATCCTCACCCTCTCAGTCAATGCCGCTCTGTATTCAAGCTTGATGAGACTGAATCGAAAATCGCCAAAGGCTCTCCCTTTGGGAGAGCTGGCGAGCGGAGCGAGACTGAGAGGTCGAGCCAGTTATAACAGGAGCAACTATGAAATCTTCTCGCAATTACCCCGTTTACACCGTCAACAAACACGCCGAGGGCCTGCTGGTGGGCGGCCACCCCTGGGTGTACGAAAACGACATCCAGAGTTCCCCGGAAGCAGAGCCTGAAAACGGCACGCTGGTCGATGTGGTCAGCACAAAGGGGGCCTATCTTGGCACCGGTTTTCTCTCACTGAAAAGCAAGATCCGGGTACGGCTCATCTCCCGCAACGCCAACGACACCTTTGATGCCGCTTTCTGGAAGCGCCGGGTCGAATACGCCTGGGCCTACCGCAAGACTGTGCTGGAGCCCGCCGACCTGACCGCCTGCCGTGTCATCTTTGGCGAGGCTGACCAGTTCCCGGGCCTGACTGTGGACCGGTTCAACAATATCCTTGTCACCCAGACCCTGAGCGTGGGCATGGAAAAGCTCAAGCCCATCCTCTTCCCCCTGCTGGCAGAAGTCCTGCGCGCTGACGGCCAAACCATTGACGGCATCTACGAACGCAACGACGAGGCCCTGCGGGCCAAGGAGGGTTTGGCACAGAACAAGGGCTGGTTTGACCTGCCCGGCGAGACGCACCCCGACAGCACCCAGACTGAGATCTGCGAGAACGGCGTGTTCTACCACGTCGATTTTGAGAACGGCCAGAAGACCGGCTTTTTCCTCGACCAGAAATACAACCGCCGGGCTGTGGCCCGCATTGCTGCCGGGCACACTGTGCTGGACTGCTTTACCCACACCGGCAGCTTTGCGCTGAACGCCGCCAAGGGCGGGGCTGCCCGGGTCACTGCCGCTGACATCAGCGCCGACGCCATTGCCATGGCCCAGCGGAACGCCCAGCGCAACAACCTGACCAACATGGATTTTCTCTGCGAGGACACCTTTGAACTGCTGCCCCGGCTGGAAAAAGAGGGCCATCCCTACGACTTTATCATCCTTGATCCGCCGGCCTTTACCAAGGCCCGCCGCACGGTGGAGAACGCCATGCGCGGCTATAAGGAGATCAACTACCGCGCCATGAAGCTGCTGCCCCGGGGCGGCTATCTGGCCACGGCCAGCTGCTCCCACTTTGCCACCGAGGAGCTGTTCATCAAGATGCTGCACGCCGCCGCAAAGGATGCCCACCGGCAGCTGCGGCAGATCGAGGTGAAGCAGCAGGCACCGGATCACCCCATCCTGTGGGGCGTGCCCGAGACCAATTACCTGAAGTTCTTCCTGTTCCAGGTGATCTAAAAGTAATACCAAATACGATATCTCCCAAAAAAACGAGAACGTGTTTGTGCAGAATCGTCAGTTTTGTCAATTGCCTTTTGAGCCGTTCCGGGATATAATCAAACCATAGACAGCAACGGCGCTGTGGGTCACCTCCTGACTCGCAGCGCCGTTTTTGTTAAGAAGTCTTTCGTGCTTTGGGGCCCGCTTTCCGGCAGCTCCGGGGCGGGAGCTGGGAAACATAAGATCAAGTAAGGAGTAGGATTTATGGCAGCAAATGTTATGGAAATCTACGGCAGCAAGGTCTTTAACGAGCATGTAATGAAGGAGCGCCTGCCGAGCGCTACTTATAAGAGCCTCAAGAACACCCTGCACAAGGGTGCTCCGCTGGACATCGAGGTGGCCAACGTGGTGGCCAGCGTCATGAAGCGCTGGGCCATGGAGCTGGGTGCCACCCACTACACCCACTGGTTCCAGCCGCTGACCGG
>ERZ780167.3146-NODE-3146-length-12155-cov-2.923223_pt1 | contig 12155 bp, 9 predicted proteins | sample MGYA00510982_ERZ780167 | MGnify/ENA primary metagenome ERZ780167 (study PRJEB29588, sample SAMEA2146107) | human gut metagenome | biome: human gut; feature: human-associated habitat; material: faeces | place: Denmark | collected 2008/2010 ... | reverse complement strand
CTTGCCCAGCCAGCGCTCGGAGAGACCCTGGAGGGTGCGCTTCGACACCAGCTGGATGGCGAAGATATACATCATCGTGATGCCACCGGCGTAGATGCTGATCTGTGCAGCACCGAGAAACGTGTAGTCGAGCACGAAATAGAGCCCGGCCACGCCAAAGAGCACGAACAGCAGGGCTGTCGCTGCGCGCATGATGCGCTTCGTCGATACGCAGAACACGGCAGAGGCCAGGATGACTGCGGCGAGGATAAAGAAAATTATAGTTCTTGCCATAATCGGACGCTATTTGGTTTTGGTGTTAAACGTGCCCACTTGCCAGTCGGCGCCGCCGTCGATGAGGTTGGGCAGGCTGCCGCCTTTGTAGTCCTCCTTGTCGAGGTGGAACACGAGCTTCTGGCGGTCGAAGACGGCGTTTTCGAAGTCGTTGGTAAACTTGATGGCGCCGAAGTTGCAGGCGTTGACGCAGAGCTGGCAGAACATACACTCTCCCAGGTCGTACTGGTAGTCGATGAGCTGTCTTTTCTTCTTGCCCGTCTCGGGATTCTCCACCATCTCGTGGGTGATGGTGATGGTGCCGTTGGGACATGCCTTCTCACACATCGTGCAGGCCACACACTTATGGTTGCCATTCTCGTCTCTGACGAAGACGAGGCGGCCACGGTGGCGCTTGGAGACGTGGAGCGTGGTCTTTCGGTTCTCGGGGTACTGCTCCGTGCTCTTGGGCGTGAAGTACTCCTTCATGGTCGTCTTCAGTCCCGTAGCGAGGGTCTTGAGCGCGCCGCCAATCTCACCGAAATAGGATTCTTTCTTATCTTCCATTTTCTTTCTTTACGCTATTACAGGTGTTTTGTTCTTTGTCCTTAGAGCGTCAGTCCGAAGGCCACGCAGACGGCCGCCACGACGAGCGTGAGCAGCATCAGCGGCATCAGGTACTTCCACTCCAACTTCAAGATCTGGTCGATGCGCAGGCGCGGGAACGTCCAGCGGATCCACATCAGGATAAACACAAGGAAAAAGGTCTTGCCGAAGAACCAGACGAAGCCCGGGATGAGGTTCATCAGGTTGTCGAAAGCCTCGATGCCGATGTTCAGCGGCGCCCATCCTCCGAGGAAGACTCCTGCCGCCAGTCCGGCGATGACAAAGAGGTTGAGATACTCGGCCAGGTAGTAGAAGCCGAATCCCATACCGCTATATTCCGTATGGTAGCCTGCGGTCAGCTCGCTCTCGGCCTCGGCCAGGTCGAACGGGCCACGGTTGGCCTCGGCGTTGCCGGCGATGAGGAACACGAGGAAGGCCACGCAGGCCGGCACATGTCCCTGGATGATGAGCCAGTTCCACGGTCCGGTCTGTGCCTCGACGATGCCGCTCATCTGCATTGTGCCGAGGAAGACCACGGCCGTGATGTAGCAGAGGCCCAGTGACATCTCATAGGAGATGAGCTGCACGGCGCCACGCATGGCCGAAACGACCGAGTACTTGTTGTTGGAGGCCCATCCGGCCATGAAGATGCCAATCACGCCGAGCGACGAGACGGCGGTGATCATGAAGACGCCCACATTGAAGTCGAGCACCTCCATGCCCTTGTTGAACGGCAGGAAGGAGAAGGTGCCCACCGAGGCCACCATCACGAGGATGGGGGCGAGATAGTAGAGCAGCTTGTCGGCGCGATCGACGGAGAAGATCTCCTTGATGAGCATCTTCACCACGTCGGCGAAGACCTGGAAGATGCCCCACGGGCCAACGCGCATCGGGCCGACGCGGCACTGGAAGTAGGCGCACACCTTGCGCTCCATGAATATCAGGACGATACAGATGAGGGCGTAGGCCGTGAGAACGATGACGCCCACGAGCACGCATTCTATCAGTATGGCCCAGAAGTCGCTTAGCCCACACGTCTGGCGCAGCAGCGTGTCGAACCAATTCGTAACGATACTAAAATCAAACATCACTTCATGTTTTACTTGTCATTCTACTTGTCTTTTACGGCTTATCGGTCGAGATCCGGGATCACGAAGTCGATAGAGGCACCCGTCGCCACGAGGTCGGCGATCTTCTGTCCGCGCAGCATCTTGTCGAAAGCGCCAGCCAGCGTCAGTCCCATCGGTCTCATCTTGAGGCGGTAGGGGCTCTTGTCGCCACGGCTGTCGAGATAGACGCCAAACTCGCCGGCGCCACCCTCGACGGAGAACCACCACTGGCCCTCTGGTACCTTGATGATGGGTTTCTGCTTGATGTAGTACTCGCCCTCAGGGATGTTGTCGATGAGCTGCTCGATGATGTGGAGGCTCTCGTACATCTCGTTGATGTGGATCATATAGCGCGACATGGAGTCGGCGCCCGTGAGGGTAATCTCCTTGAAGTCCACCTGGCCGTAGAGGTCGTAGGGATGGTTCTTGCGCACGTCGTTGTGCCAGCCAGCAGCACGTCCGGCGGGACCGGTGAGCGCGTAGTTGACGGAGTCCTCCAGGCTCATTGGACCGCAGTTCTCCAGACGCTTGTGGGTGATGACGTTGTCGCCGAAGACGTCGAGATACTCCTGTATCATCGGTCGGAAGTACTTGCAGAAAGCCTTCACGTTCTCGACGAAGTGGGGATCGATATCATCCTGGAGTCCGCCGATGCGGTAGTAGCCCTGGATGAGTCGGCCTCCCGTGGTCTCCTCCATGACGTTGAGCAGGTGCTCGCGGTCTCTCATGCAGTAGAGGAAGGCCGTCAGCGCGCTCAGGTCCTGGGCGCAGGTGCCGAGGAAGAGCAGGTGGTTGTTGATGCGCTGCAGCTCGTCCATGATGGTGCGGACGTAGTGGATGCGGTCGCTCAGTTCCACGCCCATGGCCTCCTCGATCACGCCGACGAGGGCGTGGCGGTGCATCATGGCGCAGAGGTAGTTGAGGCGGTCGGTGAAGCCGAGTGTCTGCGGATAGGTCATGCTTTCGGCCATCTTCTCCATGCCGCGGTGGATATAGCCGAGGTGGGGATAGACGTGCTTGATGGTCTCACCGCTGACGATGGTCTCCAGTCGGAGCACACCGTGGGTGGACGGGTGGTTCGGTCCGAAGTTCATCACGAAGTCGTCCTCATCCATCAGCGGGCGGCGCGTGGCCACGAGTTTGCCGTCGCGGTCAAGGTTCCACTCCGTCGTCCAGTCCTCTGCCGGCTCGTCGGTCTCGGGGAAGCGGTTGGCCTCCGGGCTCATGTCGAAGTCCTTGCGGAGCGGCCATCCCTGGAAGTCGTTGCGCATGAAGAGGCGGCGCATGTCGGGGTGGCCGAGAAACTTGATGCCGAGGAAGTCATAGACCTCTCGCTCCAGCAGGTCGGCAGCGTGCCACAGCTTCAGCACCGAGGGAATCACGTAGTCCTCGCCGATCTGCTTGGCGATGACCTTTGTGGAACAACGGGCGTGGCTCTGCGTATTTTCGAGAATATAGATACAACCCAGCCCCTCCTCGCCGAAGTCCTCGCCGACGATGGTGACAAGATAGTCGAAATGCTTCTCTTTGTACAGCTTCTCCATCTCGCGGGAGAAGTTGTCGAATGTGAGTTCAATATTTTCCAGTTTCATCTTACTGTCAGCTTAGGTTGTATTACTCCTCCAGCCCCTTCTTCGGGTCGAAGTCCTGTGGCACGTCGGTGACGATGATCGGCGCGCGGCGTCCGTGCTTCTCGGCGGCGATGAGGTTTTGGTTGCTCAGTCCGTGGAGGCCGCCCTGCTCCATGGAGCGGTCGCGCTCCTCGCGGGTCATCTTGTGGTTGGCTCCACCGAAGAATTTCTCCACCTTCACCTTGCGCTGCAGCTGCATCATGCCGTAGAGGATGGCCTCGGGGCGCGGGGGGCAGCCGGGGATATAGACATCCACGGGCACGAGCTCGTCGATGCCCCTCACTACGCTGTAGCTCTTCTTGAACGGTCCGCCCGAGATGGCGCAGCCACCCACGGCTACGACATATTTCGGTTCGGCTATCTCGTCGTAGAGGCGCTTGAAGACCGGGGCCATCTTGTTGGTGATGGTGCCGGCACACATGATGAGGTCGGCCTGGCGCGGCGAGTTGCGCGTCACCTCGAATCCGAAGCGTGCGAAGTCGTAGCGCGCGCAGCCTACGGCCATAAACTCAATGCCGCAGCAGCTTGTGCCGAAGGTCAGCGACCACAGCGAGTTGCTGCGGCCCCAGTTGATGGCTTGGTCGAGGGAGCCGACGATGACGTTGGTGCCACCCTCGTTGAGCTCCTGTGCCAGCTTCTCCAGCGTCTCGTTGTCCTTGAATTCCTCGTAGGGGATGGACTTGATTTTGGGCTTTCTTATTTCCATTCCAGTGCTCCTTTCCGCCAGGCGTAGGCCAGGCCAAAGACTAATACCAACATGAAGAATCCGATGGAGAAGAGCATGGCGCCGCCATATTCACCCGACAGCTGGCCGAAGACGGTGGCCCAGGGGTAGAGGAATACGGTCTCCACATCAAACATGAGGAAGAGGATGGCGAACAGATAGTATCCCACGTGCATTGGCACCCATGAACTGCCATAGGTCGGAATACCACACTCGAAAGGCTCACCCTTCACCGGATTGTAGCTCCGCGGACCGATCAGCTTGGCAATGGCATAGGCTGCCACCACCAGGACGATGCCCGTCAGGAGTACGGTTATTAACAGTGTGAAAATCATAACAATATAATATAGCTATTTTTAAGTCGTTGACGACAGTGGCCTGACAGACCCCCATGAATCATGCGGGTTTTACCGCTTGCAAAGGTACGAAGAAATATACAATGCTGCAAAGGAATAGGGAGAAAAATGCACCATTTTGCTAACTGCACTTTGCAAAACGCCCTCTTCCTTACAGATTGCAAGTTTACATTTTGCCATCCAACAACCCCCTCTTCCGTTCTGATTATATCCGATAGGGGAGCAGCGCCCGTCGTTTTGGCAGGCAAATTATCCTGCCGCCGTCCCCCATGATAGTCCTCATTTTTTGCATACTGCAAGATTCGTAGCTGCCCTCCCTTCGTCCTGCTTTTTCTTCTTCCTTCCGTCCTCTCCTCCGTCCTCTCCTCCGTCCCGAACGCGTCCCGAGACCATCCCGAACCAAGGCTGGGTCATAAAAAGCCGCGAAATATTTGTAGTTCTCAAAGGAAATGATTACCTTTGCCACAAATCTTTTAACTGAATCATTATTCATGATTAACCAGCAATTATTGAAACCAGAGAGCATCGTCGTAGTCGGCGGCTCCAACAATGTGCACAAGCCAGGTGGCGCCATCGTGCGCAACCTGTTGCAGGGCAACTATCAGGGTACGCTCCGTATCATCAATCCCAAGGAGGATGAGGTGCAGGGCATCAAGGTGTATCACAATCCCGAGGAGTTGCCTCCCACGGATATGGCCATCCTTGTCGTGGCGGCGAAGTTCTGCCCCGGCTACGTCGAATATTTGGCCAAAGAAAAGAATGTACGCGCGTTCATTATAATTTCTGCTGGCTTCGGTGAGGAGACCAAGGAGGGAGCCGTCCTGGAGCAGCAGGTGCTCGACACCTGCGAGAAGTATGGAGCCTCGCTCATCGGCCCCAACTGCATCGGCGTGATGACCAACCACTACCACGGCGTCTTCACCAAGCCCGTGCCCGTGCTCAGCCCCAAGGGAGCCGACTTCATCAGCGGTTCGGGCGCCACGGCCGTCTTCATCCTGGAGTCTGCCGTCCAGAAGGGTCTGCAGTTCAACTCCGTATGGAGTATCGGCAACGGCAAGCAGATCGGCATCGAGGACGTGCTCCAGTATATGGACGAGCACTTCGATCCCGAGCACGACTCCCGCATCAAGCTCCTTTATATCGAGAACATCTCCAACCCCGACAAGTTCCTGCTCCACGCCAGCAACCTCATCAGCAAGGGCTGCCGCATCGCCGCCGTCAAGGCTGGCAGTTCGGCCAGCGGTTCGCGTGCCGCCTCTTCCCATACGGGAGCCATCGCGTCCAGCGACTCTGCCGTTGATGCACTCTTCCGCAAGGCTGGTATCGTCCGCTGCTATGGCCGTGAGGAACTGACGACCGTGGGTTGCATCTTCTGGGTGCTGGAGGAGGACTCCAAGCTCCGCGAGGTGGCTCATCCGAAACTTGACAACTTCGCCATCGTCACCCATGCTGGTGGTCCGGGCGTGATGCTGACCGACGCTCTCTCCAAGGGTGGCATGAACATTCCCGCCTACGAGGGTGAGGGTGCCGACCGTCTGAAGGCCAACCTCCTGCCGGGTTCTTCCGTCCACAACCCCATTGATATCCTTGCCACGGGTACGCCCGAGAATCTCGGCACCGCTATCGACGCTTGCGAGAAGGACTTCCCCGAGGCCGACGCCATCTTCGTCATCTTCGGTTCGCCGGGTCTGGTGGAACTTTATGAGGCCTACGCTATGCTTGACAAGAAGATCCGCGAGTGTAGCAAGCCGATCTTCCCGATCCTGCCATGTCTCAACACCGCTGGCCCCGAGGTGGCCGAGTTCTTGAGCAAGGGTCATGTCAACTTCGCCGACGAGGTGACGCTGGCCACGGCTTTGGCCCAGGTGCGTAACACGCCGAAACCTGCCAAGCAGGAAATGGCGCTGGAGGGAGTTGATGTGGCTGGCATCCGTCGTGTCATCGACGGCATCAAGGAGAACGGCTATATCGCTCCGCAGAAGGTGCGCGAGCTGCTCAACTGCGCTGGCATTCCCATGGTACCCGAGTTTGTCTCCGCCGACAAGGAGGAGCTGATCGCCGAGGCCGAGAAGATGGGCTATCCCATCGTGGCCAAGGTCGTGGGCCCCGTCCACAAGAGCGACGTGGGTGGTGTGACACTCAATATCCGCTCAAAGGAGCACCTGGCTTCTGAGTTCGACCGCATGATGCAGATCAAGGACGCCAACTCTGTGATGATCCAGAAGATGATCTCGGGTATGGAGCTCTTCATCGGTGCGAAGTACGAGGACCGTTTCGGCCACATCGTGCTCTGCGGCCTGGGTGGCATCTTCGTCGAGGCTCTCAAGGATGTCTCCAGCGGCTTGGCTCCGCTGACCATGCCCGAGGCCGAGTCGATGATCCGTTCGCTCCGTGGCTACAAGATCCTTCAGGGCACGCGTGGCCAGAAGGGCATCAACCAGCAGCGCTATGCAGAGATCATCGTCCGTCTCTCCACCTTGCTCCGCCATGCTACGGAGATCAAGGAGATGGACCTCAACCCGCTGCTCGCCGAGGGCGACAACGTGACGGCTGTTGACGCTCGCATCTTGATAGAGAAATAATAGGTTTTAAATTTTTTTTCCGGCCGTCCTTCTCCGATTTCCGGGGTGGGGCGGCCGTTTTCCTATCCTCATGTCAGCCTCCTTCTCACCCTCGCCATTCTCCTTGTTGCCATCGTCAACCTGTGGATCATCCGCCGCACCAAGGCCATGCGAAAGCGCCAGCCCTACGTTGCCCCCACGCCTCTTGACGCGCCGATTACCCTCGGCGAGGCAGCACGCTATTGCGAAGGCGACACCATCCTCTGTAAGCCCCACTACCTCCACTATGCGCTCTCCCAGGCTTACGAGGTGGAGGATGACCAATTGGGCCTCTTTGTCGGCTATGCCAAGGCCGACCCGCAGCATGATGCCACCATCCTCGTCCAGTCCTCCGACGGCCAGATCCGTGGCCTGATCGCCTCGCAGCCCCAGCTCTACGAGCAACTGATCGCCAGTCGGCGCGCCACCTGCTACGGCCTCGTCCGCAAAGCCAATGATGACTATTGTGGCGAGGTCTGCATCAGGATCAGATAGCCCTTTGGCTTTCACTTTTTGTCACCATTGCACACTATAACTGAACAAATCGATTTTACCTCTTGTCTTTTAGATCTTTTCAAAAAGAACGAATTATCTTCAATGGGTTAACTAAACAATGTTAAATATTAACATTTGGTTTGCATTGCTGAATTTAATATATTATATTTGCAGTGTGTTACGTCTATTAGCCTTTTTTAAGCGGCGCAAGAGGTAAAATCTGATGGCACAACTAATTCTGAATAATAACAGCGCTGCGCAATTTATATGTTATGAAAAAGCTATTTTATTTAACAATGAGTTTGGTTCTCGCCACATTTTTTCACGAAGGTTGCTAAACGCTATTGCAGCAATGTCGTTGGCATTGCTTTGGCTGCCTACGACTGGGTTAATTGTATGAATCTTGTCTAACGCATAAAAAAATATCGTATGGCTAATAAGAAAATAATTTGGAACGCAGTAGCCATTTTTATGGGGGCTCTTGCTATGGTTTGCATTTTTTGGGGCAAGCAGATTTTGGCCTCGTCCGCAGGTGCTTCCTTCCGCTCTGCACTGAATGTAGTTGACCTACTCATCTGTCTGTTTCTCCTTTTTGTATCAGGTGTGTTGGTGCGCATAGCGTTTACCCGTCAGGATAAGACGGATAATAAGAAGTTTGAAATTAAAATGACGTTGGTTTCGCTGGCGATAGCAATATATACAGCCTATATCGCATTCGATCATTTTCACTTCGTAGATAGGGTGCGTTGGCTTTTTGGTTTGTTGACGTAGTCACTTCACGTTAGCCACCGGGCGTATGACGCTCGGTGGCAATTCTCGTTTGCGCGGGAAATAGTTGGTTCATTCTTTTGCCATCCTATATTTTCTTATTACCTTTGCACAATAAATTGAAATCAAGCTTCGTTTGAGACGGCTATATCTATCCCTCCTCGGCATCGTGTTGTCGCTGCTTTCCGCTACGGGTCATCCTATGGACTCTGTAGAGGTGAGTCTGCTGACCTGTGAACCCGGCACGGAGACTTGGTCGCAATATGGCCACACCGCCGTCCGCTGGCACGACAAGCAGCGGGGTGGGATGGATGTAGCCATCAACTACGGCGTCTTCACCCCCGACGCGCCCTATTTCGTCCTGCGCTTTATCCTCGGCCTAACCGACTACCAGTTGGGCGTGGTGCCCTTTGGGCTCTTTTGCGCCCAGTACGAATACGAGAAGCGCGCCGTCTGCGAGCAAGTTCTCGACCTCGACAATGCCGACAAGGAAGCCATTTTCAGCGCCCTGCAGGTCAATATGCGGCCCGAGAACGTTGTCTATCGCTACAACTACTTCTACGACAACTGCACCACCCGTGCCCGCGACCTGCTCGTCAGCCATCTCCATGGCCAGGTGAGCTATCCCGCCGCGCGCCCCGCTGGCGACGACTCCTTTCGCAGGATGATCCACGAGTGGAACGCACAGACCCCGTGGACGCAAACCGGCGAAGACATCCTCCTCGGTGTCAAGGCCGACGGTGCCACCACCAAGGCCCAGCAGCAGTTTCTCCCCGACCACCTGCGCTCCGACTTTGCCCGTGCCACCTATCGCGGCAAGCCCCTTGTCAGAGAGACCCGTGAGGTGATCCGCGTAGTGCGAGACGAGGCTACTCCCGCCTTCTCTCTCACCCCCATGGCCTTGGCCCTTGGACTGCTCGTGCTCTCGCTGATCGTCTGGGCCGTCGAGTGGAGAAAGCAAAGAATCTTCTGGGGCTGGGATCTCCTGCTGATGGTCCCCGCGGGCTGTGTCGGACTGATCCTCACGATGATGATCTTCTCCCAGCACCCCTGCGTCAGCCTCAATCTCCTGATCCTCATATTCAATCCCCTTCCCCTCCTCATGGCCTACCGCGCGACGCGACGCACGATCCGCCACGAGGCCGACCGATGTTGGACGATATGGGCCGTGATGATCGTTTTCGGCCTTTTTGGCAGAGTTTTCCAATATTACCCACCCGCTATGGTCGTTGTGGCACTCATTTTGCTATGCAATTGTGCCATCCACCCCCTCCTCAGGAGGCGTACAGTCGGCGTGGCCCATCCTCAGAGAGAAAATGGATAAGATGATGAACCGCTATATCACCGCCCTGCTCGTCGTCCTGACAGCCACGGGTCTTGAGGCACAGGCATACCAGTCTGCGCTCAAAGCCGCGCGTGGTGGCGATGTGGCGCTGGAGGAACTGTGCCGCCATAGTGCCTTCCAGGGCAAGGAGGCCGAGATCCTCTCTTTCATCCGTGCCATCAAGAGCGTGGAGCAGCGCGACGATCAGGAGCCCGCCCATGCCCCGTGGGTGGCCCAGGTGGACAGCGAAGGTCCGGCAGGCCGCGTGGCCTGTGAATTGTCGGTGGCAGACAGAGACGAGGCGACCCGATTGTCGCCCGCCCTCACCACCGCCATTCAGATTCGCGCCCCAAGTCTCTGATTCTTTTTTCCCATCATGCAGCGCCACGGGCAGATGCTCCTCATCACAGAGAGTAGGAGAGAAGCTCCCAGGTGCGCCCCCTGGGGCGGTACGACAAGTCCACCCCAACGAGTAATTCACAACAAAAAAAGAATCAGAAAACAAAGCAACAAAATGAATATCAATAAGTTTCTAAAGTCCATCTTCGGCGACAAAGCCTCGCGCGATATGAAGACCATCCGCCCCCTCGTGGAGAAGGTCAAGGCCGCTTACCCCGCCGTCAAGGCCCTGAGCAATGACGAGCTCCGCGCCAAGACGCAGGAGATCCGCCAGCAGGTGCGCGATGCCGCCAAGCAGCAGCGCGAGGAGATCGCCCGCCTCAAGTCCACCATCGAGGACACGCCCATCGACCAGCGCGAGTCTATCTTCAACCAGATCGACAAACTGGAGAAGGAGGCCCTCGACCGCTATGAGGAGGCCCTCAACGAGGTAATGCCGGTGGCCTTTAGCATCGTCAAGGATACGGCCCGTCGCTTCGCCGAGAACGAGGAGACCATCGTCACGGCCACCGACTTCGACCGCGAGCTCGCCGCCGACCCGACCAAGGACTTCGTCACCATCGACGGTGACAAGGCCATTTATCACAATCACTGGACCGCTGGTGGCAACGACCTGAAGTGGGAGATGGTCCACTACGACGTCCAGATCTTCGGTGGTGAGGTGCTTCATCAGGGCAAGATCGCCGAGATGGCCACGGGTGAGGGTAAGACCCTCGTCGCCACGCTCCCCGTCTTCCTCAACGCTCTCACGGGCAATGGTGTCCACGTCGTCACTGTCAACGACTACCTCGCCAAGCGCGACTCCGAGTGGATGGGCCCGCTCTATGAGTTCAACGGCCTCTCCGTCGATTGCATCGACAAGCACCAGCCCAACAGCGAGGAGCGCCGCCGCGCCTACCAGGCCGATATCACCTTTGGTACCAACAACGAGTTTGGTTTCGACTACCTCCGCGACAACATGGCCATGTCGCCCGCCGACCTCGTGCAGCGCCAGCACAACTATGCCATCGTCGATGAGGTTGACTCCGTCTTGATCGATGACGCCCGTACGCCGCTCATCATCAGCGGTCCCACGCCCAAGGGCGACGACCAGATGTACGAGGAGTACCAACCTCTTGTACAGAAGCTCTATGAGGTGCAGCGCAAGCAGGCCACGGAGTATCTCTCCGACGCCCGCCGCAAGATCGCCCAGGGTCTCGCCGAGACCGACGCCAAGCAGAAGGCACAGATCCTGGAGGAGGGCTTCCTCTCGCTCTACCGCTCCTACAAGGCCCTGCCGAAGAACAAGGCCCTCATCAAGTTCCTCTCCGAGGACGGCATCAAGAGCGGTATGCTCAAGACCGAGGAGTACTACATGGCCAACAACAACCGCGAGATGCCCAAGGCTGTGGAGCCCCTCTACTTCGTGGCCGACGAGAAACTCAACTCCTGCGACCTCACCGACAAGGGTGCCGCTTGGCTCGCCGCCCAGGTCAATGACGACAAGCTCTTCGTCCTGCCCGACATCACCACCGAGCTCTCGCAGCTGGAGAAGGAGAAGGACGAGAAGAAGATCGACGAGCAGGCTTACGTCGATAAGAAGGACGAGTTGATGGCCTACTACGGCGTGCAGAGCGAGCGTGTCCACACGCTGCAGCAGTTGCTGAAGGCCTATACGATGTTCTCCAAGGACGATGAGTACATCATCGTCGATGGCGAGGTCAAGATCGTCGATGAGCAGACGGGCCGCGTCATGGAGGGTCGCCGCTGGAGCGATGGTCTCCACCAGGCTGTTGAGGCCAAGGAGCACGTCAAGGTCGAGGCTGCCACGCAGACCTTCGCCACCATCACCCTGCAGAACTACTTCCGTATGTACCATAAACTCTCGGGTATGACCGGTACCGCAAGTACC
>ERZ780167.3136-NODE-3136-length-12184-cov-4.555858_pt1 | contig 12184 bp, 10 predicted proteins | sample MGYA00510982_ERZ780167 | MGnify/ENA primary metagenome ERZ780167 (study PRJEB29588, sample SAMEA2146107) | human gut metagenome | biome: human gut; feature: human-associated habitat; material: faeces | place: Denmark | collected 2008/2010 ... | reverse complement strand
AGAGTACATCACAGGGATACCACATCGGAACTACGTATCAGGTGTGGTAGTTCATAATTTTTCGTTTTATCGGAAGCAATCTGTTCTTTTCTTTCCTTCTTAAACATATACATGTCACGATCCGCACGATCTTTGACTGTTAAAATATCTTCCCTGAACAAATCGCAGAACCATACGAAACCGTTGAAATAAATTCATATTTTTCACGTTTATTTTCAAGCAGACGTAAAAATTTCTGAATACATTCCATTTCTTTCTGTCTGTTTTTTAAAAGCACACAGAATTCATCTCCACCAATACGATAACAATATCCATATTGAGCATATGCTTTTTTAATACAGTCTGCAATCTCTGCCAGACACACATCTCCTTGTAAATGTCCATATAGATCATTGACCTGTTTAAAATCATCCACATCAAATACAATAAGGATTCCACTGCAGTCGTGCATTCTATTTGTACGATTCAAATAACTGTTTTGATTCAGTAAACCTGTTAGACCATCTAATTGTGTCCACATCTCATTACAATAAATAAAATACAGTACAGAAAGCAATGTTACACATAACCATGTTACATGCAGATCTGGCAATAGAACCTGTATGGTCGTTTCTGCAGCCAGAAACACAATCAAAGGATAAATCAATGCTTTACTGCGATTTTGAAACTGTTTCGAAACAAAAATCGTAGATAAAGATAAATATAATATAGATATAAAATACGCAAAGATATAAATAAAGAAATAAGGACCCCTAGAATTTTTATTGTTGATAAAGACAAATATAAAATTGCCGCAAAATACGCAATCACATAAATACAGAAGAAAGGTCCACGTGCATAAACATTATCAGCACTGACAGAAAACACTAATCCATAGGGAATCGATGCTGCTAATAGTATTAAATACCCTGTTTGAAAAATCATTGCCAGTTTCATGTCTTTTTCAACAATGGTTTTCTTATCTAATACATATACAAGACAAATGGAAACTGCTGGTGATAATCCAAAGCCTAAATAATTCGATACAATATTTACCCAGCGATATTTCTCTGCAGTTCCATCGACAACTAATGTAATGACTTCTAAGATTGAAATTGCCGCAATCAATGCAAAAGCAAAGAAAAAGCCTCTCTTCTGCTTCTTATCCAATGCTTCACTTAGATTTGTAAGAATACACATAAAGCAAAGAACAAAAAGATCAATTGTTGTTAAGACATAAAAATATCCATTCATTACTCAATTTTCCATTCTTTTCGTTAATAATACTACAATATTTCATAAAATATGGCATTATTATATCCAATTTATAATTTTAATGATTTGTTATTGCTATATTTTAAAAATGTCGTATGATTAATCGGTAACCTTACAATAGAGGAGCAATGGACAAGAGTATATCTGTGGAGAAAAGTCATTTCCATGAAGCAGATAGAAAGGGAAAATTGCCGAAACCGGAGAACATGACAAATTCTTCGAGTTGGTACATAACAGAACATGCTATGTACTCTCACTGATATCACAGTGGAGGAGCTATTGATTGAATTTTTATAAAAAAAATTCGAGTGATAGCGGAAAGCTGTCACTTTTTTTTGCCTCATCGAATTGTAAGGATCAGGAGGATATATGATTGCATTTTTAGACTGGTTAAATGGTATTCTTTGGGGAGTACCGCTCATCGCCTTAATGATTATTACAGGCTTGTACTTTACAATTCGTTCAGGTTTCTTTCAGTTCCGTCACTTTGGCTGGATTTTAAAGCATACAGTTGGAACACTTGCTAATAAGGGACAAAAAGTATCTGCTGATAAAAAAGTGATTTCCCCTTTTGAAGCAATCTGTACTGCAGTTGGTGGTACTGTTGGATTTGGCAACATTGCTGGTGTAGCTACTGCTGTAGCAAGTGGTGGTCCTGGTGCTGTTTTGTGGATGTGGCTGACTTCATTTTTAGGATTGATTCTAAAACAGGTCGAAGTTACACTTGGCTGTTATTACCGTGAAACAAATGACAATGGCGAAAAATTTGGTGGTCCTACTTACTACATGCAGAAAGGACTTGGTGAACAGCGTCATTGGGGAAACAAATGGAAAATCCTTGCGGTGATTTTCGGTATTGGTATTTTCTCAACATTCTTTATTACATCTAGTAATCTAACTGCTTCTGAAGTTGTTGCAGGTGCATTTAACTTCAATGGTATTACAGTATCTGGCTATTTCATTGATGGCAGAATCGTTGTTGGTGCCCTTCTTTGTTTAGCTACATATATTATCACTGCTGGTGGTACAAAAGGTGTTGCTTCCATCTTCAGTAAGCTTGTTCCTTTCATGAGTATTGCATATATCATCATGGGAATCTTGATGATCATTGTAAATATCAATGCTGTTCCAAATGCATTCTCTATGATTTTCACAAATGCATTTACTGGTACTGCTGCTGTTGGTGGATTTGCTGGTGCAGCTGTATCTAAAATTATTCAGACAGGTATGGCACGTTCCGTATATTCTAACGAAGCTGGTTGGGGTACTTCTCCAATGATTCATTCTTCTGCGGATACACCTCACCCAATTGAACAAGGTTTATGGGGATCATTTGAAGTATTCTTCGATACATTTATCGTTTGTTCGATTACTGCTCTATCTGTTATCTTAAGTGGTACTTGGACAGATGGTGCTACTGGTGGCGCATTGGCATTGAGTGCTTTCAATCAAAGCTTTGGAACAGTTGGAAGTATATTGCTGGCAATTATCATGGTTATTTTCACAATTACTACTTCTGGTGGATGGTTTACATATTATCTTGCAATTCTTGAACATATTAATATGAAGAAAACTCGTTTTTCTGAATTATTAATTAAAGCATTCTACGCTGTACGTTCTCTTCCTGGATTATTATGGACAATCTATCTTGTACATGCACAGAATACAGGATTTATCTGGACAGTTGTAGATATTACTTCTGCAATCCCTACATTTGTTAACGTCTTTGTTATCTTGCTTTTATCCAATGAATATTTTAGACTTTTAAAAGACTATAAGGCTAGATATATGGGAATTGGCGAAGTTGATGATAATACAGTCTTATTCTACGAAGACAAGAAAGTTGAGGACTAATCATGGATTTATTTTATAACGGTAACGTTTTTACTGGAGACAGCTTTGTTGAAGCATTTGTAGTAGATGGCAATCATTTTGTTGCGACTGGAAGAAGTGAAGAACTGCTTGAAAAGTATTCTTATGCGACAAAGCATAACTTAAACAATAAATTTGTTTGTGCTGGCTTCAATGATTCACATATGCATGTACTAAATGATGGCTATTCATTAGAAACAATCCAGTTGGCAGGTCATACTTCTTCTTTAAAAGAAATGAAAGAATATATTGCTGAAGAAGTTAAAAGTCGTCAAATAAAAGATGGACAATGGATACGCGCAAGAGGATGGAATCACGATTTCTTTACAGATGTGAATCGTTTCCCTACACGCTATGATCTTGATGAAATTTCTCAAACAAATCCAATCTGTATTGTTAGAGCTTGTGGACATGCTTGTGTTGTAAACTCTAAAGCATTAGAAATGATTGGCATTGATAAGAATACAAAACAAGTGGATGGTGGAAGATTTGATGTTGATGAAAATGGTGAGCCATTAGGTATTTTCCGTGAAAATGCATTGGATCTTGTTTATGCAAAACTACCTCAGCCTACACGCGAAGATTTGAAGCAGATGTTAATCCTGGCAATGAAGCAGTTGAATTCTTTTGGTGTTACTTCTGCCCAGACAGATGACTTTGTTGTGTTCCACGGTTTAGACTATCATGAAATCATTCAAGCTTATGAAGAATTAAAAGAAGAAGGTAGAATGACTGTGCGTATCAACCAGCAGAATCATTTTACAAACCTTAAAAGCTTGAAAGAATTTGTTGAAGAAGGTCATTATACTGGCTTAGGCGATGAATTCTTTAGATTTGGTCCATTAAAAATGTTAGGTGACGGTTCTCTTGGTGCGCGTACAGCATTTATGAGCGCACCATATGCAGATGACCCTTCTACATGTGGTATTCCTGTATACTCTCAGGAAACATTTGATGAAATGATTGGCTATGCACATAACCATAACATGCAGGTAACAATCCACTCTATTGGTGATGGTATCTTGGATCGTATCATGAATGCGATTGAAAAAGCGCAGAATGAAAATCCAAGAGAAGACGCTCGTCATGGTATTATCCATTGTCAGATTACCCGTCCAGATCAGTTAGATCGTATGGCTAAGTTAAATCTACATTGTTATGCTCAGACAATCTTCCTGGATTACGATATCAAGATCGTTGAAGATAGAGTTGGCAAAGAAAAAGCTGCTTCCAGCTATAACTTCAAAACACTCATGAAGAAAGGTGTTCATGTATCCAATGGTTCTGACTGCCCTGTTGAACTGCCTAACGTATTAGGTGGAATGCAGTGTGCAATTACGCGTTCTACATTAAAAGAACATATTGGTCCATATCTTCCTGAAGAAGCATTTACAGTCAAAGAAGCAATTTTATCTTTTACAACAGAAGCTGCACGTGCTTCCTTTGAAGAAAAAATCAAAGGCAAGATTGAAAAAGGCATGCTCGCTGACTTTGTCATCTTAGATGAAAATCTATTTGAAGTAGATCCATATCACATCAATGATGTAAAAATTCTACAGACATGGATGAATGGTAAACAAGTATATTAATGAAGAATCCCAAATGCTTTGGGATTCTTTTTTTAGAGTATCAAAAAAACTATGACACAATCTGACACTGATATGATCAGATGTATCATAGTTTTTATTCTTTTAGTTTTTGCTTTCTTTCATAGAAGCAATCGCAAAGCTTCTAGATTCTAGTACTTTCAATAAAGCATTGGCAGTATCTAGAGAAGTCATACAGCTGATATTATTTTCTGCAGAAACTCTTCTGATCAAGAATCCATCCTGATTTGTCTTACGGTCATGATTGTGGTTTGTATTGATAACAAACGCAACCTTGCCTTCCTGGATCAGATTCAATACGTTATCTTCTACATCTTCACTGATTTTCTTTGTCTGATGTACATAAAGACCATTTTCTTTCAAGAATCCAGCTGTACCTTCCGTTGCATATAAACCATATCCAATACGATAGAATCTTCTAGCAATATCTAGAATATCTTTCTTATCTTCATCCGCAACTGTCAGTAATACAGTACCATATTGTGGAATCTTTACACCACTTGCTATAAGTGCCTTATACAATGCTTTCTCTAAAGAATCATCACAGCCAAGTGCTTCACCTGTGGATTTCATTTCCGGTCCTAAGACCGTATCTACAGATCTCAATTTTGCAAATGAGAATACTGGAGCTTTGACATATACCTGTGTTGTATCTTCCTTCATATATCCAGGTGTAATATTCTGATCAAGTAAAGACTGACCTAAAATACATTTTGTTGCGATATTACACATGCCAATACCTGTAATCTTAGATAAGAATGGGACTGTTCTCGAAGATCTTGGGTTCACTTCCAGAACATAGACTTTCTCATTTTTATCTACAATAAACTGAATGTTATACAATCCGACAAACTTGAAGCCTTTTCCAATACGTATTGCATAGTCAATGATCGTATCTTTAACTTTCTTAGAGATTGTCTGTGTTGGATATACTGAAATAGAGTCACCAGAATGGATACCTGCTCTTTCAATATGTTCCATCACGCCAGGAATGAATACATTTTCTCCATCCGCAATTGCATCAATTTCTAATTCTTTTCCTAATACATAACGGTCAACAAGAATTGGAGAATCATGAGAGATTTCTTTGACTGCAGTTGCCATATACACTTTCAATTCATCATCGTTGTGTACAATTTCCATTGCTCTGCCACCTAATACATAGCTTGGTCTTACAAGTACTGGATAAGAAATCTTATTTGCAATTTCAAGCGCTTTTTCAACAGTGACTGCTGTTTCTCCTTCTGGCTGAGGAATGCCTAGTACATTCAACATGTTTTCAAATTCATGTCGATCCTCTGCCTTATTGATTCCTTCTAAAGATGTACCAAGAATCTTTACACCATGTTCAACTAGACCTGAAGCAAGATTGATTGCAGTCTGTCCACCAAACTGTACAATGACACCTTCTGGCTGTTCTAGATCTACAACATGCATCACATCTTCCACAGTCAATGGTTCAAAGTATAATTTGTCAGAAATAGAGAAGTCTGTAGATACCGTTTCTGGGTTATTGTTGATGATAATTGCTTCATATCCACACTGCTTTAGAGTCTTGACTGTATGTACTGTTGTATAGTCAAATTCAACACCCTGTCCAATACGAATTGGTCCAGAACCAAGTACAATAATTTTCTTTCGATCTGTTCGAATAGATTCATTTTCTTTTTCATATGTGGAATAGAAATATGGTGTTAAAGAAGTAAATTCACCAGCACAGGTATCTACCATCTTATAGACAGGAATCATGTTTTCCTTCTGTTCCATTTCATACAGATCCATTTCCTTCATATTCCAGTTTCTTGCGATATATTTATCCGAGAAACCATTTCTTTTTAATTGAAATAGAACTTCTACATCTTTTGGATGTTCTTTCATTTCCTTTTCTAGATCAATTATTCTCTGGATATGTTTCAGGAAGAAATAATCAATATTTGTCAGTATATGAATTTCATCCATGGAATATCCCATACGCAGCCATTGTGCAATCGCAAAGATTCTTTCATCATCTCTATCTTTGATCTTCTGATACAATTCTTCTTTAGAATATGCATAGAATTCTTGCTTTTCTAGATGATCAACTTTTACTTCCAAAGATCTGACAGACTTTAAGAATGATTCTTCAAAAGTTCTGCCAATTGACATAACTTCTCCTGTTGCTTTCATCTGTGTGCCTAATTGTCTATCTGCATTTGGGAACTTGTCAAATGGAAGTCTTGGAAACTTTGTTACAACATAGTCTAGTGCTGGCTCAAAGCATGCATAGCTTGTACCTGTAATTGGGTTTTTGATTTCATCCAGTGTTAATCCTGCCGCAAGTTTAGCACTGATGGAAGCAATTGGATAGCCTGTTGCTTTAGATGCCAATGCAGAAGATCTAGATACACGCGGGTTGACTTCAATAACATAGTATTTGAAACTTTTTGGATCTAATGCAAGCTGTACATTACATCCACCACAGATACCTAATGCACGGATGATCTTCAAAGATGCGTTTCTTAGCATCTGGTTTTCTCTATCTGTAAGTGTCTGTACTGGTGCTACGACAATACTGTCTCCTGTATGAATACCGACAGGATCTACGTTTTCCATATTACAGATCACAATTGCATTATTTTTTCTATCTCTCATGACTTCGTATTCGATTTCTTTATAGCCTGCAATAGACTGTTCAATCAAACACTGGTGTACAGGAGACATCTTCAAACCTGTTTCTGTAATATGGCGTAATTCCTCTTCATTATGGGCAAAGCCACCACCTGTACCACCTAATGTATATGCTGGACGTACGACTAGTGGATAGCCTTCACTTTTCGCAAATGCGATTGCCTGATCCACTGTATGTACAATTGCACTTTCAGGTACTGGTTCATGTAATTCATTCATCAAAGATCTGAATAAGTCTCTATCTTCTGCCTTATTGATGGCAGTGATATCTGTACCAAGGATTTCTACTCCAAATTCATCAAGAATTCCATCTTTATGCAATTCCACAACAAGATTTAAACCCGTCTGTCCACCAAGAGAACCTAAAATAGCATCTGGTCTTTCCTTAAAGATAACTCGTTTTGCGAATTCTACTGTTAATGGTTCAATGTATACTTTGTCAGCAATCGCAGCATCTGTCATGATTGTCGCTGGATTAGAGTTGATCAGGATAACTTCATATCCCTCTTCACGTAATGACTGACAGGCTTGTGAACCGGCATAGTCAAATTCTGCAGCTTGTCCAATCACAATTGGTCCACTGCCAATAACCATAATTTTATGAATATCTGTACGTCTAGGCATGTGCATTCTCCTTATCCATCATTTCAATAAATTTATCAAATAAATATGTACTGTCTTGTGGTCCAGCATTTGCTTCTGGATGATACTGTACCGCAAAGCATGGGTATTTTGTATGTCTAACGCCTTCACAACTGCCATCATTCAATGCTCTATGAGACATCACCAGATCTGTTCCTTCTAGACTGTCAATATCTACCGCAAAGCCATGGTTTTGAGAAGTGATTTCTGTTCTGCCTGTTTCTAGATTGACAACTGGATGATTTGCGCCACGATGACCAAACTTCAGCTTATATGTTTTTGCACCTTGTGATAAGGCAATCAGCTGACATCCAAGACAGATACCAAATACAACTGTATGAGGAATCAGTTTTTTAATTGTTTCAATGACTTCAGGAAGATCTTCTGGATCACCAGGACCATTACTTAACATGACACCATCTGGATTGAAGCTCATGATTTCTTCAAAGCTTGTGTTGTATGGCACAACAACAAGATCGCAATCACGCTTTGCCAATTCTCTTTGAATTGAAAGCTTGACACCAAAATCCATCATGACTACTTTCTTGCCTCTTCCAGGAATTGGATACATGGAACGTGTAGATACTCTTTCTACCTGATCATGCAGGAAACTTTCCTTCTTTAACTGCTCTACTAAAGATGGAATTTCTTCTTCTGTGTCACAGAAAGAAGCTTTTAATGTTCCCATAGAACGGATCTTCTTTGTGATTGCACGTGTATCCACACCAAAGATGCCTGGAATTTTCTTATCTTTCATATACGCATCCAAAGTCATCTCTTCTCTGAAATTGCTTGGAAATGGACAATAGTCTCTCATCACAAAGCCAAATACTGCAGGAACAAGACTTTCATTATCATCACGGTTGATACCGTAGTTTCCAATCAAAGGATATGTCATCATAACAATCTGACCACAATAAGAGTTATCTGTCAGAATTTCCTGATATCCAGTCATGGAAGTATTAAATACTAACTCACCTGTACTGTAACAATTGCTGCCTAATGCCTCTCCTTCATAAAAAGAGCCATCTTCTAAAACGAGATACCTTTTCATATGCTTCTTCCTCCTTGTAAAAAAAAGACAGTTCCACAAGTATGAACTGTCAAATAAAATTTAAAAATGTAAAAAGAACGTTACGAGAACAATTCAGATACTTAGTTAAAGTAGAATTCATCATAGCCGTCCTCCTGCTTATCGTCAAATATAGTAACAGTCTCTTCCGTTTTCTGCAACAAAAATTTTTACAAGAAAACAATATTTCATTTTTATTTCATCAATAAAAACTTAAAATTCATGATAAATAAGGAATTTATCAGAGATATTGATATTTCAATTTATTTATTCCATTGTTCGGCCTGTTCATTAACAATGCGCAATGCATTCAATGTTCTTGGATATCCCATGAATGGTACACAGTTAGAAATGACCTTAATCAGAAATTCCTTATCATTTCCCAAGCCAAAGTTTGCCTGTGTATGACCAGCTAATTGTACTTCACAGCCACCCTGTGCATAAAGAAAACAGAACGTAATCATTTCTCTTGTTGCATAGTCTAAACCATTTCTTGTATACACATCACCAAAACAGTTTTCTACAAGCCATTTATTGATATGTTTTGATTCTTTTGGACCCCTTTGACCATTTCCACGCATGTGTTCACCAAAGATATCGATCTGGCACTGTTCACCCTTCTCATAGCGATTATTGACTGTTGTTGTAGATTGTGAAGGTAATGGAAGTGTATATCCCATTTCTTCTAGAATTTCATTGCTTGCCTTCAAGAATGGATATGTTCTTCCCATGCCTAGATAATCCACTGCCTGATAAATGATTTCTTTAATTTCAACAGGTGTAACGTTAAAACGCAGAGCTGCTTTCATCATCAAACGGAATTCATCAATAGATGATGATCCAATTAATACCGCAAGGATTGCAATAAAACGTGTACGATCGTCTAACTGTTGTCCTTCTTCATTCACAACTTCATCAAAAGCAAAGTTATTAAAATACTCAAAGAATTCTGGATCTGTTTTCGCTAGATCATTTTCTTCATTTTCAAACATTTTTTCGTAATACTGTTTTGCTTTTTCACTCATTGTCATAATAATTCTCCTGATATATAACACTGATATGTTTTTTGATTCATTTTATTTACTAGATACAATCACATACCTCAAAAGCATCATAATGGAATACATATGTAAAAGCAACAAATTTATTGTGCAAGTATTTTATGTTTTACTTTCTTAACCATATCCTGATCTAACTTATTCAGAAACATTTCAAAATCAATTTGTGATTTTGATTTTATTTCTTTTAGTTTTTTAGCATCCGCAATTTTTCTTTTTGCTTCACTTTCAGGATATCCACCACCAAATGGTTCTGAAAATAATGCTTGGATTGTTTCCTCTAAATTCTTTTCACCTGTATATGTATACTCTTCTCCAAGAGGTAAAGATACTGCATTTCCGTTATTGATCTGTGCAAATAAAAATGCATCTTTCGCTGTAGGAACATACCCACATAAAACACCAGGCATACTATTACATGCAAGCATCATCCCTTGTCCTGAAGAACATCCAGTCACAACAAAATCAACTGTATGACTATTTATCAGCATTCCAATCAGCAGCGCAATCTCAACATAAGTGAAATTTTCATCTTCATCTACAAAACATCCAAAATTAATAACTTCTGCATCTTTTGCATATTTCTTTGTATATGTATAAAGCATCTCATTTTTGGATGCTTGTGAACTTGCCTGTACAACTGCTATCTTCATTTCTATTGTATATATAAATTAGCTCCTACAGTTGAGTCAAATCTATATACATCTCCTTTCTCTTCCGGCTTAGTATCGGTCCGGAAACCGAGTTGAATTGAAATTGTGAATGCGTACTTGTATCTCATTTTAATAATTGAAATATCTCCATCTAGGATATATAGTTGATTCAAGCAAAGAAATATCATTAGCAATTTCGATGGTGGTATCTAATGCTCTTGCAGGTTTATTTCAAAAGCATGGCCACAATCCATTTCCAATCCAAATGCTGAACAATCATCTACTAGCTAATGATCAATCATTGTTGCAGATATAGGCAGTCCCTCATCTTCATGCATTCTTATAAATCCTAAAAAACTAACCACCACTTCCAACTTGCATATTAAATTCAACTGTACTATTATCAATCTCTTTTTCTGCAAGAATTAAAATGTTGATTAGTAACAACTCCATAAATACACCTTGTAAATTATCTTTTTTCGTTCTTACTAATTTCTATTGCCATTTCGTTAGCTATAATACCAGTCCCTAAAACTGCTTAATAAATATCTTTCATCAAGTCTTTCTCTTGAATATATTTAACTACCAAACAAAAGTTTGGAGGCTTTAATAATGCATTTTACATTATGCAATAATAATTAACGGAATAAACGAGAAAACAATGTCTTTTTCTTTATTCCTGCCATCTTTCTTATCGTATCTCCTTCTGAGTAGCCTCTCGTTTCAGCTTCGCTTATCATCTTTTCAGCTCTTACAGGATCACCTAATTTAGCAATTGCAACAGCATAATTTGCTTGTGCAATCCAATAATCAAATTCACATTTATCAATCAACGGCAAACCTTTCACATAACATTGTTTTGCCTTTTCATATTCGCACTTCAACAAATAGATAACACCCATATTTGTATATGCTGTCCCTTCATAGGGATTTAGCCCTATCGCTTGCTCATAAAACATCAATGCCTTTTCTGTATTATTTAAGACTCTACAACGTCTACCAAGATGAATCATAATTATGGAATTATTTTCATCTAAAGCAAGTGCTTCTGCTAAAACACTACATTCTTCAGTATATTGTTTGCTTTCATGCAATCTGTTTGCTTTTTCTAATAGCGCTATTACCTTCGCTTCAGTCAATATGTTATTTTTTTCTTTGCCATCGCTATCTAACAAGTATTTACTTCCACAGTATCCGCAAACATACATATTTCCATATCTTTTTAGTTTTGATGCACCACAAGCTTCACATTGTAATCTGATCATAGTATAACCCTCCCTCCTATAGCAATAAAACATTAGATATTAAAGAATGAATGAACATAATTATAACAATGCCTTCATTTTTATCTTAAATTAT
>ERZ780167.3121-NODE-3121-length-12251-cov-4.073057_pt1 | contig 12251 bp, 8 predicted proteins | sample MGYA00510982_ERZ780167 | MGnify/ENA primary metagenome ERZ780167 (study PRJEB29588, sample SAMEA2146107) | human gut metagenome | biome: human gut; feature: human-associated habitat; material: faeces | place: Denmark | collected 2008/2010 ... | reverse complement strand
CGTGCCGCTGTTTTCGCCCGCCCACTTTGACCTCATCATCGTATCGCCCCTTGCCGAGGGAAACACGCTGAACGTCCGCCTTGTGTCGGACCGCCGCAAAACGGTCCGGGGCAAATTCCGGATAACGGTCATGGACATGGACGGCGCCCTCCTCTCGGAAAACACCCGCAGCCTAACCGTCGCACCCAATGCCAGTCGGAACGTCTATTCGGCCGACATTTCCGGACTCTTGCACGGTTGCGCCCGCAATCGGGCGATCGTCGTCGCGGAATTCACGACCGACGGACGTCGCTACGCCAACATCGGATATTTCGTCTCTCAAAAAGAGCTTGAGCTGCCCGAAGCCGACATCCGCTGGAGCGCCGGACCTGCGGCGGACGGTTATGAAATTACGCTCTCGAGCGACCGTTTCGTCCGCGCCGTCTGGCTCGCTCTCGACGGCAACGAACATTTCGAGGACAACTATTTCGACCTCGTACCGGGCGTCAGTAAAACGGTGCGGGTCGCAACGACGCTGTCCCGGTCCGAATTCGACCGGCTGCTGCGCATCACCCATCTGCAACAAACCCGATAAACCGACTATACGATTATGAAACGCACATTGCGCCTTTTGCTGACCGTAGGGCTGTCGCTCGTCTGCGTCAGCCTGTTCGCCCAAAAGTTCCCCAACTACCCCATCCCGCAGCAGCCCGACACGCTGCGCATTCTCGGCATCGGCAACAGTTTCACCGACGACGGCATGATGTATCTGCCCGAGCTGCTGGAGGCTGCCGGCATCCGGAACGTCGTGCTGGGGCGTCTCTACATAGCCGGGTGTTCGCTCGAACGCCATTGCCGGGAATATGCCGGCAACGCCCCTGCGTATATCTATTACAAGTCGACGTCCAACCGCTGGGAGACCGTTTCGAAGAAAGCGACCCTGTTGGACGGAATCGCCGACGAACGGTGGGACGTCGTGGTACTGCAACAGGCGTCGGGCAAATCGGGCATCTATCCGACCTATCAGCCCTGGTTCGGCCGGCTGGTCGAGATCGTGCGATGGTGTTGCCCCAATGCCGGAGCCTGCATCGCCTGGCAACAGACATGGGCCTATGCCCGCAATTCGCAGCACCGGGATTTCGGACGATACGAGAAGAACCAGCAACTGATGTACCGGGGAATCGTCTCTTCGGTTGAACAACTCATGCGGGAGACCTCCGTCGAAGTGGTCGTCCCGTCGGGCACGGCGATTCAGGACCTGCGCAACACGGCGCTGTGCGACTCGCTGGACCTGACGCGCGACGGATACCACCTGAATCCCGGGACCGGACGTTACACTGCGGCCTGCGCATGGTTCCAGACGCTCGTGGCCCCGGCCTTCGGGACGAACGTCGCCGGGAACGGCTGCCGTCTGGCGGGAACCCCTCACGAGCTGACGCCCCAGGAGGCCGAAGCCTGTCAGGAGGCGGCCCGCAGAGCCTGCGTCCGGCGGTTCTCCGTTTGGACGGAGCCTGTCACCGGCGAGGGCGGGACGGCAGTCCGGTAGCGGTCGGGGGTGGTCGGGGCATTCCGCCATGCAGATATAGGTATCCTGCCATTCGCCGGAGCATTTCCGTTATCTGCCGGATGTGGGTTCGAAGCTCGCCCTGCCCCCCCCCTCCCTACCGCCACCAACGAAAAAAGAGGTCTGCAAGGACCTCTTCGAGCGGAAAACGGGATTCGAACCCGCGACCCTCAGCTTGGGAAGCTGATGCTCTACCGACTGAGCTATTTCCGCATTACGGAGTACAAAGTTACTCCGTTTTTTTTATTTGTCAAGTTTTCGGCGGCTGAAAAATGCGCCTACCCCACGATTTTTTTCAGCGACGCGAGGTTTTCGGGGTTTTTCAGACTGCGGCCCTCGGCCGAATAGAGGTAGTCGAGCCGGTTTCGGAAATGCTCCTCGACCTTCCCGCGCACGACCTTCATTGTGCTGTTCACCAATCCGTTCTGCTCCGTGAAAGCCTCGTCGACAATGGCCAGTCCCGCAGGCAGCCACCGTTCCGGAAACTCCCCGGCATAGGTTCCTCCGGCGCGGTAACGGTCGATCTCGGCGCCGAGAATCTCCGCTGCGACGTTCACGCGCTCCGCTTCGGGCGTCCTGCGGGCCTCCAGCTCGCGGCGCAGCGCCTCGCGGTTGGGAACCACGATCGCCCCCGTAAACGGGCTTTGGTTGTTGTGCACGATGATCTGGTCGATGTAGGGCGATTTATCCACGATCGCCTCCTCCATTCCTTCGGGGCTGTATTTTTCGCCGTCCGAAGCGATCAGCAGGCTCTTGAAACGTCCCAGCACATAGAGGAAATCATCCTCCGAGACGTAACCCATGTCGCCCGTGTGGAGCCACCCGTCGCGCACGGTTTCGGCCGTGGCCCCGGGATTCTTCCAGTAGCCGGCCATGACGTTCTCGCCGCGGACGACGATTTCGCCCTTCTGCCCGCGGGGAACCTCGCGGCCCTCCTCGTCGAGGATCTTCAGGTCCAGCGGAATGAGTATCTTGCCCGACGATCCGAACCGGTGCCAGTGATGTTTGGGCGAGTTGGTCGAAATCACGGGCGTCGCCTCCGAAAGTCCGTATCCCTGGAACATCGGGATTCCGATGGCGTAGAAAAACCGCTGCAACTCCGCGTCGAGCAGCGCACCGCCCCCGACGAAGAACTCGAGGTGGCCACCGAACGCCTGCCGCACCTTGCGGAACAGCAGCGCGTCGAAAATCCCGACGACGGGGGCCAGCACGATGCGCCATCCGCTGCCCCTGCCGTACCCGTCGCTGTTGTATGCGTATGCCGTGCGGAGCGCGAGGTTGAAAAGCGCCTCGGTGAATCTCCCCTTGGCCCGTATGGAGCTTTCGATGTTTTTCCGGAAGTTCTTGGCCAGCGCCGGGACCGACAGCAGGAAGTGCGGCTGCACCTCGCGGATGTTCTGCGGGATGTTCTTGAGCGTCTCCATCGGCGTCGCTCCGATCTGCACCGTGGCCACCGAGGCTCCGCAGGCGATCATGATGTAGAAACCCACGACGTGGGCGAAACAGTGGTCGAGCGGCAGGATGATCAGCGTGCGGAAATGCGGCGGAATGTCGACCCGCGACAACGCCTGCTCGACGTTGGCCGTGTAGTTGCGGTGGGTCAGGATCACGCCTTTGGGGTCCGACGTCGTGCCCGAGGTGTAGGTGATCGTGGCGTAATCGTCATTCCGGATCGCCTGCCCGATCTCCATGAACTTCTCCTTGTTCTTGGCGAGGTATTCGCGGCCCAGACGCTTGAGCGTCCCGTAGGCCGTCTCCCCGGATTCCAGCGGAATGTGTCCGAGGACGATCACCTGCTCCAGCTGCGGCAGTCCGGCGCGGATGCGGCGGATCTTGGGCAGCTGGTGTTTCGACACGAAAACGGCCTTGACCTCGGCGTGCCGCATGCGGAAGAGGAGGTCGTTCGACTCTTCGAGTTTCACCGACAGGGGCACGCTGACCGCCCCGGCGTAGAACAGCCCCAGTTCGGAAATGATCCATGCGTTGCTGCCTTCGGCCAGTATCGCCACCTTGTCTCCGGGGCGGATGCCGAGCGCGGCGAGTCCGGCTCCGGCTTCGAGCGCCTGCTCGCGGGTCTCGGCATAGGTCGTAGGCTCGAATTTGTGATGGCGTTTTTCGAGCAGGAAGGTCTTGGCCCCGTATTTCCGCACGGAGGCCTCGAAGAGGTCGATGATGGTCTTTTTCATGGTTCTTAATCCATTTTCAGCACGGCGAGGAATGCCGACTGGGGAACTTCGACGTTACCGATCTGGCGCATGCGCTTTTTGCCCTTCTTCTGTTTTTCGAGCAGCTTGCGCTTACGCGAAATATCTCCGCCGTAGCACTTCGCCGTCACGTCCTTGCGCACGGCCTTGACCGTTTCGCGTGCGATGATCTTGGCGCCGACGGCGGCCTGTATGGCGATGTCGAACTGCTGGCGGGGGATCAGCTCCTTGAGCTTTTCGCACATCTTGCGTCCGAAATCGTAGGCGTGGTCCGTGTAGGTGAGCGACGAGAGGGCGTCGACCGGCTCCCCGTTGAGCAGGATGTCGAGCTTGACGAGTTTCGAGGGCTGGAATCCCGTGCGGTGGTAGTCGAACGAGGCGTATCCTTTCGAGATGCTCTTGAGCTTGTCGTAGAAGTCGAAGACGATCTCCGAGAGGGGCATGTCGAAATTGACCTCCACGCGGTCCTGCGTGATGAATGTCTGGTTCTTCATCACCCCGCGCTTGTCGATGCAGAGTTTGATGACGTTGCCCAGAAACTCCGACTTGGTGATGATCTGCGCGAGGATGTAGGGTTCCTCGATCTTGTCGATCTTCGTCACCTCGGGCAGTCCCGAGGGGTTGTGCACCTCGACCACGTCGCCCTGCGTCGTGGTGATGCGGTACGACACGTTGGGCACGGTCGTGATGACGTCCATGTCGAATTCGCGGTACAGCCGCTCCTGAATGATCTCCATGTGCAGCAGCCCGAGGAATCCGCAGCGGAACCCGAATCCGAGCGCCAGCGAGCTTTCCGGCTCGAACGTGAGCGAAGCGTCGTTGAGCTGCAATTTTTCGAGCGACGCGCGCAGGTCCTCGTACTGGTCGGCCTCCACCGGGTAGACGCCCGCGAAGACCATCGGCTTCACGTCCTCGAATCCGGCGATGGCCTCTTTGGCGGGGTTGGTCACCGAGGTGATCGTGTCGCCGACCTTCACGTCCGACGAGGTCTTGATCCCCGAGCAGATATACCCCACGTCCCCGGCCCTGATCTCCTGTCGGGGCTGCATCTTGAGTTTCAGCACGCCTATTTCGTCGGCGTCGTACTCGCTGCCCGTGTTGAAAAACTTCACGTGGTCGCCCTTGCGCAGCGTGCCGTTGAAGACGCGGAAATAGGCGATGATTCCGCGGAAGGGGTTGAACACCGAGTCGAAGATCAGCGCCTGCAACGGCGCGCTCTCGTCGCCCGTGGGAGCGGGAATGCGGTTTACGATCGCTTCCAACACCTCTTCGACGCCCAGTCCCGTCTTGCCCGATGCCAGCAGAATATCCTCCTCCCTGCATCCTATGAGGTCGATCACCTGATCCTTCACCTCGTCGATCATCGCCGAATCCATGTCGATCTTGTTCAGCACGGGGATGATCTCCAGGTCGTGCCCCACGGCGAGGTAGAGGTTCGAAATCGTCTGCGCCTGAATGCCCTGCGTGGCGTCGACCACCAGCAGCGCCCCTTCGCACGAGGCGATTGCGCGCGACACTTCGTACGAGAAGTCGACGTGTCCCGGGGTGTCGATCAGGTTGAGCGTGTACCGCTGTCCGTCGCGGGCCGTGTACTCCATCTGGATGGCGTGGCTCTTGATGGTGATTCCCTTTTCGCGTTCGAGGTCCATGTCGTCGAGCACCTGCGACTGCATTTCGCGCTGGTTGAGCGTGTTGGTCTTCTCCAGCAGACGGTCTGCGAGTGTCGATTTGCCGTGGTCGATGTGGGCTATGATGCAGAAATTTCGGATGTTTTTCATATATAAGGGTAAAATCTTCGGCAAATATACATAAATTTTTGAATATATCGGAGGGCTTCCGTTTGCCGGAATGGCACAAATTGCTTATATTTGCGACTTCAACAAGTTAGGTTAAAGATGTTAAGCAGACAAATCGCATCCAAACTCCGGGGCTACGAGACCCCGTTCTACCTCTATGACATGGCGCTGTTGCGCCAGACCCTCGAAAGCGTCGTCTACGAGTCGAAGAAATACGGCTACAAGGTCCACTACGCCATCAAGGCCAACTACGACGACCATCTGCTGGCGGTCATCCGCGAATACGGGCTGGGCATCGACTGCGCCTCGGGCAACGAGCTGCGCAAGGCCGTCGAGGCCGGATTCGACCCCAAGGGCATCGTCTATGCGGGCGTGGGCAAACGCGACAAGGAGCTGAAATACGCCATCGAGCAGAACATTCTGGCCATCAACTGCGAGTCGATTCAGGAGCTGGAGCTGGTCGATGCCCTTTCGGCCGAGGCGGGCAAGGTGACCGACATCGCGCTGCGCATCAACCCCGACATCGACCCCAAGACCAACCACTGCATCGACACGGGCCAGGCGGACAGCAAGTTCGGCATCTCCTACGAGGAAGTGCTTGAGCACGCCGCAGAGATCCGGTCGCTCAAAAACGTCAACATCATCGGACTGCACCTGCACATCGGATCGCAGATCCGCGAGCTGCATGTCTTCGAGAACATGTGCAACAAGGTCAACGTCATCGTCGAGAACCTCGAAAAACTGGGCTGCAAGTTCCGTTTCGTCGACGTGGGCGGCGGTCTGGGCGTCAACTACGACGTTCCCGAGAACGAGCCGATCCCCAACTTCGCGTCGCTGTTCTCGATCGTCCACAACCACCTGCGCATCGGCGACCGCGAGGTGCACTTCGAGTTCGGGCGTTCGATCGTCGCCGAATGCGGCGAGCTGATCACGACGGTGCTGTTCAACAAGACCACCGCCACGGGCCGCAAGCTGGTGATCGTCGACGCTTCGATGACCGAGCTGGTCCGCCCGGCGATGTACGGTTCGTACCACAACATCGAGAACATCACGGCCAAGGACGACGAGGTGCGCGAGAAATACACGGTTGTCGGCACAGCCTGCGAATCGACGGACGTTTTCGACGAGAACGTCACCCTGCGCCGCACGCACCGGGGCGACCTGCTGACCATCAAGTCGGCCGGGGCCTACGGCATGTCGATGGCTTCGCGCTACAACCTCCACGATCTTCCCGGCGCCGTTTACAGCGACGAAATCAAATAGATAAAGGCGGCTCCGGCCGCCTTTCCTCATCGCTATGTGGCTCACTTTGGCATTCACCTCGGCGGCGCTGCTCGGCTTCTACGATGCGGCCAAGAAAAAGGCCCTCACCGGCAACGCCGTGCTGCCCGTGCTGTTGCTCAACACGCTCTTTTCGACGCTGTTCTTCCTGCCCGCGATCCTCTCGGCGGAGTTCGGCCTCGGATGGTTCGACCATACCCTGCTGGCGACGGCTTCCGGCACGTGGGAGGCCCACGCCCTGGTCGTTCTGAAATCGGCCATCGTGCTCACTTCGTGGATTTTCGGTTACTTCGGCATGAAGCACCTCCCGATCACCATCGTCGGGCCGATCAACGCCACGCGCCCCGTTATGGTGCTCGTCGGGGCGTTCGTGATCTTCGGCGAGCGTCTCAACGCCTACCAGTGGACCGGCGTTGCGCTGGCCCTCGTGTCGCTCTTCTTGCTGAGCCGTTCGAGCCGCCGCGAAGGGGTCGTCTTCACCCATAACCTCTGGATTCTGTTCATCGCCCTGGCGGCCGTGACGGGCGCCGTCAGCGGGCTGTACGACAAATATATCATGGCGCGCCTCGACCCGGTTTTCGTGCAGAGCTGGTATAACCTCTACCAGCTCGGGATGATGTCCGTCGTGGTCGGCATCCTCTGGTGGCCCCGGCGGCACGCCACCACCCCGTTCCATTGGAGCTGGGCCATTCCGCTGATCTCGGTGTTCCTTTCGCTGGCCGACTTCGCCTACCTGTTCGCCCTGCGCGATCCGGACGCCATGATCTCCGTGGTCTCGATGGTCCGCCGCGGCTCGGTCGTGGTGTCGTTTCTCTGCGGCGCGGTGCTGTTCCGCGAGCGCAACCTGCGCTCGAAGGCCGTCGACCTGGCCTTTATCCTCGTCGGCATGTTCTTCCTCTGGCTCGGTTCCCGCCCCGCTTAAGAAGCGGGTTTTAGGGGGCGATGGAATGTCTCTCTGGTCTCCCGCCCCGTTCTGTGCCGCCCGCTTAAGAAGCGGGCTTTAGGGGGCGATGGAATGTCCCTCTGGTCTTCCGTCCCGTTCTGCGCCGCCCGCTTAAGAAGCGGGTTTTAGGGGGCGATGGAATGTCTCTCTGGTCTTCCGCCCCGTTCTGCGCCGCCCCGCTTAAGAAGCGGGTTTTAGGGGGCGATGGAATGTCCCTCTGGTCTCCCGCCCCGTTCTGCACCTCCGGCGCAAAACAAAAAGCGAGACCCGAAAGTCTCGCTTCTCCTATTTTGAGCGCAGCTTCAGATAAGATGCTCCAACTGGTTGATCGTCTTGCGGATCTCCTCATCGCTCGGCGAGAAGTCCTTCAACGCTCCGGCCAGATACTGCTCGTAGGCGTAGAGGTCGATCACGCCGTTGCCCGAGAGGTTGAACAGGATGGTTTTCGACACGCCTTCCTCCTTGGCTTTCAGCGCTTCGCGGATCGTCGCGGCGATGGCGTGCGTCGACTCCGGAGCCGGGATGATGCCCTCGGTCTGGGCGAACAGAACGCCTGCGGCGAGGGTCTCGACCTGCGGCATCGACTGCGCCTCGATCAGCCCGTCCTTCATCAGCTGGCTGACGATCGAGCCGGCTCCGTGGTAGCGCAATCCCCCGGCGTGAATGTCCGACGGCTGAAAATCGTGGCCCAGCGTGTACATCGGGATCAGGGGCGTGAATCCCGCCACGTCGCCGAAGTCGTACTGGAATTCGCCGCGGGTGAGTTTCGGGCATCCTTCAGGCTCCACGGCGATCACGCGTATCTTCTTCCCCTCGGCGAAATTCTTCCGCAGGAACGGGAAGCCGATGCCCGCGAAGTTGCTGCCGCCTCCGAAACATCCGATCACCATGTCCGGCTCGGCGTCGGCCATCTCCATCTGCGTCACGGCCTCCTGGCCGATGACCGTCTGGTGCAGAACCACGTGATTCAGCACGCTTCCCAGGCAGTAGCGCGTGTCTTCCGGACGGCGCAAAGCCATCTCCACGGCCTCGGAAATGGCCAGCCCGAGGCTTCCCGAACAGTGCGGATCGCGCTCCAGCGCCGCACGGCCCGATTCGGTCAGCGTCGAGGGCGACGCCACGCACTCCGCGCCCCACGTGTTCATCATCAGGCGGCGGTAGGGCTTCTGGTCGTAGCTGACCTTGACCATGAATACCTGGAGGTCGATGCCGAAGTGCTTGGCCGCGAAGGCGATCGACGCGCCCCACTGTCCGGCGCCGGTCTCGGTGGTCAGGTGCTTGATGCCCTGTTTGTAGTTGTAGTAGGCCTGCGGCACGGCGGTGTTGGGCTTGTGCGAACCCGCGGGCGACACGCTTTCGTTCTTGAAAAAGATCTTCGCGGGCGTTCCGAGGGCCTTTTCCAGCCCCGTTGCGCGCACGAGCGGCGTCGGGCGCCATATCCTGTAAATCTCCTGCACCTCCTCGGGAATGTCGATGTAACGCTCGGTCGACATCTCCTGGTCGATCAGTTCCTCGGCGAAGATCGCCGACATCTGCTCCTTCGTGACGGGCTTTTTCGTTCCGGGGTGCAGCGGCGGGAGCGGTTTGTTGGGCATGTCGGCTACGATGTTGTACCATTGCGTGGGCATCTGTTTTTCGGTGAGGCAGAATTTTTTCGTTTTCATAATGGGTATCGGTTTTTGAATTTGAAATGTGCAAAAGAAAAAGCCCGCTGCTTACTTTTCGTAAACAACGGGCTTGTGTATTTTTCGGGGTTCAACTATACACGCGCGGTTCCGCACTCATTGTTCACGAGAGTCAACGAGCGCCACCACCATGCCTGTATGTTGAAATTGCGGATCATCTTTCAGCTTTGTTTCTGCAAATATATGCGGTCGGTTCGTAAAATGCAAATTTTTTACGAATTATTTTCGACACCTATATATGTAAGGAATTTTTACCGTACTTTGCGGAAAAATTTATATTTTTGCATGATTATCCGCAAATTCAAAACTTAACGATATGAATATTTCGTATAACTGGCTCAAACGTTATATCGCGACCGATCTTCCGGCCGAAAAGATCGCTGAAATCCTGACGGACATCGGCCTCGAAGTCGAAGGCTTCGAGAAGATCGAAACCGTGAAAGGCGGCCTTCGGGGCGTTGTCGTCGGCGAGGTTGTGACCTGTGCCGATCACCCCGATTCGGACCACCTGCACGTCACCGCGGTGGACGTGGGAGCCGCCGAGCCGTTGCAGATCGTCTGCGGCGCCGCGAACTGCCGGGCCGGATTGAAAGTCCTCTGCGCCACGGTCGGCGCGGTGCTCTACCCCGACGGCGGCGACGAGGAGTTCAAGATCAAACGTTCGAAGATCCGCGGCGTGGAGTCGCTCGGAATGCTCTGCGCCGAGGACGAGCTGGGTATCGGGTCTTCGCACGACGGCATCATGGAGCTTCCGGCCGACGCCCCCGTGGGCATGGAGGCCAGGGAATACCTGCATGTCGAGGACGACTACCTGATCGAGATCGGACTCACGCCCAACCGTGTGGACGCCGCTTCGCACATCGGCGTGGCGCGCGATCTGGCCGCTTACCTGAAGAGCCGCGGCGAAAATGCCGAAGTGAAACTGCCCGATGTTTCGGCCTTCGCTCCCGACAATCACGACCTGGAGGTGGCGGTCCGCGTCGAAAATCCCGAGGCCGCGCCCCGCTATGCCGGCGTTACGGTCACGGGCTGCAAGATCGGTCCGTCGCCCGAGTGGATGCAGAACTGCCTGCGCGCCGCGGGCATCAATCCCAAGAACAATCTGGTCGACATCACCAATTTCGTGCTGTTCGAGCTGGGCCAGCCCCTGCACGCCTTCGACGCCGCGAAGATCGAGGGCCGCGAAGTCGTGGTCCGCACCTGCGCCGAGGGCACGCCCTTCGTGACGCTGGACGGCGTGGAGCGCAAACTCACGGACAAGGACCTGATGATCTGCTCGGCCGAGCGTCCCATGTGCATCGCCGGCGTCTTCGGCGGACTGGACTCGGGCGTGAGCGACACCACGACCGACGTATTTATCGAGAGCGCCTATTTCAACCCCGTGTGGGTGCGCAAGACGGCCAAGCGTTTCGGCCTGAATACCGACTCTTCGTTCCGCTTCGAGCGCGGCATCGACCCCAACATGCAGGTCTACGCCGCCAAGCGCGCCGCCCTGCTGATGAAGGAGCTGGCCGGGGGTACGATCTCCAGCGGCATCACGGACATCTATCCGGAGCCGATCGGGGATTTCGTCTTCGACATCTCGTTGGCAAGGGTCAACGCGCTGATCGGCAAGGAGATTCCCGAAACGGTCGTCCGCACGATCATCGCGGCGCTGGAGGTGAAGATCCTCGCCGAGAAAGACGGCGTGCTGACGGTCGCCGTGCCGCCCTACCGTGTCGACGTGCAGCGCGAAGCCGACCTCGTGGAGGACATCCTGCGCATCTACGGCTACAACAACGTCGAAATCCCCACGCAGGTCCGTTCGACGCTCTCCTATGCGCCGAAACCCGACCGCAACCGTCTGATGAACCTCGCGGCCGATTTCCTCACGGCCAACGGGTTTACCGAGATCATGTCCAACTCGCTGACGAAAGCCGCTTATTACGAGGGCCTGACCTCCTGCCCCGCCGAGCGTTGCGTGCGTATTCTCAACCCGTTGAGCGCCGACCTGAACGTGATGCGCCAGACGCTGCTGTTCAACATGCTGGAGGCCGTCGGTCTGAACGCCAACCGCCGCAACGGCGATCTCTGCCTCTACGAGTTCGGCAACTGCTATTTCTACGACGAGTCGAAGCGCACGGACGAAAACCGCCTGGCGGCCTACTCCGAGGAGTACCGCCTCGCCATCGCCGTCACGGGCGTCTCGACGCCGCAGTCGTGGAATGCGAAGCCCGTGAAGGCGTCGTTCTTCACCCTGCGCGCAGTCGCCGAAAAACTGCTCCGCCGCTTCGGCGTCGACATCTACGCGCTGAAGGCCGAGACGCTCGAAAGCGATCTTTTCAGCGAGGGCCTCACGCTGTCGCTCAATGGCAAACAGTTGTTGCAGATCGGCTCCGTGGCCGCCGCAATCCGCCGCCGTACCGATGTCAAGCAGGATGTGTACTATCTGGAGATGAATTTCGAGGCCCTTGCGAAATCCACGAAGAAGCTGAAGATCGCCGCCGGGGAACTGTCGAAATTCCCCGAGGTCAGACGCGATCTGGCGCTGCTGGTGGACAAGTCCGTGACCTTCTCCTCGCTGCGCGACGCAGCCTTCGCCGCCGAGCGCAAGCTGCTGAAAAGCGTCTCGCTGTTCGATGTCTACGAAGGCGACAAGTTGCCCGAAGGCAAGAAATCCTATGCGTTGAGTTTCGTGTTGGAGGACAAGAGCCAAACGTTGACCGACAAGGCCATCGAGCGGGTGATGAACAACTTGCAGGCGCAGTTCGAACGGCAGGCCGGTGCCGTCGTGCGGTAGTGCCGGTCGGAGCGAAAAAT
>ERZ780167.3120-NODE-3120-length-12251-cov-25.616924_pt1 | contig 12251 bp, 8 predicted proteins | sample MGYA00510982_ERZ780167 | MGnify/ENA primary metagenome ERZ780167 (study PRJEB29588, sample SAMEA2146107) | human gut metagenome | biome: human gut; feature: human-associated habitat; material: faeces | place: Denmark | collected 2008/2010 ... | reverse complement strand
ACTGCAAGAAGCACAACATGACTCTGTGGGATATGATGGTATCCATGTATGAGAAGTACGGTTACTTCAAGGAGACCCAGTACACCATCACCATGAAGGGTATCGATGGCGCAAGACAGATCGCCGAAATCATGGAGAAGCTTCGTAAGAATCCTCCTAAGGCATTCGGAGATCTGAAGGTAGAGAAGTTCCGTGATTACCAGAACGATGTTATCATCGACATGGAGACCGGAGAGAAGACTACCACAGGACTTCCCAAGTCCAATGTTCTGTACTTCGAGCTCCCTGACAATGCATGGTGCTGTGCACGTCCTTCCGGAACCGAGCCCAAGATCAAGTTCTACATGGGTGTCAAGGGAACCAGCTTAGAGGATGCAAAGGCTAAGGTAGAGAAGCTGACCGAGGATGTAAAGGCAGTACTGTAAGGCAGTGCTCCATAAATCATATTAGTTTTCAAAAGAGCGAATCGCCCGAGCAGGGCGGTTTGCTCTTTTATGAAAAGCTGGAGGTATCTGTGGCAAAGCTAAACAAGGCAAACCTTAAGAAAACTCTATATTATCTGCAACGTAACGGCCTGAGGGAAACCTGGATCTCTGTGAGGGAGCGCCTGACAGAGACAGACCGCTATTTTTTTGTGCCCTGTTCGGAAGCAGAGCTGGTAAGGCAGAGTGATAGAAAATGGGAGAAGCCGATTACGTTCAGTATTGTGGTACCCTTATATCGAACGCCGGAAGCATATCTGAACAGAATGATAACAAGCGTTATGCAACAAAGCTATCCCCATTGGGAACTGATCCTGGCAGATGCCACGGAGGATCACAGTGTGGAGGAGGTACTGAAGCAGCAGGGATTCCTGAAGGAGCAGCCGACGGATGGCGAGACAGAACCTGTCGCAGCAGATCCCAGGCTCCGCTATGTGCATCTGAAAGAAAATGCGGGAATCGCTGCTAATACCAATCAGGCACTTCCCTATGCGAAGGGAGAGTATATCGGTCTGCTGGATCATGATGATGTATTGACACCGGATGCGTTGTACGAAATGACTGATGCGATCATCAAAGCATATGACAGAGGTGTCAAAGTCGCCTTCGCTTATTCGGATGAGGATAAGTGCGATGGAGAAGAGACCAGATACTATGAGCCCAATTATAAAGAAGAATTTAATTACGATTTAATTCTCAGCAATAACTATATCTGTCATTTTCTGGTAATGGAGAGTAAATTGCTGAAAAGCCTGCAATTCCGTCCGGAATTTGACGGTGCCCAGGACTATGATCTGGTACTGCGCTGTGTAGCGGAAGTGCTGACAGAGGGAGGGCAGACTGCAGAGAAGAGAATACTCCATATTCCGAAGGTGCTGTATCACTGGAGATGTCATGAGGCATCCACAGCAGCCAATCCAAACAGCAAAAAATATGCGTATGATGCGGGGATGAGAGCATTGCAGGATCATGCGGACCGCCGTCATATCCCGGCCACCGCGACAGAGACCAGACATGTAGGATTTTATCGGTTAAAATATAAAGAAGTATGGGAAGCCAGGCCGGATGTGGCAGCTGTAGGCGGCAGAGTATTGTCCGGGAAGAATGGCAAGATCATCGGCGGCAGAATGACGGCAGACGGAACCGTATTTTATGAAGGACTGCCGAAGGGATTCGGCGGATATCTGCACCGCGCGGAGCTGTCCCAGGATGCGGAAGCGCTGGATCTTCGCTGTATCCGTATCCGGCCCGAATGCATGGAAGTGTTTGAAAAAATCGTGGGAGTTCCGTATACCGAGATTCGGAGACTACCGAAAGAACAGCCGATATTTAATATTACTACGCTGCCGGAGGCTGCGGATATCCGAACCTTAAGTCTGCAGTTGTCCGAAGCGTTACGGCAAAGAGGAAGATTACTCTATCTGCCGGAATATCCGGAGGAGTTTAAACCATTATGAGTGAAATAACGGTTGTTATACCAAATTACAACGGAATGAAATATCTGGCAGAGTGCATGACTTCTCTGTGCAGAGAGCGGCAAAATGCCCCCGGATATGAAGTGCTGATCATCGATAATGCTTCAGAGGACGGCAGCGTGGAATATCTGCAAAAGGAATGGTGTGGGGAAGGTGTGCGCCTGATATCTTTACCGGAAAACACCGGATTCTGTCATGCAGTGAATCTGGGGATCCGGGAAGCGAAGACACCATATGTGATCCTTCTGAACAATGATACAAAGGCAGAAGCCGGTTTTGTAAGAGGCTTATATGATGCTATCCGCGAAAATGAAAAGATATTTTCCGTCAGTGCGAAGATGCTGATGTGGGACAGACCGGAGCTCATTGATGATGCCGGAGACCGTTACTGCGTGCTGGGCTGGGCCTATTCCCGGGGGAAGGGACGACCGGCGGCGGATTATGATAAGTCTGTCCCGGTGTTTTCCGCCTGTGGTGGTGCCGCAATCTACAGACGATCCGTATTTGAAGAGATCGGTTATTTTGATGAAGAACATTTTGCCTACCTGGAAGATCTGGATATCGGCTACCGTGCCCGGATCTACGGCTATGAGAACCGGTATGAACCGAAGGCGGCTGTGCTGCATTATGGCAGTGCTTCCACGGGATCCAGATACAATCCCCGGAAAACGTTACTTGCGTCTGCCAACAGTATTTATGTGATCGGCAAGAATATGCCGCTTTTGCAGTGTATTCTGAACCTGCCGTTTTTTTTGCTTGGATTTGGCATAAAGTTTTTGTTTTTTTGTAAGAAAAGAATGGGAAAACTATATCTGAAAGGACTGGCAGCTGGCCTGAAAAGATCTGTAGGAACCACGGGAAGACAGCATAAAGTTCCCTTCCGGTGGCATCATCTGGGGAATTATGTGAAGATCCAGTGGCAGCTGTATTTCAATGTGTTTCGAATTCTTATGAAATCTTAAGAAATGGCTTCATAAATTCTTAAGTTGAGAAAAAAACATCGTTATTGTAGAATGAAATCGTTAAAAAGAAGCTTTTCAGACTTACAGATTGGGTGACCCATATGATAAAAGACAACCAGAAAGTCTTTAACAGGCTTCTTGTGATAATGGATGCGCTGATCACAGCCATATCCTTTGTCCTTGCCTATTATATCAAATTTTATATATTGAACGACGGTCCCGGAATCGGTGTCCTGCCTGTGCAGGAGTATTATAAGCTGCTTCCTTTTATTGTACCCGGTTATATGCTCCTATATTACCGGTGCAGCGTGTATTCCCCGAAGCGAACCGTCCGCCGCAGACATGAGATTTACAGCATTCTGCAGGCAAATACCATCGGCCTGGCGGCATTGATCATTATACTGTATATGATCATCCGTGAGATCAACTTTTCACGATCCGTCATGGCAATTTTTTATGTGCTGAATGTATTTCTGACTTCGGTATCCCGCATCATAATGAGAAAAGCGTTGCGGACACTCCGGAAAAGGGGATACAATCTGAAGCATATTTTGCTGGTGGGCTATTCCAGAGCGGCAGAAGAGTATATTGACAGAATCTTAAGCAATCCCCAGTGGGGATATGTTGTATGCGGTATTCTGGATGAGCACATTCCGGGAGGGACTACCTATAAGGGAGTGAAAGTCCTGGGAACGTTGGGGAATCTGGAGTATATTCTTCCGGAGAACAAGCTGGACGAGATCGCGATCACGCTTTCTCTGAAAGATTATGATTATCTGGAAGGTGTTGTGGATATCTGTGAGAAATCCGGCGTGCATACGAAATTCATCCCCGACTACAGCAGTCTGATCCCCAGCAGACCTTACACGGAGGATCTCATGGGACTTCCGGTGATCAATATTCGGTATGTGCCGCTGACCAACACCGGAAATATGATGATCAAGAGGGCCATGGATATTGTCGGTTCCCTGTTCGGCATCGTCATTACGTCACCGATCATGCTGTTGTCGGCAATCCTGGTAAAATGTTCCAGTCCGGGACCTGTGATCTTCAAGCAGGAACGGGTAGGACTTCATAATAAATCATTTTATATGTACAAATTCCGCAGTATGGCAATGCAGACTGCAGCGGAGGAGAAAAAGGGCTGGACGGTGCGAAACGATCCCAGAGTCACCGGAATCGGCAAGATCTTAAGACGAACCAGCATTGATGAACTTCCACAGCTGTTCAACATCCTGAAAGGAGATATGAGCCTGGTGGGACCGAGACCGGAGCGCCCTCAGTTCGTGGAAAAGTTCAAGGAAGAGATCCCGAGATATATGGTAAAACATCAGGTGAGGCCGGGCCTCACGGGATGGGCACAGGTCAACGGCCTGCGTGGTGATTCTTCCATCAAGAAGCGGATCGAGTATGATATTTATTACATTGAGAACTGGACCCTCGGGTTTGACATTAAGATCATTCTTATGACATTTTTTACAGGATTTATCAATAAAAATGCTTATTAACACAAGGAGAAGACAAGATGGCAACAAATTCTAACTACAATGGCGGCAATGGTCAGAGACCAGCCGGAAGCGGAAGAAGACCTTCCGGAAATGGACAGCGACCTGCGGGACAGCGACCTGCCGGCAACGGACAGAGGACAACATCCGGCAACGGACAGAAGAGAGTATCTGCCAAGCAGCGTGCTGCCAAGAAGAGAAGAAAGGTTATCATCTTCGGTGTAGAGATCGCGGTTATCCTGATCATGGTAGCAGTACTGTATCTGGTAATGACCCACACAAGTAATGAAGGCCCCAAGGTAACGGTATTAGAGACGGAGGAACTCCGGATTCCGGAAGAAGTACAACAGGACGAAGCAATGAAGGGTTATATGAACATTGCACTGTTCGGTGTGGATGCGACGAAGGAGAGCCAGCTGTACAAGGGCAGCCGAAGCGACAGTATTATGATCGCCAGCATCAATATGGATACCGGCGATATCAAACTGATCAGTGTATATCGTGATACCTATCTGAACATCGGTACCGACTCCTATCAGAAGTGTAATGCAGCTTATTCCTATGGCGGAGCGGAGCAGGCAGTCAAGATGTTAAATATGAATCTGGATATGGATATTACGAACTTTGTAACCGTGGGCTACAGAGGACTGAGTGAGGTCATCGACGGTCTGGGCGGTGTCTATATCGATGTGGACTCCGAGGAGATCAAGCATATCAATAACTACCAGATCGGTATTGCTGAGGTCTTAAAATGTGACTACACACCGGTAACAGAGACCGGAGTACAGCTGTTAAACGGTCTGCAGGCGACTGCTTATTGCCGTATCCGTTATACCGCAGGTAATGACTTCAAGCGTGCTGCGCGTCAGCGTGAAGTGATCCAGGCGATTGAAGATCAGGCGAAGAAGGCGGATTACGATACCCTGTCCAAGGTATTTAACAGTGCCATCGGTGATATTTACACCAGCCTGGATTCCAAGGATATTCTGAATCTGCTGGCTAACATCACAAAATATCGTATTGTGGACGAGGGAGGTTTCCCGGAGGAGACCATGCGAGCTACCGGTAATATCGGTGCGAAGGGAAGCAGCGTAGTGCCTATGGATCTGGAGAGTAACGTCGTATGGCTGCATCAGTTCCTGTTTGATGATGCGAACTACACCGTAACCGACAGCGTAAAGGAATACAGTAGAAAGATTGCATCTGATACGGCACCTTATCTGAATAAATAAGAAAAGGAATTGACGAGGGAGTCTTCCGGAGAGCACCGGAGCTCCCTCGCGTCATATGAAAAAGTCTTGTGTAACAGACGGGGATAAAGTATAATAGACCAGAGATTGGGAAAGTAAGGAGCGCTCTGCAATGGAGATCGATGTGATCATTCCCCTGTATAAACCGGGGAAAGAACTATTTACATTATTAGATAAGCTTGACAGCCAGAGCGTGCCGGTACATGAAGTGATCCTGCTGAACACCGGGGAAAAATATTTTGAGCAGCTGATCTATGGAACCAGATTTCTGGAGAAATATCAGAACATTAAGGTATATCATGTCTCCAAAAAAGAATTTGATCATGGCGGCACCAGATGTATGGGTGTGAAAAAATCTTCCGCAGATATTTTTGTCATGATGACCCAGGATGCTATGCCGGCAGATGACAATCTGATCGAACAACTGACGGAACCGCTGCGGGATCAGGTGGCGGTATCCTATGCAAGACAGCTGCCGAGAGAAGATTGTGCACCGGTGGAATGTTATACCAGGGACTTTAATTATCCGGCACAGTCACGGATCAAATCCGCAGAAGATCTTAAGACATTGGGGATCAAGACATTTTTCTGCTCCAATGTGTGTGCGGCATACCGACGGGAGATCTATGAGGAATTGGGTGGATTCGTAAAACATACCATATTTAATGAAGATATGATCTATGCGGCGAAAGCGGTGGAAGCGGGGTATGCGATCGCTTATGCGGCGGATGCCCGGGTGATTCATTCCCATAATTATACCAATGTACAGCAGTTCCAAAGGAATTTTGACCTGGGGGTATCCCAGGCAGAACATCCGGAAGTCTTCGCAGCATATCCTTCGGAGTCCGAGGGAAAACGAATGGTGAAAGATGTGACAGCATATTTGCGGAAAAATCATATGTCCGGCAAGTTGCCTCATTTTTATATACAATGTGCCTGTAAATATGCAGGTTATCTATTAGGTAAGAACTATCGCAGGCTCCCCGGAAAATGGGTCCTTGCTTTTACTTCCAACAAAGAATACTGGAAACAGAACAGAAAGGATGTATGACTATGTGTGGTATCGTAGGATATATTGGAACAGAACAGGCAGCGCCGATCATTTTAGACGGTCTGTCCAAACTGGAATACCGTGGATATGATTCCGCGGGTATGGCTATTTTTGATGGGGAGAAGATCAACACCAAAAAGGCTGTCGGGAGACTTAAGGTTCTGGAAAACCTGACACACGGAGGCGAGTCTATGAAGGGAACCTCCGGTATCGGGCATACCCGTTGGGCAACCCACGGTGCTCCCAGTGATATCAATTCCCATCCCCATATGAATAACGCCGGTACCATTGCTGTAGTACATAACGGAATCATTGAGAACTATATTCCACTGAAGAAAAAGATGCAGGATAAGGGGTATCAGTTCATCTCTGAGACCGATACCGAGGTACTGGCGCATCTGTTAGACTACTATTATAAGGGAAATCCCCTGGAAGCGATCACTAAGGTATTGCATCGTGTAGAGGGCTCCTATGCGCTGGGTATCATGTTTGCCGATCAGCCGGATAAGATCTTCGCTGCCCGCAAAGACAGTCCTCTGATCGTAGGCAAGAGTGAGAGCGGCAGCTTTATCGCATCTGACGTTCCCGCAATTCTGAAATATACCAGAACCGTATATTATGTAGATAATCAGGAAGTGGTGGAACTGAAGGAAGACGGTCTTAGATTCTTCTCAGTGGACGAAGAAGAGATCACGAAAACCCCCGTGACCATCGACTGGGATGCCAATGCTGCGGAAAAGGGCGGCTATGAGCATTTCATGCTGAAAGAGATCTACGAACAGCCGAAGACGATCAACGATACCATTTCTCCCCGTATCAAGGATAATGATATCGTCATCGAAGAACTGAATATGAGCGATGAGGAGATTCAGGAGATCACAAAGATCCATATCGTGGCCTGCGGTTCCGCATATCACACCGGTGTTACCGCAAAATATGTCATTGAAGGTCTGGCAAGAATCCCGGTAGAGGTGGATGTGGCCAGCGAATTCCGTTATCGTGATCCCATCCTGCAGAAGGGCAATATGGTCATTGTCATCAGCCAGTCCGGTGAGACGGCGGATACGCTGGCAGCTCTGCGGGAATCCAAGGAAAAGGGCTTCAAGGTACTGGGTATTGTCAATGTCGTCGGCAGCTCCATCGCCAGAGAAGCGGACAGTGTTATGTACACTTGGGCAGGTCCCGAGATCGCCGTTGCAACGACCAAGGCTTACAGTGCACAGCTGACCGCACTTTACATGCTGGCTATGAAGTTCGCCAAGGTGCGTGGAACCATTGACCAGGAGAAGTTCCAGAGTATGCTGACAGATTTAAGATGTCTGCCGGATCAGATCGAACTGCTGCTGGGACAGAAGGAGAAGATCCAGCATTTCGCCAACCGTTATGTGGGCGCAAGAGATATCTTCTTCATCGGACGTGGCATTGACTATGCGATTTCCCTGGAGGGATCCCTGAAGTTAAAAGAGATCTCCTATATTCATTCCGAGGCTTATGCAGCCGGAGAACTGAAGCATGGCACCATTTCCCTGATCGAAGATGGCACCCTGGTAGTGGCTTTGGCAACCCAGCCGGCTCTGTTCCAAAAGACCATCAGTAATATGGTAGAGGTAAAGGCAAGAGGCGCTTTTGTCATGGCGGTTACCATCGAGGGCAACAAAGCCATCGAGAAGGCAGCGGATTATGTGGTATACATTCCCGAGACGAATCCGTATTTTACCAATTCCCTGGCAATCATTCCGTTGCAGCTGTTTGCTTACTATGTGGCAGTGGGACGTGGCTGTGATGTGGATAAGCCGAGAAACCTGGCAAAATCCGTTACGGTGGAATAACAAGAAAAATCCGGAGAGGTGAAAACTTCTTCGGTTTTTTTGATCTTTCATAATTGCTTCAGAAAGTTATCACAATTCGGTCACATTTGGTGGATATACTATGTTCATAAGGTGAGAGGAAGAAATGGAAATAGTAAAAAATTTCTCACTTACAGATAGAATAGGAGGAAGCATTATGTACGAGAATGATAATTTTTCCGGTTACGAAACCGGAGATGAAAATACAACCGGTACATTCAGCGGAGTAAGCGCTGCGGGAAGTGCAAACGGTTACACCACATACCAGATGGGCGGAAGCACCGGTAGCAATACAGAACCTAAGAACCCCAAAAAGCATGGTGGTTATTTCCGAAAAGCTATGGTAAGTGTCAGTCTTGGACTTTTCTTCGGACTGTTTGCCGGCATCGGGTTCTATGCAGTACAGCAGGGCACCGGGATGCTTAAGACCGGTGCGGATACCGCAGTGGTAGATGAGGTCACTTCCGAAGCTGCAACAGAGAGCAGCCAGAGTACACCGCAGCTTGCGACCAACGTTACTTATGTAGAGTCTGATGTATCTGATGTGGTGGAGAAGGTTATGCCTGCTATGGTATCGATTGTGAATAACTTTACTGAGACAGCAAATGTCTTCGGACAGCAGTATACACAGGAAGAAGCAGCCAGCGGTTCCGGTATCATTGTAGGCAAGACGGATGATGAACTGCTGATCGTATCTAACAACCACGTAGTAGAGAGCGCAGATACGCTGAACGTTACTTTTATCGACGGCAGTGAAGCACAGGCACAGGTCAAAGGACTGGATTCCGATATGGATCTGGCAGTGATCGCAGTATCTTTAAATGATCTGAGCGATGATACCAAGAATGCCATTACCGTTGCTACTTTGGGCAGCAGTGATGACCTGAAGCTTGGTGAGCCGGTGATTGCTATCGGTAATGCTCTTGGATATGGCCAGTCCGTTACTAACGGTATCGTAAGTGCCCTGAATCGTGAGATCACTCTGGAGAACGGTGCTACCGGTACTTTCATCCAGACCAACGCAGCCATCAACCCCGGTAATTCCGGCGGTGCACTGTTGAACATGAACGGTGAGGTCATCGGTATCAACTCCAACAAGATCGGTGGTACTGCCGTAGAAGGTATGGGCTATGCAATCCCTATCACTTCTGCAAGTCCCATCATTGCAGATCTGATGGAGCGTCAGACCAGAACCAAAGTAGCTGAGGATGAAGTCGGTTATATCGGTATCTCTCTGCAGGAAGTAACTTCCCAGATCTCTCAGATGTACAACATGCCGGAAGGTATCTATGTAGTATCCGTAGAGGAAGGCAGTGCAGCAGCGAATGCCGGTATCATGAAAGGTGATATCATTACAAAATTCGACGGCAGCAGCATCTCGTCCTACTCTGATCTTCAGAAGACATTACAGTACTATGCAGCCGGTGATTCCGCAACCATAACGGTACAGAGACCACAGAACGGTGAATATGTATCTGTAGAACTGAATCTGACACTGGGCAGCAGACCTGCAGACAAAAAATAAATATAGCGGTTCCCAATACCGAATATTGGAAAGACAGAAAACCCCCGGAAGATCGTCTGAATCTCCCGGGGATTTTGTTTAGAAAAACTTCACTTGTAGCAGTCATTCGAATTAGATATAATAAGCGTAGGCATGAGCAGTGCAAGGATCGTGGATTACGAAAACCGACTGCTTGCAGGCGGGATTACGTAAGACACGATACGTGTAGGGCGAAGCCCGGATATCGAGGTAGCACGAAGTGATACCGAGATAAGCACTGCGCAATAGACAAAGAGGAGAATAACATGACAGATAATTACAATGATGATTATAGAGAAGTGATTCCTGAGGAAGAGAAAACAGAGACCACTCTGAACGAAAAAAAAGATAACGAAAAAAATAGCGAGAACACACAGGTAGCGGATACTGCGGGTGAAAATTCCGCTGAGAAAAAGACAGAGGACAAAAAGGACAGCGGCGAGTACGAGGATGTCTGCTTCATTTGCCGCAGACCGGAGAGCAAAGCCGGCAGAATGTTCAAGCTGCCTAATCATATCTGCATTTGCGATGACTGCATGCACAAGACCATGGAGACTGTGAGCCAGTTCGACTACCAGGGCATGTTGAATAATCCGGGCGATCTGAACCAGTTCGGTGGACAGAACGGATTCCCCAACATCAGCTTTGTGAATCTGGCAGACCTCCAGGGAGACGGCGGCATCCCCAACAAGCAGAAACTCAAGAAGAAAAAGAAAGCCGAAGGTCCCAAACCTGTATTCAACATCAAAGATATTCCGGCACCTCATAAGATCAAGGCAAGCCTGGATGAATATGTAGTGGGACAGGAAAAAGCCAAAAAAGTCATTTCGGTAGCGGTATACAACCATTATAAGAGAGTAGCTACCGACACCATGGATGCGATTGAGATCGAGAAGTCCAATATCCTTATGATCGGTCCCACCGGTTCCGGTAAGACTTATTTAGTTAAAACACTGGCGAAACTGCTGGATGTGCCTCTGGCGATCGCCGATGCTACGTCATTGACGGAGGCCGGATATATCGGTGATGATATCGAGAGTGTAGTATCCAAGCTGCTGGCAGCCGCCGGTAACGATGTAGAGAAAGCGGAGAAAGGTATTATTTTCATTGATGAGATCGACAAGATCGCCAAGAAGAAAAATACCAATTCCCGGGATGTCAGCGGTGAAAGTGTACAGCAGGGCATGCTGAAATTATTGGAGGGTGCCGAGGTGGAAGTACCGGTCGGTGCCAATAGCAAAAATGCCATGGTGCCCCTGGCTACGGTGAACACCCGCAATATCCTGTTTATCTGTGGCGGTGCATTCCCGGATCTGGATGAGATCATCAAGGAGCGCCTGACCAAGACCGCATCCATCGGTTTTAATTCCGAACTAAAGGACAAATACGATAAAGATACCGATATCTTATCTAAGGTGACCGTAGAGGATATCCGTAAGTTCGGCATGATCCCGGAGTTCATCGGACGACTGCCTATCATCTGTACTCTGCAGGGACTGAGCAAGGAGATGCTGGTGAAGATCCTGAAAGAGCCGAAGAATGCCATTTTGAAACAGTACCAAAAGCTCCTGGAACTGGATGAAGTGAAACTGGAGTTCACGGACGATGCCCTCGATGCCATTGCCGAAAAGGCCATAAAACGTGACACCGGCGCCAGAGCCCTGCGTTCCATTATTGAGGATTTCATGCTGGATATCATGTACGAGATCCCCAAGGATGACAATATCGGAAGAGTCACCATTACCAGAGAATACATCGAAGGTACCGGCGGACCTATCATTGACATCCGCAGTAATGAGATCCTGGAGCCTGTGGAGAATCTGAAGCAGATTCCGGTGGAAGAGAAATAAATTGAGAGTTAGTGAAATACCACCCGGATGACTTTGTTGTCTTCCTGGGTGGTATTTTGGTTTTGCTGTTCCGATCTTTACCGCCTGAAATCTATTTTGTGCTGTATAAGCAGTAAGTTTGAAGTGATTTTCTTTTATAGTGACTGATACTTACTGCCGGAATGGAAGCATCCTATGCCGAAGCGGTAATTGTCAGAACGTTTTCATGAATTCTTCAATAAAAATACTGCTTGGATTTCTAAAAGCACTTTCAGGGCAGTAATATGCTTGCCCTACTAAGCAGGGA
>ERZ780167.3111-NODE-3111-length-12278-cov-6.803158_pt1 | contig 12278 bp, 12 predicted proteins | sample MGYA00510982_ERZ780167 | MGnify/ENA primary metagenome ERZ780167 (study PRJEB29588, sample SAMEA2146107) | human gut metagenome | biome: human gut; feature: human-associated habitat; material: faeces | place: Denmark | collected 2008/2010 ... | reverse complement strand
GCCAGCCCCCTTTAGGCAAGGGGGCCAAGGGGACGGGGGATGCGGATTGCCACGGCAGTGACATGGTTTTTTGCAAGGGGTGTGGTGGTTGATGTGCGGCGGGACACATGGGTCCCGCCCTACATTGCATTATTTTGTAGGGCAGGGCCCGTGTGCCCTGCCGTAGGTGCGGGAAAAACCAGGTCGGGACGATGTAGGCATCGTCCCCTACGGACGGTTACAAGAGGTGTAACGGGCGGGCGGACAGAGGCGTCCGCCCCTACGAGGGGGTTACAAGAGGTACAGCGGGCGGGTCGTCCGGGAGGCCGACCCCTACGGAGGGTTACAAGAGGTGCGGGGGGTTATGTCGGGTAGGCGGTGGTGGGGAGGTTGTAGTCGGGTATATCGGTACCCTCATGGGGGAGGAGGCTGCGGATGGTGATATTGCCGGCGGTAGAGTCGGAAATGGTGAGGGTCTGCCAGCGGGTGTCCGGGGAGTAGGTGCTGAAATGGACATAGTCGTCGCCTATTTCATCAGGGGGGCAGGCGAAGCCCCCTGTGTCGGACCAGAGCAGGAGGGAGCCGCTTTCCAGCAGGGCTTTGGCGAGGTCATTATCGCTGGCCCAATAGAGGACATATACCTGGCCGTTATCGCCGGAGACATAGCCTAAAATTTGGAGGGCCAGGTCGTCACTGATGTCGATGATGTCGCCGCAGTCGGCGTCGATGTCCCGGTAATGGACAGCCGGTGTGCTGGACTCCGAATCCCAGTCGGTGTCATCCCAGTCGCTATCATCCCAGTCGATGTCAGACCAGTCGTTATCCTCCCGGAATTCATGATCCCAGATGGTTTTATGCAGCAGACCCCCCTTAGCCAGGGCGAAAATGAGCAGGAAAACAATGACGATGATAACAAAGGCAAGGCTGTTATTTCGGGGGTTGCCCTTGGAATAACGGACCTGGGATGGCTTTGGGGCGGTGCTTGCCGCCTGTGGGGCGGAGGGCTTTTTCCGGGGCTTGCGGGTCTGCTCCTCGAAGCAGACCTTTTTTTCGTAGCACACCTTTTCCGAGGGGGTGCCGTGGTGGACGGAGCCGTCGGCTGCCACCCACTCCCGGCGGGGCGGGCGGTTATAGGCGCCGCAGCGGGGGCAGCAGCCCTCCCGGTGATAGTCGTAGTGTTTGCCGCAGGCGGCACAGCGGATGGTCGGCATATTTCAGTCCTCCTCTCTTTTTTCTTTATCATACAGGACGCAGGGTGGGTTTACCACCTATTTGAAGTTGCACAGGGCGGTTTTCGGGGGCAACTTTAAGTTTACGGGGATAGTATAGCATGGCGGGGCCCGGGGGGCAAGATGGGGGAGGGAAAAAAGACAGATTGCCACACCGGTGAATGGGTCACCGGTGTGGCAATGGCAGGGGATATTACAGGGGGGGTCAGGCGGTAAACTCTGCGAGGCTTTTTGACACGCGGCTTTCATTTAATGGTGCCGCCGCCCAAGGTGACCTCGTCCTGATAGAGGACTACGGCCTGACCGGCGGTGATGGCGCGCTGGGGAGTGTCGAAGGTCACCCGGATGCGGCCGTCGGGAAGGGGGGTCACGGTGGCCGCCGCCTCGGTCTGGCTATAACGGGTTTTGGCCGTGACACGGAGGGGGGCGGTAGGAGGCTCGCCGCTGATCCAATTCACCCGGTTTGCCGTGAGGTCGGAGGTGAAAAGGTCCTGATCGTCCCCCAGCAGGATGGTGTTATCGGCGGCGTTTTTCCGCAGGACATAGACATGCTTCCCGGCACTGACGCCCAGGCCCTTGCGCTGGCCGGTGGTGTAGCAGGGCAGGCCCTTGTGACGGCCCAGCACATGGCCGTCCCGGTCTACAAAGTCGCCGGGGGTCAGGTCTACACCGCCATATTCCCGGAGAAAATGCACATAATCCCCGTCGGGGACGAAGCAGATGTCCTGACTGTCGGACTTGTCAGCATTGAGCAGGCCCGCCTGACGGGCACTGTCTCTTATAGAGGGCTTGTCGTACTCCCCTACGGGCAGCAGCAGGTGGGAAAGCTGGTGCTGCGTGAGCTGGTAGAGGACATAGCTCTGATCCTTGTGCCGGTCACGGCCCCGGAGGAGACGGTATTTTTGCGTGGCTGCATCGAAGTCCACCCGGGCGTAGTGGCCGGTGGCCAGGTAATCGTAGCCAAGGAGCAGGGCGCGCTCCAGCAGGGCGCCGAACTTCAGGCAGCGGTTGCAGTCGATACAGGGGTTGGGGGTGCGCCCGGCGCAGTATTCGGAGACAAAGCGGTCCATGACATCCCGGGCAAAGCGCTCCGTCTCATTGAAAACATAGAATTTCATGCCCAGACTGTAGGCAACGCTGCGGGCATCGGCGGCATCGTCGGCAGAGCAGCAGGTACCCTCCGTCTCTCCGCTGTACAGGCGCAGCATGGCCCCGTCGCAGGCATAGCCCTGCTGCCGGAGCAGGAGGGCGGCGGCGGAGCTGTCTACCCCGCCGGACATGGCCACTAAGACTTTTTTCTTGCTCATATTGCGGCACGCTCTATTCATTCAGATTTTTTTCGGCAAAGCCTGCGTAGGGCAGGGCATCGGAAAGCTCCATCATCACCGGCTGGAAGCCGCCGGCATAGTGGAAGGGCACATCCTGCACGGCAGCACCGCAGCGCCGGGCGGGCAGAGACACGGTGACACAGGTGCCCTGGCCGGGGGTGGAACGGAGCAGGAGGCTCCCGCCCTGGCGCCGGGCAAAGCAGCGGCAAAGAGCCAGGCCCAGACCCAGACCGTGGGGCGGAGGGTCCATGCGGCCCCCGTGGAAAATACGGTCGTACACCGTGTCCTGAAGCTCAGGAGCAATGCCGCAGCCGGTATCGGACACCTGCAAAAGGGCCTGGTTCCCCTGCTGGAGCAGGGTGACGCGCACCTGACCCCCGGCGGGGGTGAACTTGGCGGCGTTGGACAGCAGGTTCCAGAAAATGCGGGCGGTATAGGTCCCGTTGAAGCCCATGATGAGGTGCCGGGGACGGAGATCTGCGCATAGGGTCAGGCCGCACTGCTCCAAAAGGGGCTGGGCCTGGCGGCACAGGTCATCTATAAAAAGGACCAGATCCATGTCCTGCTTGGGCAGGGGGAAATCCTCCGTCAGCAGGGAGGCGTCGGTGAGGTTGGTGACGGTGCGCAGCAGGCGGTAATAGCTCTGACGCAGAATGCAGGTGTCCGGGGTATCTCCCGAGGACAGGGCTGCGTGCATATTGGCCAGGGTGCCGCGCAGCTGGGCGGCGATGCCGGGCAGCGTTTTGGTGAGGAGCTGCACCTCCTGGAGTGTGTAGTCCATACCAAGCCTCCTTTCATAGGTAGTGTTTGAGGGAAAGAGGAAAATATCCCGTGCGGGGGCGTGGGAAATTGCACAGGGAAAAGGGCTTGTGTATAGTTTCCGTTAACACATCGCGGTTTCCGTTAACACATCATAACAAAAAGAGACCGAAAAGGCAAGAACATTGATGAGAAATGTTGACGAAATTACGAATAATTTTTTGAAAGGGCGGGCATTATTTTTTACAAAGTGGGGATTGCATTTTTAAAAAAAATCGAATATAATACAGAATGTACCATATGTTTAGGATATTCCACCCGAAAGGAGAATTTTATAATGAGTATTAAGGTTGGTATCAACGGCTTTGGCCGTATCGGCCGTATGGTGGTGCGCCGGGCCCTGGAGCACCCGGAAATCGAGATCGTGGGCATCAATGACTTGTGCCCGGCGGATTACCTGGCCTATATGCTGAAATATGACTCTATGCACGGCAAGTTCGCCGGAGAGGTGAAGGCGGAGGACGGCGTCATTATCATTAACGGCAGGCGCATCCCCGTCAGCGCCGAGCGTGACCCCGCGAACCTTCCCTGGAAGGACCTGGGCGCGGAGTATGTCATTGAGTCCACGGGTCTGTTTTTGACCAAGGAGAAGGCCCAGGGCCACATTGCCGCCGGGGCCAAGCATGTGGTGATGTCTGCCCCGTCCAAGGACGATACCCCCATGTTTGTGACGGGCGTGAACCTGGATAAGTATACCTCCGATATGCAGTTTGTGTCCAACGCCAGCTGCACCACCAACTGCCTGGCACCCATCGCCAAGGTGCTTAACGACAAGTTCGGCATCGCCGACGGCCTGATGACCACCGTACACTCCATCACCGCCACCCAGAAAACTGTGGATGGCGTGTCCCTGAAGGACTGGCGGGGCGGCCGGGCGGCCAGCGGCAACATCATTCCCTCCTCCACCGGCGCGGCCAAGGCCGTGGGCAAGGTGATCCCGGAGCTGGCGGGAAAGCTCACAGGCATGAGCATGCGGGTGCCTACCCTGGATGTGTCGGTTGTGGATCTGACGGTGAACCTGAAGAAGCCCGCCACCTACGACGAGATCTGCGCCGCCATGAAGGAGGCCTCCGAGGGTGAGCTGAAGGGCGTACTGGGCTACACCGATGAGTCGGTGGTGTCCTCCGACTTCCTGGGCGACCCCCACACCTCTGTGTTTGACGCCAAGGCCGGTATCGCCCTGACGGACACCTTTGTGAAGGTGGTAAGCTGGTACGACAACGAAATGGGCTACTCTGACAAGCTGCTGTGCCTCATTGAGCATATGTATTCCGTAGACCACAAATAAAAATCCCTGTCGAAAATTCCTTCGGAATTTTCTGACAAAAGGCTTGCAGTCTGCTGCGCGCATAATTTTGCCGCAGGCGGCAAAATTCCACACTGGCAGCCTGAGAGGTATTTTCTCTCACGCACATGTTGCGAGAGAAAATGATCCCAAATTTTTGCCGCCTGCGGGCGGCAAACTCTGCGAGGCTTTTTTAGACTGGATGGCGGCTCTGCCGCCATCCAGGGTTAAGTATACTTTTGAGCGCAGGAAAGGAAACCGCTATGCAGAATCATTCCATTTTGACCAACCGGCTGAGTATGGACAGCAACATCCCCCTGTACAGCCAGTTGGTGGGCATTATTAAGCAGAGCATTTCCTCCGGCGAGCTGGGCGTGGGGGACCTGTTGCCCTCGGAGGCGGAGCTGTGCCGGGCTATGAACATCAGCCGCAACACCGTCCGGCAGGCCATCGGAGAGCTGGAGGAGGAGGGGCTGGTGGTGCGCAAGCGGGGCAAGGGCACCTTCGTGGCCGACCCCAATGCCCGGGCCAAATGCGTGCGATACTCCTTTACCACGGAGATTTCCTCCATGGGCAAGATCCCCTCGTCTACCATGGTGGACTTCGGCATTGAGGTGCCGCCTCCGGATGTGAGCCGGAAAATGCAGCTGCAGGAGGGCACCAAGGTCTACTGCTTTACCCGGGTGCGTAATGTGGACGGGGAGCCGCTGATCCTGGAGACCAGCTATTACCCCCAGTACATCTATCCCAACCTGACCCGGGAGCTGGTGCAGACCCACAGCTTTTACAGTCTCCTGTACCATGTGGGCATTACCCCCGCTGCGGCGGAGGACACCTACGAGGCGGTGGTGCTGGATGAGGTGCGGGCGAACCTGCTGGGGGTGCCCCAGGGGAGCTGCGCCTTTTACCACCAGCGCCGTACCCGAACCGAGGACGGACGCATTTATGAGTACACCTGCAGCTATATCCGGGGCGACCGGGTGACGCTGGATGTGCATATGCAGAAGAACAATATGACCTTTAATCGGACGGTCCGGTGAAAGAAAATATCCGCTTCGCACGGGAGTGCGGGGCGGATTTTTTGCAGGGGCAGGGGAATCCGCCGTTAGGCGGGAAGGCTTAGGGACGAGGGGGACGGATTGCCCCAGCCAGTGTGCGCACTGGCTTCGCAATGACAGGGGGTTTTGCAAGGGGTGCGGTGCAAATCCGGGTGGGCGGACGGGTTATTGGTGGTGCGGTGGGGTGTAGGTTACGGTGTAGGTGTGGTGGGCGAAGTAGGTGGTGATTTGTTTTTTGAGTGCAGCGGCGGTTTGTTGGGAAATTTTATTGGCCTTGGGATAATACCACAGGTCGGGTTCATCTACTTGGGCGCGGCGGGTCTCGGGGTCTAGGGTGGTAGCGAGGCGGACGCCGTGGCCTTTCCATTTTACATATAAGAAGTTGTCCTGGAGGCACAGGTCACCTTGGGACATTATGCGGAATCGCTTTTCATCGGAGCTGGTTTCTCTTTTTGTGGCGCGCCAGAATTGCCACAGGGTTTGGTCTAAATAGTCGGCATCCTTCGGCTCCGGGCGGTCCGGGGAGCGAGAATAGGGAAAGCGACCACCGAATACATAGCGGCGCAGGAGGTTGATGCCACGGTTTTTGGCGGCGTAAACGAAGCCGGTATAGGGGACGCGGAAGCTGTCGAAGGTACAGATCTGCTGCTCCAGGTCCACCACGCAGGGGAGAAGAGAGGTGTTTATTTCGCCGCCGCCTTTGCAGACTTCCTCGGACAGGGCAGAGCGGAGTTTTTCCTCTACCCGGTCTGCGAGGATCAGGACAACCATGACCTGGTTTATGGGGGCGCGGCGCTGGTTTTTATCCAGGAAACGGTGCGGCTGGGAGCCTTTCAGGGCCTTGGCGTTGATGGCGGCGGAGGTGACCAGGTTGCGGTATAGGTTTTTATCCAGAAGGGGGACCCGGTAGAGGGCCACGAGCTTTTCGATGCTGCAAGCGGTGATGGATAGGGGATAAATGCTTTTATAGAGGAGCATTTGAGGCGGGACTGGGCAGAGGACGGGGTGGTATTCCCGGCCAAAATGGGAAAGCCTTCGCGTGACCTTTTCGGGGGAGAAGCCCAGCGGCAGAGCGAAGTGCTTGCGCGCTTTTTGCTGGCAGCAGAGGGTTGCCAGGATTAAGTCCACGGTCATGAGGCAGATGAAATTTTTGAGGACATAAACCGCCAGACCCGCCAGTGGGGCGAGGATGGCAAAGGCTTGGAGACCTTCGGGGAGGGGCAGGTGCATCATGAGGAGCATGGGGACCAGGGCTGCACCCAGGACGGTCACATAGACCAGGATGCGGCAGAGCAGGGGATTTTTCAGGCGGGGGAATGGCATAGGCGGATACCTCCGAGGGCGTTTTTTGGGGGGCGGTGCAAGGGGGCCAATTAAGGACGAGGGATGCGGATTGCGAAGCCAGTGTGCGCACTGGCTTCGCAATGACATGGTTTTTTGCAAGGGGTGCGGTGCAAATCCGGGTGGGCAGACGGGTTATTGGTGGTGCGGTGGGGAGAGGTGCAAAAAAGACAGCGCGGAAGCGCTGCCTTTATGCTATTTAGGCCAGGAAGCCCTTGAGGATGGTTTCTTCGGCTTCTTCGGGGGTGAGGCCCAGGGTCTCCAGCTTCAGGAGCTGGTCACCGGCGATCTTGCCGATGGCGGCCTCATGGATGAGCTGGGCGTCGGGACAGTTGGCGGTGATGGCGGGGATGGACTCGATATGGGCGTGGCCCATAATGATGGAGTCGCACTGGACATGGCCGAAGCACTGGCTATTGCCCACCATGACCGGGTGGAACACCTGCCGGGAATCGTCCTGGGCGACGGAGCGGGAAATGACACGGCCCTTGGCGTCCTCGCCGTTGAGCTCGATATGCATATCGCTCTCGGCCTCCTGGCTGCCATGGGTCAGCAGACGCTCCGTGACCACCACCTCGCTGCCCTTATCACAGTAAAAACGGGTGTCGCGCTTGGTGGAGTCGATGCCGCGAATCTGGACGGTATCCATCTGCATGGTGGAGTTTTCACCCAGGTGGACGATGGTTTGGGGATTCATCACATTGCGGCCCGTCTCGCCGGGGGCGTCCTCGCCATAGTGCTTTTCGGAATAGCGGACGCGGCTGTTTTTACCGATATAGAAGGTATGCACGCCGTCGTGGCGGCTCTCATTGCAGCCGGAATTATGGATGCCGCAGCCGGCGACGATCTCCACATCACAGTCATCGCCCACATAGAAATCGTTATACACCAGCTCGGAAAGGCCCGTTTTGCTGATGATGACGGGGATGTGGCACTGCTCACCCTTGGTGCCGGGCTTGATGCGGATGTCGATGCCCTGCTTGCCGTCGGTCTTGGGGGTGATCTCAATGTGCTCGGTGGACTGGCGGGCCTCGCAGCCGCTGTCCTTACGGATATTGAAGGCGCCTACGGGCTTGCCGGTGAGGCCTGCGATCTTCTCCAGCAGCTTGGCGTCAATGTCGGTAATCATAGCTTGGCCTCCTTTTTCTCCAGTACCGGGCAGCTGCCCAGGGTGTCCGCCAGGATCAGGGGGAAAATCTCCTCCGTGGTGCCCCGGTGGGCAATGGCGCCGCCGGAGACCACGATGATCTCGTCCGCCAGCTGGATGATGCGCTCCTGGTGGGAAATGATGATCATGGTGGAGCGGCCCTCGTTATGAATTTGCTCGAAGGTCTCGGTGAGGCGGGCAAAGCTCCAAAGGTCAATGCCGGCTTCGGGCTCATCGAAGATCATAAGCTGACTGTTCCGGGCCAGGATGGTGGCGATCTCGATGCGCTTGACCTCGCCGCCGGAGAGGGAGACATCTACCTCCCGGTCCAGATAGTCATTGGCGCACAGGCCTACACGGGTCAGGTACTGACAGCAGCGGTCCTTGGAGAGCTTTTCACTGCCGGCGGACAGAAGCAGCAGGTCGTGAACAGTGATGCCCTTGAAGCGGGGGGGCTGCTGGAAACCGTAGCTGATGCCCAGACGGGCGCGGTCGGTGATGGAGAGGTCCGTGATGTCCCGGCCGTTATAGAGGATTTGACCGCCGGTGGGGCGGACCAGGCCCATGATGATCTTGGCCAGAGTGGTCTTGCCGCCGCCGTTGGGGCCGGTGAACACCACCAGCTTATGGTCGGGGATGGTCAGGTCAATGTGGTTGAGGATGTCTGTTTCACCCTCCGGCGTGGAGACACGATAGCAGATGTCTTTCAGCTCTAACATGAAAAAATTCCTCCTTTTGAGGTTTTCTCGGGGATACTATACCAATTTTTACCGCAAAATGGATGTGATAATTGCAACAAAATACGAAAATCGACAAATTGGTTTCATTATTATAACAGACTGCGCAGGGAAAAGCAATGGACGCAGGGGTATTTTACCTATTTTTCCCGGAGGGAGAGGGATTTATGAGAGGAGAGGGAAGGAATTTGGGGGACGGGGGAGGCGGATTGCCACGACCAGTTTGCGAACTGGTCTCGCAATGACATGGTTTTTGCAAGGGGCGTGGGGCATGGTCGGCGGGCGACCGCAAGGGTCGCCCCTACGGAGGGAGTTGGGGAGAAAATGGATGCGAAAAGGCCCGGGGAGCTTTGGGCTCACCGGGCAGGGTGGAGAGAGGAAGCTATAAGGGAGAATGAAATTTAGAGCAGGGAGCAGATGAGGCTTAGCTCGATGAAGAAGAGAAAGCCCAGGGGGAAGGCGGTGATCTTGGTGTAGAGGTTGAAGTTGCCGGTGGCGATGAAGATCAAAGTCAGGACGATGACGGCCATCAGGATTACGGCAGCTACGGCGCGGGTTTTGGTATTGGTTTTCATGGTGTTTGATCTCCTTACGGTTTTTTTGACACGCTGTTTTGCTTTGCTGTGCTTAGTATAAAAGGAGATCCGTTATTTGTAAAATATATATAAACTAAGTTGGATATAGTTTTAACCTATATCGGTGCAGGCGCAGCGGAGGGACTGGATATAGTCTTGGGTCAGGCGGGAGGGGGTCAGGTCCCGGCGGAGGAGGTAGCCGATGGTGTGGTACTGGCGGGGCTCCAGGGGGACGCTGACAAACTGGTCGCGGTAGAGGGAGGCGATGCCTACATCGGGGCTGTAGCCGTGGAGGGATTGGATGAGCTGGTACTCCGTGGCCCGCTCCCGGACGCAGATGTTTTTGGGGGACTGGGCTGCGGCGGCGGAGAGGCCCTCGAAGAAGAACTGGCCGTTGTGGTCCCCCTGCTCGAAGGAGATGCAGGGGTAGGGAGCCATGTCGGCCAGGGTCACGGAGGAGCGGGAGGCCAGGGGGTGATCCACAGACAGGTACAGCTCCGCCGGGACCCGGGCAAGCTCCGTGAAGGACAGGTTCAGCTTTTGAAACAGACGCTGGAGGTAGGAGCGCGTGCCGTCATTCAGGGCCAGGACGCCGATTTCGCTGCGCATTTGGCTCACATCGGAGAGAACCTCGTAGGTGGTGGTCTCCCGAAAGCAGAGGCTGTAACGGGGACCGGGGTAGGCCCGGACCAGCCGGGCGAAGGCCAGGACGGTGAAATTGAAGTGCTGGCTGGAGACGGAAAAGCGCAGCTCCCCCTCGGACCGGGCACCGAAGCGCTCCTGCAGAAGCTGGGTCTGGGAGAGAATTTGCCGGGCGTAGCCCAGGAACTCCTCCCCCTCCCGGGAGACGATGACGCCTCGGTTGGTGCGGGAGAAGATGGTGATGCCCAGCTCCTGCTCCAGGTCGCGGATGGCGGTGGTGAGGCTGGGCTGGGAGATGAAGAGCTTTTCGGCGGCGGCGCTGATGGTGCCGCACTCGGAGACGGTGACGGCGTATTTGAGCTGCTGGAGGGTCATGGCGGGCGCTCCTTTTCAAATTATTGCATTTAGTATAAAGAATTCGGGGGAAAATGTAAAGCATTTCGGGGCGGGTGCATACACTGTACGGAAAACGGAAAGGGGGATGCGGTATGGATACGGAACAGACCGTGGAGCAGAAAAGGGCCATTTGGCAGAGGGTGAACCCTACCTTGCAGCCTTACCCGGCGGAGGCGGACGCGGTGAATGTGTGCTGCATGGGGGTGAACGCCCGGGAGGATGTGGAGGTCATACAGGGCTTTATTGAGGAGGAGCTGGCGGACCGGCGGAGCTATCTGGCCTGCGCAGGGATGGCCCCGAATGCCGCGGCGCGGCAGGTGATGCGGCGGCTGGCGGCGGAGGAGGGGGGACACGCCCGAAAGCTCATGGGGGTATACTATCTGGTGACGGGACAGGTGTACTGCCCGGCGGTGAGCGGCGGGTGCGAGAAATGCCCGGGGTCCTGGCGGGAGCTGCTGCGGCTGCGGTATCACCAGGAGAGCTGCGGGGGGCTGAACTATCGCCGGGCCGGGGACGAGACTACGGACGAGTGCCTGGGGGAGATATTTTCGGAGCTTTCCAAGGACGAATACCGACACGCACGGCAGGTGCTGGGGCTTTTGGAAAAACTAATACCGATTCAATAAATAGGTCTTGCGTAATGGGGAAGAAACTGCTACAATACGCATAACAAATGGGCAGACTGTGAAAAAAGCCTCGCAGAGTTCGCGTCCGCAGACGCGAAAAATTAAAATCATTTTTCACCGCGACATGTGCGTGGGGAAAAATACCTCTCAGGCTGCAAGTGTGGAATTTTGTCGCCTGCGGCAAAATTATGCGCGCAGCAGACTGCAAGCCATTTGTCGGAAAATTCCAAAGGAATTTTCGACAGTTTTTACTTAAGGAGGACGCCCTTTATGAAAGAGTGTATCAGCAGAGACGCGGCTCTGGCCGCACTGAAGAAGTATAACAAGGAGCCGTTTCACATTCAGCACGCCCTAACCGTAGAGGGCGTTATGCGCTGGTATGCAAACGAGCTGGGCTATGGCGAGGACGCGGATTTCTGGGCCACGGTGGGCCTGCTCCACGACATTGACTTCGAGCAGTGGCCGGAGCAGCACTGTGTGAAGGCCCCGGAGCTTTTGCAGGAGGCCGGGTGCAGCCAGGAGCTTATTCACGCCGTGTGCAGCCACGGGTACGGCATCTGCTGCGATGTGGAGCCTACGGAGGAGATGGAGAAGGTGCTTTTTGCCGCCGACGAGCTGACGGGGCTTATCGGCGCGGCGGCGCTGATGCGGCCCAGCAAGAGCGTGCAGGACATGGAACTCAAGAGCATTAAGAAAAAGTTTAAGGATAAAAAGTTCGCCGCCGGGTGCTCCCGGGATGTGATCATCACCGGGGCCGAGCGCCTGGGCTGGGAGCTGGATGTGCTGATGGAGAAAACTCTGGAGGCCATGCGCTCCTGTGAGGCATTTGTGGCGGAGGAGCTGGCGAAGGCTTGAGGGTTTGATAGAAGCTGAATATTTTTGTGGCAAGGTCCCTGCGGGGGCCTTGTTTTTTTGCGTTTTGGGGAGCTTGGGGACGGGGGGTACGGATTGCCACGGGCGCTTTGCGCCCTCGCAATGACATGGGTTTTACAAGGGGTGCGGTGCAAGGCTGGGCGGCGGGGTGGGGGCACCCCGCCCCTACAGAGGGGTAACAAGAGGTGCGGTGGGGCGGGCCGATGTGGGGAGCGAACTGAGCGCTGCCAGTGGCAGAAGCAG